>OGOG01003206.1_pt1 | contig 12709 bp, 6 predicted proteins | sample 1552581 | NCBI WGS metagenome assembly OGOG01 (sample SAMEA2580152, study PRJEB22360) | human gut metagenome | biome: human gut; feature: human-associated habitat; material: faeces | place: Denmark | collected 2008/2010 | reverse complement strand
ATTTTCTTTGGTGTAACAGCCATAATTTTTTAATGCCCAGTCTATGTAACCATTTCCAAAGTTGTACCCCTGCAGGGCAAGAGAAATTCCTTTTATGTCATTCGGACTTTGACACTTCGCTTTTGTCAGGCAGTCTGACAATTCATGCGTTCCGCAGTCAATACTTTCTTCTGCACTGTCAATCGGTGGATTCACATTGTAATAGGATTGTGCCGTCTGCATGACATCCGGTTCCGTTCCACCGCTTTCCTGTTCGATCACGGCAAGACACAGATCCACATAATCATCAATTCCATATTTTTCACAGTATTCCGAGACAAGTTCACGGAAACTTTCTGTCTTTCCAGATACCTGTGTCTGATAGGTTCCATCCTGTGATTCATTAGCAGCACCGCCGGAGCCAACCACTGCTCCGATTGCTCCCACAATAGCTGCCATAAGAATAATCAAAAGAAGGGCTATCCATACAGCCGGATTTGCCGCTACTGCCTGAACAACACTTTGTATTGTCTTTCCCAAAGATTTTCCTGCCTGTGCTCCTGCTTTTGCTCCCGTTTGAACAGCTCTTGCCGATTTCTCCGTTGACTTTCTTGCAGCCTTTCTCTTTTCTCTGCTTTGCAGCTTTTTATGCACAAGCGTTTTCATGCCGCCCACTGCCGTATGTGCGCCTTTTCTAGCAGTTTCTTTAGAAAGCCTGATAGGTGCATCTTCTGTATGCTCCATATTTCTTTCTTCATAAGAAGAATTTGCCACACTGCTTCCAAGCAATATCAGATGCATGGACTGCACCATAAGCTCCTTTGTTTCATGAATAGAAAAAAGGACACGCTCACTTTTGGATGAACTGCCCTTCTTCTGCTTTTTGCCTTTATTTAGTTTTTCAATGCCTTTTTTCTTAAAACGGCTCTTTTTCCGCCATTTCATTTTTTCAGCCTTAGCCATTTCTCTGGCTTTCTTTAACATTCGCTGTTTGGAACGATAATCCAGGCTTTTGAACACACGCTTCGCCGGCTCACTTAATGATTCAATAACCTCTTTGTCTAGATGATCCATTCGCTGCCACCTCACCTACAATCTCATGAAAATTGGTATTAAATAACTGATAAAGACTGCTGTCTTTTTCCATTGTATTATCAAACGGAACAATCTTATCGCCAAACCGGATAAGCCCCATTCCCGGCTCTGCTCCATTCACACAGGCAAGCTGCTCGGAAGAAATATCAAACAAATCTTCTACCGCTTCCTTGTCCATTGTTCCCTGATCCAGCAAAAGCATAAATTCTGAGTTAGAAACCATTGTTTTGGTAGAACGGTTTCTCTGTGCATCAATCAAATTCTGGCTCATCCCGGTACAGATACCACCACGCTTGCGGACCTCACGCCACATCTTCTCCAGTGCATGTAAACTGTATTCTTCTCCCCAAAGTTCGTGCATCTCATCCACATAAACCCATGTAGCAACTCCATCCGACTGGTTATATTTGATCTTAGCCGTGATGCTTTCAATCATCACAAGCATTGCCATTGCCCGCATTCGTTTTCCCAGTTCCGAAAATCCATACACGGTAAAACGGTTCTCATCGGATATGGACTGCTCTCTGGCAAAAATGTCAAGCGTACCATCTGCAAATACTTCCAACTGGTCTACGATCTCCTGTGCTGCCTCATTTCCATCGTAATGCTCAAGAATATAATCTCTCATCACCGGAATTGTCGGAGATTCCGGACGGTTTCTTGTTCGTCTTTTGTCTTTTCGCTTCTTAAAGTATTCCTCATACATATGACTGACTGCCTTATCAATTACAGCGATGTGTCTGCTGGTAAGCGGCACCGGTTTCAATGCCTGCTCACAGATCGCATAGGCAAACTCTGCTTTTTCCGCTACAAAGCGGTCAATGTCCGGCACAACATCCGGCACATGAAACGGATTGACATAAAAGACATTTTCCGCAGACTGTGTCAGATTGATATACTGACCGCCCCACGCCGCAGCAATGTCTTTGTATTCTCCCATTGGATCTACCACGATAATGTCATCCTTTGAGAAGCATAACACCTGCCCCATCTCTGATTTCTCATTATAGGACTTTCCGGAACCCGGAACACCAAACACCATCCCGTTTCCATTCTTTAATAATTTACGGTTTCCAATAATCAGATTTTTGGATACCTTGTTAAATCCATAGCAGTATCCTAAATCATCATGGATTTCCTGCACATTAAACGGAATGAAAATGGAAAGTTCCTCAGAGGTAATTGTCCGCATCGTATCGACAAATCTTGCTCCCGTCGGCAATGATGTATTCAAGGCATCAAGCTGTCGATAGGAATGTGGAACAATGTCCATGTTGTGTGTTTTTCCAATGATACGCACCTTTTCTGTCCGTTCCTCCAGTTCTTCCATCGAAGCAGCTTTTACCACAATGGTAATCCCCACATAAAGAAGCCGCTCATCGAATGAAGAAATACGGTCAAGCATCTCCTCCGTATCTCTTTGCTGCTTTCTCCTCTCGTAATTGATGTTGGTAGAGTAATCTCCATTTTCGTTTTTCAACTCCTGCTCACGGTTAATACTTCTCTCATTGGACATATACTTTTTCATCACCATCTGATACGCCACATCATTGTCAATCGGCTCCACATCCATCGAATAAATGATCGGAAAGTCCATGTTTGTCAGTTCATTTAAAAATTGATCCGTCAAACCGTTCGGGTATTTTCTGATAAACATCACACAGGCGCAGCTTCCACCCTCCATTTCTAAATATTCCGGATGCTCCCGCAAAGAAGTATTGATAATGTCATTTCTCCAGTCCCGTTTCAGATGCAGATATTCGTTCCAGTTAAAAGAAAAAGATGCCTCGTCACCCATGCGATAATAACTATGTAATGCTCGCAAGCGTTCCGTGGCATCTAATGGTATCAGGCAGCTCCCCAATCGGTGAAATAACTGCTGTATGGAAAACTCTATGGTATTAAAATAATTTCTGGCACTTTCATAATCCGGCTTTCTGCAACTGACAATGAAATACTTGGATTGTAAAAGTCCTCCCCGCCCTTCCTGCAATCGCTTTTCAATCAGTTTGTGGTATTCTTTCGCCAAAGGTTCCATTTCTTTGCTGACTGCGTTCTGCAGAATTTCTTCCCGCAGCCTTCCATTGTCGGCATAATGATTGGATACAATGACCTTGTAGCTGACATTCATTGACCGAAGTAGCGTTTCAAACCGCTTGCCGGTTTCTTCTTTTTCTTCCTCATCCTGTGTGGAAAAGTTAATATCCTCAAACAGATACATCCTGTCAAACTGGTGAATCTTCTTTTTTCCTCCATCTTTATTGGTTGGACTCTCCAGCTCAAAGATACCATTTTCTGATATTCGATAGATCGGTATCATATCCTGGATACACAATGGCACCTTATAAATGCGTTCTGTCTGTGGAGTCAGCGAGTCCTTTCTGAATAATTTTAGCATTTGTTTTAACCTCCTGTTCTTGTTTTAAATATGAAAAAAAGAACTACCGAAGTAATTCTTTTTTCTATTGTTATTTTTGTCATTTCTTTACTTTAATCTTCCTAGTTTTAGACCATTTACCTTGAATCCTTCCATTTACAGCACATACTCTTATCCAATAAATTTTACCCTTTTTAAGCTTAGTCAATTTACAGGATAACTTACTTATTTTCTTGGACTTAACTGACTTTTTAAACCTTTTATCAGTAGAGTATTGTATTTTATATAAAGCAGCGTTGTTCACTTTACCAATTACCACCAAAACCGTTTTTTTCTTTATGTTCTTTAGTTTTATTTTCTTCACCTTTGCCATTTTTGTAGAGTTTGGTATTGACTCTTTTTCTGATGGTTTTATGCTTGGATCAGCACTCGGTGATACTGTCGGTTTTGCACTTGGTACTATTGTAGGTTCTGCACCCGGCTTTGTTGTTGAACTTGTATTCGGTGCCGCTGTCGGTTTTATACTTGGCTCTATGGTTGGACTTGCACTTGGTGGTATTGTCGGCCGTGCACTTGGTACTGGTGTTGGACTGGTAACTGGTGTTACTGTCGGTTTTGCACTTGGCTCTGTTGTTGGACTTGTACTCGGTGCCGCTGTCGGCCGTGCACTTGGTCTTGTTGTTGGACTTGTAACTGGTATTACTTTCGGTTTTGCACTTGGCTCTGGTATTGGTATCGGAGTCGGTACTACAACCGGTTCTGATAATATCTTAATAACCGTCTCACCATACTGCTTCTTATCTAAAACAGACGTTGCTGTAATAATTAATTCTCTTTCCGTTTCTTCTTTAGATACAGTTAATACTCCTTTTGTAGTTATTGATGATTTTGTGCTGTTACTAATTTTCCATATAACATCCTGAGGAGGATTATTTTCTCCTTCTACAACTGCTTCCAACTGTATTGATTCTCCAGGATATATTCCTTTATTAATTTCATTTATCAATACACCTGTAACTTTTACCTCTTCATAAATGTTGTTCCAACAATTATCCGGCTTAAATGCATACTTTGCTTTCTTATCACCGATTAGTAATAAGTTATTAAACTTGCTATATGCACCCTCAAATAATACATTTTGAACAGCCTTACCATTTAACACAACTGTATGTGTGCCTGACGCACAAAATCCATACTCACTTCCATTCTTTTGACTGAAATTTCCGCCTACATACATAGTTCCTGCAGTCAATTTCCCACTATGACTGGTACTTGAGTACATAACAAAGTCAGCACCAATATTAACCATATCTGTTGCTCTGGTCATTAACAATACACCTAGGGAATTTGTTTTACAAACTTTACCTGTATTTTTGTCAACTGTTTCACTTTCAATTTCATAATTTCCACTTACGTTTAGTTGTCCTGCATGGATATTCATTGTTCCTGATGTCTGTACTAAGTCACCATTTATTGTAAGAGAATACCCATTTAAATCAAACGTACCACAAGTAAATTTTACAGAATTATCTAACGTAACATTCTGTGTTAAGCCCCATCCATGCAACCCATTCGGGAATTCTACATTACTATTGGTAAACACAGGTTTTACCAGATAACTGTCTTCCGGATTTTCAAAATAGACTTCCTGTTTCCCTGTTCCACAGAATTCTACTTCCGCTCCGTATATGTACAAATTATCTTTTACAGCAGCATTATTCTCATTTGTTGCTTCCAGCTGTTTTAGATTTCCTTTTATCTTTATTGTCCCGCCACCAAAGGCGTTCGCGCTGCTGCTAAGAGCAACTGTAGACTCTGTCACAAAATCTCCATCTATTTCCATTTCCCCGCTAATCATATAAATCCAGCCGGTAGATTCCGTATATGTCTTTTCCTCACCTTCTCCTTCTGTTTCTTTCTGTATCCTGTAATCTCCCTCCACTTTCAGTTTGCAGTCGCCATGCAGATACATTTCTCCTGATTCCTGGATCAGGTTTCCTTTCACGGTCAACGCATGTCCATTCAAATCCATATTACCGATAAACCGGTTGCCTATAATCTCCTCATCCCCCATCATTGTCCAGCCATGCAATCCATTTGGAAATTCTACATTACTATTGGTAAACACAGGTCTTACCAGATAACTGTCTTTCGGATTTTCAAAATAGACTTCCTGTTTCTCTGTTCCACAGAATTCTACTTCCGCTCCGTATATGTACAAATTATCTTTTACAGCAGCATTATTCTCATTTGTTGCTTCCAGCTGTTTTAGATTTCCTTTTATCTTTATTGTCCCGCCACCAAAGGCGTTCGCGCTGCTGCTAAGAGCAACTGTAGACTCTGTCACAAAATCTCCATCTATTTCCATTTCCCCGCTAATCATATAAATCCAGCCGGTAGATTCCGTATATGTCTTTTCCTCACCTTCTCCTTCTGTTTCTTTCTGTATCCTGTAATCTCCCTCCACTTTCAGTTTGCAGTCGCCATGCAGATACATTTCTCCTGATTCCTGGATCAGGTTTCCTTTCACGGTCAACGCATGTCCATTCAAATCAATATTACTTGTTACAGTCATATCAGCTGGAACAACCACATCATATCCCAGTGTCACATCTGTCTCAATTTTTCGTTCTCTTTCTTCATTCAATATTGTGCTGCCCGTATTTACTGTTGTTCCGCCAAAAGACAAGTCAGCAACATTCATCCCCATCGTACATGAACTAACTTTTTCCCCATCTTCAAAATGAATTTGTATAATATATGGTGCATTATTATTTTCAGCGTCCATTCTTAATTCTTTACTGGCAAGAGTCTGCATTTTTCCCGTCCAAAATGCGTAATATTTTGCTTCAGCTCCTACAGCCAAAAAAACATAATACTTAAAATCCTGACAATGAACCGTTTGTTTTTGTGTATTTTCTTTAACTTGAGATGTATACTGCGTCTTTAATCCTACTTCTCCATATATATCTGCCGCCGCTGCAACAATATCCACACCTGCACTTACCTTAAATGCAGCTTCTATGCTCCCTTTCCCAGAAACAACAGAATTATTAACTGTCTTTTCGTTAATAGCACGTATTGTACCATCATTAAGTACAGTAACACCGGCACAAAAAGTTCCAGACATACTACCTGACATTTCCATTCCCTGTGACATTGAAAGTGACGCCTTGATAACTCCTACACCAAGAACCCTGATTTTACACAATGGAACATCATCAATTATTGCTTCTTTATAACTCAATGTGCTATTAAATCCCCAGTTTCCGCTAATAGACACTGTAAATCCATTCTCAGAAAAAGAATGATTTAATTTAAGATTAGAAAGGTAAGCTCCTGCTTTTGAATCGCCTAGTGAAGTTGACATAGAAATCTTACCATCCGAATAATCTACACTTCCCATTTCTCCTTCAACAATAGTTGTAGAATTCAACTTTATTCCATTATCTTCAAGAACTTCGCCCCCTTCAGCAGATAAATCAATAACCCCCTGTTCATCAACGTTTTCAAATACGTCACTATCTGCTTTTTCAACATTAACAACACATTTGTGTCCCTCATATTTAACTCTCTTTGCTATAAATGCCATAGGAAGAGAATTATTATAAACCACAAAATTATCGCCCTTCTGTATCACCGTATCATCACTTTCAAATGTAATGCTTTTTTCATCATTAGCAATCTGAAATGACGTATCTTTTGGTAACTCCTTGACTCCATCTGCGTATTTATATATATTCTCATGTTTCTCATCAATTATGCCTAAAGACACAATATGATCTGCATCATTTAACATCGTAGTTATTTCTTCGTCAGTAATAGCTGTTTTCTCATTAAAAAAGCCATTATCCAATTCAAACCAGCCTCTTTTTACTGCTAACTGATCATACTCTGGATAAGCAACTTTATCAACATCCAAATATGTATATGCATCATCTTGAGCCAATTGCAACCCCAGACATTTATTTAAAGTATATGCTGCAAATGATCTCGTAGCATCATCGTTAGGCTCTATACTTTCATCCTCAAATAACCCTAAACTTTTTGCCCATAAAGCATCCTTATAATATTTTGAATCTTTATCTAAGTCTGTAAACTCATAATCTCCATATTCTTCTATTTCAAAATCTTTATTAAATCTCTCTGATAACTCGTGAATCCATTCAATTCGTGTTGTGTTTTTATTCTTAGTAACAATCAAACATATTCCCACACAACAAATAACACTTATTAAAACAATTATTCTCTTTATCCACTTTCTATTTTTCATCTTTTTCCCTCTTCCTGTTAATTTATAGTACCCACTTTCTTATCATGAAAACTATGAAAAGAACAATCACAAAATTTCTTTCCACCTACACTATTGCATCTATTCTTCATTTTATTATACACCCACCACTATTATAAAGAAAGGACAAAATTACTAACATTATTTTACAAACTTCACCTTACCTCTCTTCACCTCTTCTATCTCCTCCCTTGCCGTAATCATAGCAAGAGCAACATCCTGGTTTCCAAACTTCTCCTGATAACAAATGCACCTTGCTAATCCTTTGGTTTTCGGCATGTCCTTCACCTGCGAAGCATACTCCTTAATCAAACTTCGTTCTTCCTCATTGTATATCTCCTGCTTTGGATCAAATTCACGAAGAATGAGTTCTGCTGACACATTCTCCGGCACTTTACCGATTACCTCTACATCATGGAGATTTTCAACCAACTCACAAATCTTTTGAATAGCAGCCTCTTCAGTATTGATTTCTGGATAATACCGTATCATATCCAAATCTATCGTCTTACCGGACACCAGATCCACTTGTTCGTCTTCCAGTTCTGTTTGTCCCGATGTATGTACCAAAATGCCAATGCTCGGAACACCATTATGAGTTCCTTCTCTATACTCATTCCAAAGTGCGATTGCCTCATCGACGTATTCTACATCATCCCGGTATCTTCCCATGGAATGAAACTCACCGCACTCAGCAACCGTATAGGTGATTTTCGGTGGAACATACCGGCTACACTCTACGGCTTCTTCAAATTCGTCTAAGTTGACCGGAACCAATGGTGAATCCTCTTTGATGTTTCCCCTCACAATGTTACCGTCCGGATATTCTCGCAGATCTGCTACGATTTCATCCAGTGCCTCATAGATGGATATGTCCGAATCATCATATACGCCACCATCAATCTCTTTCATATCCAATCCATAAATGGTATAGTCATACCCTTCCGTTGCATCCTGGATATAGATATACCGGTTTCCAATAGAAAACACCATCTCACTTTCCATGTAAATTGTGGCTTGCTGCAAAAACTCTGCGATATTTCCGGACTTGTCCGCTTGAATCGGATTGATATCTACCTTATGATTTCCTAGGAGAAATTCATCCTCATGGAGCAGGTTGAACAAATCATCTTCCCGAATGTCTCCCTTGTATTCAACTACGATGTCGATGTCCGAAGTCGTTTTTTCTGTTCCCCGGCATCGGCTTCCATAAACCATAACCTCACCAATCTGTATCAATAAATCCTGTCGTCTTATCGTATCCATCAGATAATCCCGAACCGCATCTTCCACTTCTGTTGCATTCATCCCTTCTACCGGACGAAAATACGTTTCTGTTTTGTCACGGAAACCGGCAATCATTTTCTTCTGTTGTTCCGTCCGTTCAAACCTTTCCACAAAGAAGTCTTTCAATTCAGAAAAGCCAAAGGAATCCACATAGAATGCTTTTTTCTCACTCTCGGATTCCAAAACGATCACATCGCTTACCGATAGCGAGTGCCCTGTAAAATCCTTCGGACGGTGGATATTAAACCGTTCATATATGGTGTCCAGGGTTTCTCCCGGCTTCAATTCTTCCTTATACATCGACTCATAATCTTCTGCCTTTACCTGCAAGCCACCCGCCTGCACATGACTCATTTTAAAAAAGCGATAGGCTTCTCCATTGCTCCCCTCCCTGATCTGCAGAATCTCATAAGTAGTCGGAGGCATCCCATGATAAGATGCCTCCTCTCTCACACTGTCTGCCACCTGAGAAAGGGAACGTGCATAACGCTTTGAATCAAATAATTCTGGTACATTTTCCCGCATACTAAACAATTCTCCTGTTCTTCCTGCCACTATGATATGGTCATAAAAATCAATATCCAGCAAAATGCCGGCGTACATCATTTTTTCCGTTATATTGCGGTCTGACATGCTCATCTTAAGATCCGACGAAGGATGGTTATGCAGCATAATCATTGCTGCCGCATTTGATAAAATAGCAGATTTATATAACTCTCTTCCTGTCACAAAAGAAGTATTGACACTTCCGATACTGACTACACTGAAATTGATGGGACGTCCTTTTCCATCCAGATTGACAACACAAACTTCCTCCCGGTCAAGTTCTGCTAATACCGGTGCCAAAACAGAAACGGCTTTCTCCGGCGTATCAATAACTTCCCTGCTGAACACACTCTCTTTGTCGGTCAGTTTTAATCGTACGTCCACCTGCTTTAATTCATGACTCATCCGAAACCACCTCCATTGTTATCACCAGCATGGTATCTTCATCCTTTTCTTCAATCAGTTGTTTGAGTTCTTCTAACGAATCAATTTCTATCCTTTTTCTCTCACTCATATGACACCCTCCTGACTAATGACTTCTGCCACTATGCTTGATTGGTTCGTGACTTTGTTCCGGCTGCTTTGTGGTATCAATACTCTTTTCTTCAAATGCAGGCTGCCGGTTCTGTTCCATTGTCTGCTCCTGTTTCATCTCTTTTGCCGGAGCGCAAAGACTAAGTTTATGTTCTTTCGCATCGTATTGATAAACATGATCCGATAAAATTTCATCTTGCATTACGCATCCTTCATTCACCGTATTTACCATATCCGTAAGTTCTTCCGGATCCATGCCGGCACTTTGAGGTACGATCAGCACTTCATGTACGGATGACGGAAGAACATAATAATCTCCACCTACCCTGTCTGCCACCATCTGCTGTATGCTCTCACTCATGATGCCGACTGCTCCATTCATTTTATATTGATTTGTCAAACAATATACGTTCGGTCCTCCTGTCGGAATCATATCTTTTACATACTCTTTTGCTTCTTCCTGAGAAACCCCTTCATTTCTTCCAAAATCTTCTGTCATAACATCAACTATCATTTCACCAAGTGGTAAAAATACCGGTGGCGATAACCGCTCCATATTTTCCATTGCCTGGGTATGTAATTTTTCTTTTGTCACCCCATAAACTTCCATTAATTCATTTGTAATCATCAACGAGCCTATTGAATCTCTATTTCCTGACACTTTCACATGATAAGTGATTGCCAGATCCTCTCTCTGCATATAAGGAACATTCTGCAAACGGGTCGTATTCTTTTCAAGATTCACAAGTCTTGGAAATATTTCTCCCTTTACCACCTCATAATTCTTTATATCCTCAATCTGAACCTGAAAAGTTCTGTTTTCAATCGGCTCCATATTTTCAATATAAGTATCTGCAATACCGGATACGAGTTCATCCAGATTTCTTCCCTTCTGATACTGCTCGTACAATGGATTCAGATAAATATTAGGTGAAATATTGCTGTCTGGATTGCGAATACTCAATCCATCTAACACAACATCGTTGTTTTTCACTACTTGCTGAATACTAATCTCCGCCTCTTCAAACCGTTCCGGCAGATAATCCGTTACATTTTCTTTGATATACTCCATAAATTCGCTATAACTCTTCATTTCGTTTTACCTCTTTTCTTTCTGTCTGGACATGATGTCCAAACGCTCCTTTAATGTACTTGTGCCAAGTTAGATGTTCTTGTTTCTGTTGGTTCTCGTGACCGTGCATGGTAGATATGCCTTTCCTCACCTACCGCACAAAGTCCTTTCAGTATTCTCATATGGTCAAACGGCTTCATCCGGTTTGTTCCGGAATCATACTCATACGCAGCATGGGATTTCATTGCCGGCGAAGATAACACCGAATCTCCCAACTGGCTTAAAATGGAACGCAGATAAATCACACTGTCCTGCTCCACTTTCGGCGCAATCAGGTATTCCGTATCCGATACCGGTATGGCATAAAAATCACCATCCATATATTCTGACATCTGCTTTTGCATTTCCTCACTGTCAAAGCTCTCTGCATTCTGCTCCGAAGAAAAACAGACCACTTCGCTTTCTTCTTCCGGCAGAGCATCTAACAGCACTTCTCTTGCCCGTTCCTCTGTCATTTCATACTCTTCCATAAATTCCGGCAGAAGATGTTCTAACAACCATTCGCCCAAAGGAGTCACCGTCGGTTCATTCTCAAGTACCGGTGTTTCGCCTTTTTCATCCATATTTAACAGGGCATCCAGTTCCGCTAACCGTTCCATCTTCTCCTTCAGTTCTTCCTCCGCAGGAAACGGCTTTTGCACCTCCATCTTTGCCGTTTCCAACTGGTGTGTGACATTGTTAAGTTTTGTCTCTGCTTCTGAAAGTTTCCCAGCCATTCCATCTAAAACATTGTGAAGTCTTGTGATATTTCCAAACGCATCCGAACCAAGTTCAAAGTTGTGGCTTAGTTCTCCTTTCAGACTCATCACAAATTTACGGTTAAAGGAATCAAATGTGACTTTCATTCTCATACCGGCATACTCACCGATCTCTACCATCTGCTGCAGGGAATCCATCTCCTGACACATGGCAAGAATGGCTGTTCCTGCTTCCTTTTTGTCCGTAAAAATACGGTTTCCTACTTTCATGGAAAAGTTGTCCTTATCCGCCGGAAGATTCTTTCGCACGGTTTCCATATCTGTCTGAAATCCCCGAATCCGCTCCTGCAGAACTTCGATCTGCTTCGGATAATTTTTTGCGATGTTATCCTCCAGCCGGTAGATCTGACTGGTATGGTTTGCTTTCATCAGTTTCAGCCTGGATACCTGAATATCCAGATCCATCTTTTCCTTGATATAAGGATTTCCGGTAGCAAGTGCTTTGACCTCGGCATAAGTAAGTGCTGCTTCATCCACATCCTCACAGCTTCGTACCGGCGATTTACTTGTCATGATCTGGCTGATGAATTTCTGCTTATTTTCTATTACCTGCCACGAATAACTATCGAAGGTTCCTTCTGTCACATAACGAAAAATAGACACGGTATCATTTCTGTTACCCTGTCTGAGAATACGTCCTTCCTGCTGTTCAATGTCAGTCGGTCATTTTTTGCGGACAGTTCATACATGCTATCCTTTTCTGTTCTCTG
>OGOG01003193.1_pt1 | contig 12764 bp, 8 predicted proteins | sample 1552581 | NCBI WGS metagenome assembly OGOG01 (sample SAMEA2580152, study PRJEB22360) | human gut metagenome | biome: human gut; feature: human-associated habitat; material: faeces | place: Denmark | collected 2008/2010 | reverse complement strand
CGGGCTACCTCGAACTCGCGCGGCTCCTTCGAGTCGGCCATGCGCTTGATGAAGGTGGGCTCGCTGAACAGGAAGCGCACCTCGTCGACCTTGGAGAGCTCCTCTTTGAGCTCCCCGTAGGCGAACACGGTGAAATACGAGCTGATTATCGACAACTTCGCGCCGTCGTCGATGGATTCGCCGAGGGCGTCTCCCAGGCGCTCCGCGCCGACGTTGCTTAGCGACTTCACGCCTCTATGCCCCCTTTTTCGCGAGCTCTTCGATCATGCAGGTGCGCACGAAGGCGGAGAAGCTCATGCCCCGCAGGGCCGCCTCCTCCTTCGCCGCGTCGCGCAGGGTGTCGGGGATGCGCAGGGTCACGGAGACCTGGTCGCCGTCCACCAGGAAGCTTCTGATCTCGGTCTCGTCGGGATTGCTCTTGATGAGCTCCTTGTAGCTGTCGGGCATCTGCGCTCCCATCGCTCGAAATGCAATACAAATGCGTTTGCAGCATTATAACGCGACGGCACGCGGCGGCACTGGGAATGCGAGGACAGCCGATGTCCAGGCTTTATATGAGCGCGGACGGCGATGGACGCCCTGATCGGGCTTGGATGGCCGCTTTCGTTCGGGTCCTCATCTCTCGTTTTCGCGAGGTTTGGCGTTTGCCCATTCCTCGGCGTAGAGAACCTCGTTCTGAGCCTCCAAGATTCGCGCGGCGTCGCCGATGCGCTCCTCGATACCGTTGCACTCCTCGGCCGAGACGATCGCCGCCGGGAAGGTGATGCGCGCCCCCTCGACGGGATTGCCCGTCGTCTCGTAGCAGCGCACGATGTAGCCGTCGCCGTCCTCGGCCGCTTTGAGCGCACGCACGCCGATCTGTGGGGTCGACGCAGCGAGCATCGAGAAGGTGCGGCCCAGATGCCCCGCATGTTTCGGCGCGACGAAGGCCACGAGCGGCATGTTGAGCGCCTCGCCCGCCACGAGCGCATCCTCCGTGCGGGCGCCCGTGTGTCCCACGATCGAGTAGGTATAGTGGTGTACGCCGTGATCGAGCGTCCGCTGGTGCGCATAGCGCTTCTCGGTCGAGGGGGTGTGGAGCAGCGTCAGGCGCAGCGTGTTGTCCGCCGGCTTGTCCCAGCCGTATTTGCAGTCGTTGAGAATCGTCACGCCGTAGCTGCCGTCGGCATCCGTCAGATCGACCCATTTCTGGGCAGGCACTTCATAGGCCGTTTCGGTGTTGTTGCCGCGCTCGATGAAGCCCAGTCCGAGGTCGTAAGCCGCCTTCGCGTTGGCCACGGCACAAGGGAATTCGGCTTTCAGCAGCACGTCGCGGCTCGACCAGTCGACCGTGTTGCGCACGTCGATGCGGTCGTCGTCGCCGCCGTCGGTCAGCGACACGTACTGCACGAACTTCGAGGGGCCGTAGCTGCGCTCCACTTTGAGCGTGGCGCGCACGGGCCCCTGTTCGGCGATCGAAATGCGCACGTCGCCGTCGATCGGACGCCCGGGCTTGTCCATCGTCTCCTTCATGATCTCCCACGCCGGATAGCGGTTCGACGGGTTGCCCTCGAAGACCGCCATGCGGAATGCCTTGCCCTCGGCCACCAGCTCGCGGCCGGCACGCTTGTCGCGGATCGAGCGGATATCGCCGTTGGCGTCCAGCTCGACGCGGTAGATCCGGTTTTCGAGCGTCCGCTCCGACGCTTTCAGCGCCGACGATTTCGCAACGCCCGAAGCGGGGCGCACGTCGTAGACGGCATATCCCGCCGCCTTGACGTCGGCGGCGAAGAGGATGCGCGCCCGGTCGCCCTCGCGCGACAGGATCTGCGCCGCCACCCGCCTGCCCGAAGGCGCATAGACGGCCACCCCCTTGGCACGGGCGTCGAGCGGCACTTCGGCCTCCACCAGATCGCGCAGATCGTAGGTCACGGGATTGTAGACCACCACGGGCGTACCCTTCACCCGCGTGTCGAGCGAATGGCTCAGCGCACCGACGGCCGCCGTCATGACCTCGGTAGCCTGTTGCAGCGAGATCAGTTCGTCGTTCCACGAATAACGGTAGGCGTCGGCGATGCTCGTACCCGTCAGGTCGTCGTGGAACTGATGCCACAGCACGCGCTGCCACACTTCGTTGAGCTTCGCACGGTCGTAGGGTTTCGCACCCAGCCAGTCGGCCCCACGGCGGCGCGCTCGGCGGCGCCCAGCAGCTCCTCGTTGCGGCGGTTGTAGTACTTCATCGCTCCCTGCGAGGTGTAGCAGCCGCCGGCATGTACGTCCATGAGCAGTTCGCCGTCGTAGGTCGGCAGCTCGTCGCGGCGATCCATATAATCGAGGAAGAGCTGGTCGCTCGTGGCGCTGATGAGTTGCACCGGCGCATCGGGGTCGGCCATGGCCTCGGCCATGCGGCGCGCGGTGGTCACCGTGCCGCTGTTGCCCTTGTCGCCACAGTTGGTCGTGCCGTGCAGGTGGCCGCCGCTGTAATAGCGCATGGCCGTATTGTCGAAGCCGTTCGAAGCGCGGCGGATGAAATCCTTGTTATACCCCGCGTCGGCCGGCAGTTCGGCGGTATACCCGCCCGTATCGAAGGCCGCCATGAGCGACTGCCCGTCGATACCGTACCATACGCCCCACGAGAAGGGGTTCTTCTTGTGATAGGGTGCGTCGGGGAAGAAGTCGTGCTTGCGCCAGCTCAGCTTCTGGGTCGAGAAACCGATCAGGCCGCAGTGGGCCGCCAGCGAAGGCAGCGTGTACCCGAACCCGAAGCAGTCGGGCAGGAAGATGTCGGTCGAACGCACGCCGAACTCGCGCTTGTAGAGCTCCTGTCCTTGCAGGATGTTGCGGATGAACGACTCGGCCGAAGGCATGTTGGGGTCGTTGGCATTCCACGACGCGCCGCTGATGTGCCAGCGCCCCTCGTCGATATACTTCTGCAAACGGGCGTAGTGCAGCGGATAGTACTCCTTCATCCATCGGTAGATGATGCCGCCCTCGAAATTGAACTTGTAATCGGGATACCGCTCCAGCATCCAGAGGTTCTGGAAGAGGATGCGCGGAATGTATTCCCGGATGGTGTGGGTCAGGTCCCAGTTCCACTGGGTGTCGAGATGCGCGTCGCACACCGCATAGATCTTGTAGGTCTTGGGTGCGGGCGTCTCCTGCTCCTGCGCCGCGGCACGTCCGGCGCAGAACGTCAGGATGCACGCGACGACAAACAGTCGAAAAAGTTTCATCGTTCGAAAAAAATTAGATTGATAGTTTCATTACATTCGAGTATCGGCAAAATTAGAGAATAAAACCGCGCAGCACAAGCGCCCTGTCCGAAAATATAAACGATATATCAATTTGTGAAATAAAAAAATCGCAGGGAACTGCGCTCCCTGCGATCCGATTTCACCCTATGCGTCAGCCGGTTGCTACTCGATCCGCTGACGGGGTTCGTTGTCGGGCGCCAGCGGCGAGCGGGCGCGCAAATATGAATCCAATACGTCGGTCAACAGCGTCCCGGTAGGAGCTCCGTCGGTATAATCGAGACCGGAATAGGTCTTGAAAATGTAGTCGCCCATCGCCACGCGGTAGCGGCGGCCGGGTTTCAGTTCGGGGAAAGCGACCGACTGCGCCTCGAACCGCTCGTCGGTACGGATCACATAAGGGGTGGTCATGTAGATGTCGATGCGGTGCGACTCGTCGAGGTTGACCGTATCGTTGAATTTGGTCTTCACCAGCCGCGCCAGCTCGTCGGCCGTCATCTCGGCCGTCACCAGTTTGGAGCCGAAAGGATCGAGGTTGTAGATATCGGCCGCCACGACCTCGCCCGCAAGCGAATCGAGCCGCACGCCGCCGATGTGGTAGATACCGACGTCGGCCTTGCCCGCCTCGCGCACCGCCTCGGTAAAGACGTTGGCCAGCCCGGTCTTGTCCAGCCGGCCGCGCAGGTCGGCCACCTTCGTCCGAAGCGCCGGATCGCTGTAATAACCTTCGACCATCCGCTGGTAGGCGGGTGCGGGTTCGTAGCCCGCCAGCGGCACCAGCCGGAAGCTCTTCTCCACCAGTTCGTCGCCGCGGAAGCGGAGCACCGTGACGCCCACGTTGTCGAGATTCTTGCCCGTCTGCGTCACCAGCACGCCGCCGACCGTCTCGTTCGTCTCGTCGTGGCTGTGCCCGCCCACGATCACGTCGTAACGCGGCGCCTTTTCGGCCAGCACGCGGTCTTTCTTCGTCCCGATATGGGTCAGGGCGACCAGCGCGTCGCACTCGTCGCGCAGCGACTGCCGGTCGGCCACGGCATCCACCGCGTCCGTGAAGGTCAGCCCCGCGAAATTCTCGTCGTGCCCCGCCGGATGGTTGTTGTGGTCGTAGTTGGTCACCGAGGCCACGAAGCCGATCCTGCGGCCGCCCCGCTCGACGATCGCATAGGGCGCCGGCTGGGGAAAGGTCGCCGTATCGCTTACGATATTGGCGCAGACGACCGGAAACCGGCACTGCGCGGTGCGCACGCCCAGAAAAGCCTGTCCGGCGTCGAACTCGTGGTTGCCGAAGGTCGCCACGTCGTAACGCAGGCGGTTCATCAGATCGATGATCGGCCGGCGCGGCTCGGCGGCTCGATCGCAGTAGACGTTGCCCGTCCAGCGGTCGCCCGCATCGACCAGAATCACGTTCTTCACCGTATCGCGGCACTTCTTGACGGCTTCGGCCAGCTGCGGGAACTTCTCGATATGGGCGTGGATGTCGTTGGTCGAAAGAATCACCACCGTCTCCATGCGCGGCGAGCAAGCCGCCAGCACGAAGAGCAGCAATGCGCCAAATAACGATTTTTTCATCATACACGTATCTCTTTTTTCGAATTCATCCGGCCAGAACCCACTTTATTATAATGGGGAAGACAAAGATAGAGACTCCCCGTCGATCCTCCAAATTTTCCGACGTTTTCTTTCGCCGGCCGACGGGCACGGCCTTCCCGCCGCACACAAACCCTGCCGCAACGGCAGACCTGCAAAAAAGCGCGGTGCGGAGCGAATCCGGCGAAAAAAAATGCGTAACTTTGTAGGAAACCCGACCTTGCGAACCATGAATAAATTCCGAATGCTTCCGCCGCTGCTCGGCCTTGCGTTTCTTCTGGCCGGCTGCGGCGATTCCCGACCGGCGGAGACGGTACGGCTGGTGACCTACAACGCAGGCACCTTCAACAAGTACATCGCCGACGACTACCCGCTCGTGGCCGAAATGATGCGGGAGGTCGGCGCCGACGCCGTCTGCCTCAACGAACTCGACAGTTGCACGACCCGCACGGGCGGCGTTTTCCAACTCGAACGCATCGCCCGGGCCATGGGCGGCTGGGACTACCGCTTCGGCCGAGCCATGCCCTATCGGGGCGGAAGCTACGGCGTCGGCGTCATGACCCGCGAGCGCATCCTCGACCATTTCACCGTCGCCCTGCCGCGGGGAGAAGGTGCGGAGCCGCGCGTGCTGACGGTCGTCGAACTGGCGCGGTACGTGATCGCCACCACCCACCTCGACCATACGTCGGCCGCAGCGCAGCGCGATCAGGTCGCCGTCATCAACCGCGTGATGCGCGAACGCTACGCCGAGGCGTCCAAACCCGTCTTTCTGGGCGGCGACCTGAACGCCCTCCCCGACTCCGGAACGCTCCGCGCGTTGCAGGAGGCCTGGACGGTACTGACGCCCACCGACGGGGGCACCTACCCCTCGCACGATCCGAAAAAGTGCGGCGTCACGAGCGAAACGGCCGGCGCGCGCGTCCTGCACCGTTTCGAGGCGGGCGACGCCGCCCGCGCATCGGATCATCTGCCGGTACTGCTCGAAATCCGACTGCCGGCGGAAAGCTGACCGCCCGGGAACGGGCACGCTTGCCGACACAAATAATTATCGTTACCGTCGGCTGCGTCTCAGCTACTTCCGCCCCGGCAACCGCAAATAAATTTGCATCGCTCCCGGCTTATTCGTATCCTTGACTTCGTCTTAGATACTGCGGTTCGGAAAAAGAAAAACAGTTGTTTTTTCTTTTTCTCTCACCTTATTCGTATCTTTGGCTGCGCCTTAGATACTCGCGCTCGACAATGTTCAAATAAATTTGACATTGCCCTCGCTTATTCGTATCTTTACGCACCTTTTGCCCCATACCTCATGAGAGATCTTATCCAAGTCATCTGCGAGAACCTCGACCGCACGATCGAGGTCGAAATGGGAACGTCGCTGCTCGACATCCAGCGGCAATACCTGCCCAAGGGACCGCACCCCTACCTGGCGGCCTACGTCAACAACCGCATCAAGGAACTGAACTACAAGGTATACACCCCGATCACGGTGCGTTATATCGACGCCACACACTTCGAAGGCATCCGTGTCTACGAACGCACGGCGTCGTTCATCCTCCAGCGGGCCGTCCGCGAGCTCTATCCCGAACACAAGTTCTACATCCGCCACTCGATGCTGCGCGGCTTCTACTGCGAAATCGAGGGGCGCGACGGCATCTCCGCCCGGGAGGCCGAAGCCATCCGCACCCGCATGGAGGAGCTGGTCGACGCGGCGATTCCGATCATCCGCAGCCGCGTACGGTCGATCGACGCCGCAATGGAATTCACGCGGCTGGGATTCGACGACAAGACCGAGCTGCTCAACACCCGACCGCGCCTTTACAGCACGCTCTACTCGCTGGGCGACATGAAGGGCTACTTCTACGGCGCGCTCGCCCCGTCGACCGACTACATCCGCTTGTTCGACATCCGCCCCTACTACAACGGTTTCTACGTCGTACTGCCCGGACGCAGCCACCCCGACGCGCTCAAACCGCTCGTGGCGCAGGACAAGCTGTTCGACATCTTCCACCAATACAAGGAGTGGGTCGACATCATGGGCGTACCGACTGTCGGCCGGCTCAACGCCAAGGTGCTGGCGGGCGACGCCTCGGAGCTCATCAAGATCGCCGAAGCCTTCCACGAGAAACGGCTGGCGCGCATCGCCGACACGATCGCCGCGGCCAACCGCTCGCAGGGAACGCGCATGGTACTCATCTCCGGCCCCTCGTCGAGCGGCAAGACCACCTCGGCCAAGCGTCTGGGCATCCAGCTGCGCATCCTGGGGCTGAATCCCGTGCTCATCTCGCTCGACGACTATTTCGTCGACCGAGACAAGACCCCGCGCGACGCCGACGGCGAGTACGACTACGAAGCGCTCGAAGCCATCGACCTCAGACTCTTCAACGACCACCTGCAACGCCTTTTCGCCGGCGAAAGCCTTCCCGTGCCGCGCTACGACTTCATCACCGGCAAACGCCAGTGGCACGACAATCCGCTGCGGCTCGACGACCGGTCGGTGCTGATCGTCGAAGGCATCCACGGACTCAACCCGCGCCTCACGCCGAGCATCCCCGACCACATGAAGTTCAAGATCTACATCTCGTGCTTCACGTCGGTGTCGATGGACAACCTCTCGCGCATCGCCACCACCGACAACCGCCTGCTGCGTCGCATGGTGCGCGACAACGCCACGCGCGGCCACAACGCGCAGGCGACGCTCGCACGCTGGGAGAGCGTGCGGCGCGGCGAGGAGAAGCACATCTTCCCCTATCAGGAGAACGCCGACGTGATGTTCAACTCGTCGCTTTTCTACGAGATCTCGGTGCTGCGCCCCTATGCCGAACGTATCCTGCGCGAGGTGCCCGATACGGTGCCCGAATACGGCGAGGCCAAGCGGCTGTTGAAATTCCTCGACAACTTCATCCCGATCGATCCCGCCGAGATTCCGCCCACCTCGCTGCTGCGCGAATTCATCGGCGGCAGCAGTTTCAGGTATTGACAAAACCCGTACAACAATTTCAAACATAACCGACAGAATACGGCCCTGAGAAGCCCCTCCCTTTGTCAACTGCGCGCAAGCCGAGCGAAGCGAAGGGAGGGGACAGAGGGGTGGGAATGTCGATATCCGCGAAGCGGCTACGACCCGCCCGAGTCCTGCGACAAACGAAACAAGTACAACAATTTCAAATACAACCGACAATGTCTTTTGATACATTCGCTGACCGCCATATCGGCGTCAGCAATCCCGACGAACTCAAAGCCATGCTCGACACGATCGGTGTCGGAAGCGTCGACGAACTGATCGCGCAGGTGATCCCCCAGTCGATCCGGCTGAAAAAACCGCTCGACCTGCCTGCGGGCATGAGCGAATACGAATTCGCCGCACATATCCGTGCGCTGGCCGACCGCAACCACCCGCTGCGGTCGTTCATCGGCATGGGCTACTACCCCTGCGCCGTACCGGCCGCCGTGGCGCGCAACGTCTTCGAGAATCCCGCGTGGTACACCTCCTACACCCCCTACCAGGCCGAAATCTCGCAGGGGCGCCTGGAAGCGCTGCTCAATTTCCAGACCGCCGTGCTCTCGCTCACGGGCATGGAAATCGCCAACTGCTCGCTGCTCGACGAGGGGACGGCGACGGCCGAGGCGATGCTCATGATGTTCGCCCTGCGCAGCCGCGACGCGGTGAAGGAGGGGCGCACGCAGCTCTTCGTCGACCGCAACCTCTTCCCGCAGACGCTCGACCTGCTGCTCACGCGCAGCGAGCCGTTCGGCATCGAGCTCATCGTCGACGACTACGACTGCTACGAGTTCTCGGGCAAAGAGTTCGGCGCTGTCGTGCAGTATCCGGCCGCCGATGGCGCCGTGCGCGACTACGCGGCCTTCGTCGAAGCGGCGCACGCGCACGATGCGAAGGTGACGGCCGTAGCCGACCTGCTCTCGCTGGCACTGCTGAAAGCTCCCGGCGAATGGGGCGCCGACATCTGCGTCGGCTCGGCGCAACGCCTGGGCACGCCCATGGGCTTCGGCGGCCCGCACGCGGGCTACATGGCCACGCGCGAGGCCTACAAACGTCAGATGCCCGGCCGCATCATCGGCGTCTCGGTCGACCGGCTGGGCAACCGCGCCCTGCGCATGGCGCTGCAAATGCGCGAGCAGCATATCAAGCGCGAGCGCGCCACCTCGAACATCTGCACCGCCTCGGCGCTGATGGCCTCGATGGTGGGCTTCTACTGCGTCTACAACGGCGCCGAAGGCCTGCGCCGTGCTGCCGAGACGGCCCACACGGCCGCCTGCGACACCGCCCGCGCCCTCGCGGCGCTGGGCTACAAGCTCACGAACCAGCACTTCTTCGATACGCTCGACATCGAGGCCGAAGCGGCCGTCATCCAGTCGCTCGCCCTCGAACGGGGCATCAACTTCTTCTACCCCTCCGAGGAGCGCGTGCGCCTCTCGTTCGACGAGGTGACCACCCCCGACGAGGTGGCCGAGGTCGTGGCCCTCTTCGCCGAGGCGCGGGGACGCAAACCCAAAGTCGCCAGGAGCCACGCCCCGAGCACGCTGCCCGAAGCGCTGCGCCGCACCTCGCCGATCCTCATCGAGGAGGTCTTCCGCTCGCACCGCAGCGAAAGCGCGCTGATGCGCTACATCAAGCGGCTGGAACACCGCGACATCTCGCTGGCCGACTCGATGATCTCGCTGGGGTCGTGCACGATGAAACTCAACGCGGCGGCACTCATGCAACCCCTGTCGCTGGCCGGGTTCCAGAACATGCACCCCTTCGCACCCGTCGAACAGGCCGAAGGTTACATGGAGCTGATCGCCGCGCTCGAACGCGACCTGGCCACGATCACCGGACTGGCCGCCTGCTCGCTGCAACCCAATTCGGGCGCCGCGGGCGAATACGCAGGGTTGATGGTCATCCGCGCCTACCACCAGTCCAAGGGGCAGGGGTACCGCAACGTCATCCTGATCCCCGCCTCGGCGCACGGCACGAACCCCGCGTCGGCCGCCATGGCAGGCATGAAGATCGTCACGGTGGCGTGCGACGCCAAGGGCAACATCGACGTCGACGACCTCAAAACCAAGGCCGAAGAACACGCCTCGGAGCTGTGCGGGCTGATGGTGACCTATCCCTCGACGCACGGCGTCTTCGAGAGCCGCATCCGCGAGATCGTCGACGCCGTACACGACGCCGGCGGACAGGTCTACATGGACGGCGCCAACATGAACGCGCAGGTCGGCCTCACCAATCCGGGCTACATCGGCACCGACGTCTGCCACCTCAACCTCCACAAGACCTTCGCCATGCCGCACGGCGGCGGCGGTCCCGGCGTCGGCCCGATCTGCGTGGCCGCGCACCTGCGTCCCTTCCTGCCGTCGCACCCCATCGCCGCGACGGGCGGCGACGAAGGCATCACCGCCGTGGCGTCGGCCCCGTGGGGTTCGGCGCTGCTGCTGCCCATCACCTACGGCTACATCAAGATGCTGGGCGGCGACGGGCTGCGCCGCGCCACCGAGATGGCCATCGTCAACGCCAACTACATGTCGTCGGCACTGGCCGCGGAGTACCGCACCTATTACAGCGGCGAAACGGGCCGCGTGGGGCACGAGATGATCCTCGACCTGACGAATTTCAAACACGACTACGGCATCGACTGCGGCGACATCGCCCACCGGCTGATGGACTACGGCTTCCACGCCCCGACGCTCTCGTTCCCCGTGCACGAAACGCTGATGGTCGAGCCCACGGAGTCGGAGCCCAAGGCCGAAATGGATCGTTTCATGGAGGCGCTCGTGCACATCAAGCGCGAGTGCGAAGCGGCCGCCGGACAGGAGGACAACGTCGTGCGCAACGCTCCGCACACGGCCGTGGAGATCGCCGGCGAGTGGTCGCACCCCTACTCGCGCCGGGAGGCGGCCTTCCCGCTCGGCTGGATCGCCGAGGCGAAGTTCTGGCCCTATGTCTCGAAAATCGACAACGGCTACGGCGACCGCAATCTCGTCTGCCGCTGCACGGAGTAATCCGCACGGAGGCATCGAGCAGTACGTTCCGACTGTACCGTATCATCGGCCGGCAGACGAAAACCGCGGACGGACAGCCCGAAGGAGCCGTACTCGAAGAGCTCCCGCCGGCACATCGCACCTTGCACAGACGGAACGTCCGACCGGACGTTCCGTCTCTTTTCGAGTCGATGGAGCGGAAATCCGATAATTTGCACTATCTTTGCCGTGCATGTCGAGAAAAAGGGTGCCGCGGACGGCGACGCCCGCGCAGACGACTTCGATACTATATTTAATTCTATAAATTCATGAAAGCAGAAAACAACAAAATGGTGGCGGTGGATTACACGCTCACCGTCGACGGCAAAATCGCCGACCGGTCGCGTCCCGGACAGCCGCTGGAATTCATCTTCGGCACCGGTATGCTGCTGCCAAAATTCGAGGCGGCCATCGTCGGCAAGGAACCGGGCGAGAAGGTCTCCTTCACGCTCGCTCCCGCCGACGGCTACGGCGAAATCGTCGACGACGCGATCGTCGACCTCCCCAAAACGATATTCATGGTTGACGGCAAGCTGGCCGAGGACATTCTCTTCGTGGGCAGCCAGATTCCGATGGCCAACGCACAGGGCCAGCGTATGCTGGGCGTGGTGAAGGAGATCGGCGACGATTCCGTGAAGATGGACTTCAACCACCCGATGGCGGGCAAGACGCTCAACTTCGACGTGGAGGTGATCTCGGTGCGCGACGTGACGCCGGAAGACCTGGCCGGCAAATGCGGCTGCGGGGAGTGCGGCTGCGGCGACGACTGCCACTGCGAAGGCGAGTCGCACGCCGACTGCGGCTGCCTGCCACTGATCGACACCCGAATGCAAAGGCCGGCCCGCAGGCCGGCTTTTTTTATCGCCGCGGCGATCCCATGATTCACCATCTCCGGCCTTGCTCTTCACCGTCACCCAATACCTCGAATCGGTTCTCAACTCCCGCGGCCTGACGCGCACGCTGGGAGAGATCGACGTCTGCCGCACGACCGACGGCCGTCCCGTGTTCCATACGGGCAACAGCGCGGTGGTCTTCCGCATCCGGCTCGACGCCTTCGCCCGCCGCGGCGACGCCGTGGGATACCGCACGGCACAGTTGCTCCGCTCGCCCGTCGCGAAACTTCCGCAGGCCGCTTCGCTCTTCGCATGGCGGCTGCGGCTGCCCCGTCCCGCCGACGATCCGCCCGAACTGGCCGTCGACGCCGGACGCTGGGGTTTCCGCTCGGGCGGACGGTTCGTCATCCCGCCCGTGTGGGACAACGGATTCGATTTCAGCGAAGGACTGGCGGCGGTGGAGATCGCCGGACGGTGGCACTTCATCGACACGGCGGGCCGCGTCGTCCTCAACTGCCCGCCCTGCGATGCCGTGAAACCTTTCCGCAACGGTACGGCCGAACTGCGCAGCGGCCTGCGGCGGGAGAAAATCTCCGTTGAAAAACTCACGCTAAAACGCTATATTTGTAGATTGGAAATATGACGCGAATGGACACATACAGAGCTCTGACCCCCGGCGAAATCGCCGCGCTCGAAGCCTCCGGCTCGACGGCCGACGACTGGTCGTCGATCGAGGTGGCGGAGGACTTCCACCCCTCGCAACTGCGCGGCGCACGGCTGGGCGGCCGTGTCCGGCTCGCATCGGGCGTGCGCATCCGCAACTCCGGCGTCCGCAACTACGACATCGGCGCAAGAACGCTCGTCGAAGAGGTCGTCCGCCTGGAATGCCGCGGCGAAAGCGCTTTCGGAAACGGCACGGAGGTGGCCGTCATGAACGAGAACGGCGGCCGCACGGTACGGATTTACAGCGGCCTGACCGCCCAGATCGCCTACATGGCCGCCGTCTACCGCCACCGTCCGGCGCTCGTCGCCGCACTCGACCGTATGGCGCGGCGGGGCGGGCGCAGGCGGCGCCCCCCCGCGGGTCGAAGAT
>OGOG01003180.1_pt1 | contig 12801 bp, 9 predicted proteins | sample 1552581 | NCBI WGS metagenome assembly OGOG01 (sample SAMEA2580152, study PRJEB22360) | human gut metagenome | biome: human gut; feature: human-associated habitat; material: faeces | place: Denmark | collected 2008/2010 | reverse complement strand
GGTCATCGAAGTCGTGGGCAAGGACGATGGCGGCAACGTCATCTTCGACGAGACCATCGAAACTCCCGGCGTGCTGCCCGATTCTACCTACTATTACTCCTATGTGGCCGGATCCACCGCCAACTCCTCGGCCACTTCAACCGAGGTGGTGAAGCCGGCGACCGTCGAGTTCGCCATCACGACGCCCGAGGGCTCGTGGAAGGCCACGGATCAAACGCTTGCCGACGTGTATACCGTGCAGGACAAGGGCGCGACTGACACCCAGTTCGGTGCTAAGGAGTTCACGGGCACGGTGACCGCGTCCGAATCCCTGGATGGCGCCACGCAGTCGCGCGTCGATGTGGTGCTGCTCGATCAGGACGGCAATATTGAGGGCGGCTTCTTCAAGATCGTCGACACCGAGCCCGGTCAGGCGGCCGACTACGACATCTACGCCGTGGGCGCCCCGCAGTTCACGAGCTACGCCGTGTACGCCAGCCCCTGGGCCGAGGATGCCGCCGAGTAGGCACGAGACAGCAAAGCCAACTTCCGTAGGGGGCGACCTTGGTCGCCCCTTTTTCGCGCATGACAGTCTTTCGTTGCCGGGAGGGCCGACCAAGGTCAGCCCCTACGGGGAAGCGCGGCGACCTTATCCCTTCCAGAACAGCTGGGTCAGCTCTTGGCGGGTGGAGACGCCGGTCTTCTTCAGGATGTTGTGCACGTGGGCCTTCACGGTGCCCAGCGCCAGCTGCAGCGAGCTGGCGATGTTCTGGTTGTCTTTCCCTTGCAGCACCTGCTCCACGATGACGCGCTCGCGGGCTGTGAGGTTGTAACGCTCGCAGAAAGCGGGCAGCAGCTCGTCCACGTAGGCTTGGGTGTCCGGCGCGTCGGCGGCGGGCGGCTCTTTGAAGCGCAGACGCAGGGTGTCGGATGCGGCCCGCAAGGTGAAGAAGGAGAACACGAGAAGCAGGATGTTCTCCGAGAAGTTGCGCTCGCTGATATAGAGGGGCAAAAGCGCCGCCGAGGCGAACACGGACGAGTCGAAAACGAGGATCATAGCCACGTCCTCGATGATGATGCACAGGCAGAGAACCGCCGCGGCGATGAGCACTGGCTCCTGGCGGCGCATGCGGGCCTTCTCCACCTCGCTTCTCGATGTCGCATAGCGGAAGACCGCATACCCGATGCACCACAGGAGAAAAGCTTGGCGCAGCGTGTAGAAGAGCCACTGACGGAACTCGTCGGTGGGCAAGCACCAGACGACAAGCTCGCTGGCCGCAATGAACACGAGAGCCGGCACCATGCGCCACGCGCGCCGGCGCTCGTTCATGAAGTCGCACAGGATAAGCCACATGGGCTCGAGCGTTCCTAAGGCCAGAAGGGTCTTCAGCTGCGGATGGTCGATCGTATAGAACTGGGCGAGGGAGTACTCCATGTTCTGGCCCAGGTATTCATATTGAAAGATGAGGGCCAGATCGAGAAAGTAGAACAGCAACATGACCGACGCGAAGAGAAACGAGCGGCGCCGGGAAACGAAATAGGCCGAAAGCGACACGGCGCCCGCTGCCACGCAGGCGAGCATCACGACGATGGTGTAGAGGTAGAACGCTGTCTCCATAGCGAGCCTCCTCGATGCTGTCGGACCTGGTGGGATCTAAGGGGGATTAGAAGGTGCCCGCGATTTTGCGCGGTGCGGTTTATGCGGACGAGCATATTCATACCACATATCCCCGTTCAATGACCCTAAACGTCGGGTTTATTTCGGATTAGAAGCGCTCCTTCCTGCGGCGAGCGAAAAATAATCCCGGTTATTTCTTTTCAAAACCTCCGACGCGGCCCATGATGCGAGCCAAGAGGAGCGCCCCGCCGATCCCGGGACGCTTGAGGGGTGCTTAAGTCCTGCAAGGGGCAGGACGGCCCCGCGAGTCCAAGGAGGATTTCCATGGTCAAGGATTACATCGACACCAACGACTTCACGAAGGACGAGCTGCTCGGGATGGTGGACCTCGCCATCGCCATGAAGGGGCTCATCAAGGAGGGCGGCGAGTACCCGCTGCTGCTGAAGAACAAGACCCTCGGCATGATCTTCCAGCAGGTCTCCACCCGCACCCGCATCTCCTTCGAGACGGCCATGACCGACCTCGGCGGCCACGCCCAGTTCTTCGGCCCCGGCTCCATCCAGCTGGGCGGCCACGAGTCCATCGAGGACTCCGGGCGCGTCATGGGAAGCCTCGTCGACATCCTCATGGCCCGCGTCGACCGCCACAAGGACGTCGTCGACCTCGCCAAGTACTCCGCGGCGCCGGTGATCAACGGCATGAGCGAGTACAACCACCCCACCCAGGAGCTCGGCGACCTCATGACCATGGTCGAGAACCTGCCCGAGGGCAAGAGGATCGAGGACTGCAAGCTCGCCTTCATCGGCGACGCCACCCAGGTGTGCGTCTCGCTCATGTTCATCGCCTCGAAGATCGGCATGGACTTCGTGCAGTTCGGGCCGAAGGGCCACCAGATCTGCGACGGCGCCCTGCACGTGGGCACGCCCGGGGAGCGCGAGGCCTTCGGCAAGGAGCTCATGGCCATCGGCGAGGCGAACTGCAAGGTCTCCGGCGGCACCATCACCATCTCCGACGACATCAGCTGCATCGAGGGCGCCGACTTCGTCTACACCGACGTGTGGTACGGCCTCTACGACGACGAGGTCGAGGGCGACAACTACATGGACGTGTTCTACCCGAAGTACCAGGTGACCATGGACATGATGAACGCCGCCGGCCCGGACTCCAAGTTCATGCACTGCCTGCCGGCCACCCGCGGCGAGGAGGTCGTCGACGAGGTCATGGACGACCCGGCGCGCAGCCTGTGCTGGGACGAGGCCGAGAACCGCAAGCACTCCATCCGCGCCATCCTGGCGACCCTGTGCCCGCAGAGCGAGCCCGACGAGAAGGTAGCGACCGCCTACCGCGCCACCATCGACGAGTACATGGCGCGTCTCGGCAAGCACGGCCTGTAGGTTCCGTTCGCCCTACGGGACAAACGGACCGGTCGACGCTGCGGCTCCGACAGGCACCTGCCTCTGCGCTTCACCGCTTACCCTCACGTACGAAGTACGCTCGGTCGCGGTTCAGCACAGATCCAGGCACCTGTCGGACCCTCGCTGACTTCCTTGGGCGAACCCAATACTCACTTTCTATTTAATTAAGGGGTCCACAATGAGTGGTAAGAAGAAATTCTCCTTTATGTCCGTTATCCTGTCGGTGATCTGCGTTGTGTTCGTGTGCGAGGCCGCCGCGCCCGCCGCCGCCATTGGCAACCAGCAGTTCTTCTGGTGGATCTTCCTCATCATCACCTTCCTTCTGCCCTACGGCATGGTGGTGGCCGAGCTCGGCACCACCTACGACTCGGAAGGTGGCATCTACGACTGGGTGCGCGACGCTTTGGGCGACAAATGGGGCGCCCGCATCAGCTGGTACTACTGGATTAACTTCCCGCTGTGGATTGCCAGTCTGGCCACGCTGTTCCCGCCGATTCTCGGCATGATCTTCGGTGCCGACATCGAGGCGAACATCTGGCTCACGCTGGGCATCGAGATCGCCTTCGTGTGGATCGTCGTGTTCATGAGCTTCTCAAAGGTGTCCGATTCCGAGTGGATCTTGAACGGCGGCGCCATCCTGAAGGTGCTCGTGGCGGTGTCCGTGGGCGTGCTGGGCATTTGGTACGCCTGTACCAACGGGTTCGCCGGTTCCATGGCCCCCGAGACCTTCCTGCCGGATGTGACCAATACGGCGGCGCTCGGGTACCTGTCCATCATCATCTTCAACTTCATGGGCTTCGAGGTGGTCTGCACCTTCGCCAAGGATATGGAAAACCCCGCCCGCGACATTCCGAAGGCCATCATTCTGGGCGGCCTGGCCATTGGTGCCATCTACCTGTTCTGCGGTTTCGGCATCGGCGCTGCTATTCCGGCTGACCAGATTGATCCGGACTTCGGCATGATCGTGGCCGTGATGACCATGGTAGGCGAGGCGTCACCTATCTTTATCATCATCGCCGTGGTGTTCCTCATCACCCTGTTCGCGAACATGGCCTCCTGGTCCTTCGGCGTGAACGCCGTGGCTCAGTACGCCGCAAAGAACCAGAACATGCCGCGCGTGTTCGCCCACGAGAACCCGAAGACCGGCATGCCCACCGGTGCCGCCATCGTCAACGGCATCGTGGCTACCGCTGTGCTGCTCATCCAGCTTATCCCCAACGAGGCCATCTCCGATGGGCTGTTCTGGACGCTGTTCGCCACCTCGGTCGTGTTCCTGCTGCTCACTTATATCCCCATGTTCCCGGCGTTTTTGAAGCTGCGTAAGGTTGATGCGAACCGTCCCCGCGTGTACCGTTTCCCGTTCTCGGGCACGGCGGCGAAGGTGATCCTGGCTATCCCGGTTATCGAGCTGGTGCTGGCCTGCGTGGCCACGGTCATTCCGCTGTCGGTCGAAGAAGTGGCCGACAAGGTTCCGATGCTCGTCATCTTCGCTGTGTTCCTTATCATGGGCGAGGTGGTGCGCGTCGTGAGCGCCAAGGGTCGCACCGAGGAGTTCGCCGGCCTCACGCCCGCGATGGCCGCTGAGCGCCTGGCTGCTGAGGCCGAAGGCGAGTCCGACCAGCTCGAGCCGGCCGATCCCGCGCAGATCGAGGCCATCCTCGCCGCCGACGACGGCAAGTCTGAAAAGATCCTCTAGCCGACCGTCTTCCCCGTGGAACCGAGACGCCTCTGTGCCGAGCGTCTCTGACCAAGAAGAAGCGGGGCGCGTGACAGAAGTAAGCTCTCCGAGCGCGCCCCTCTTCGCAACCGATTCTCTCTGAAAGGATCCCCCATGAAGACCATCTACGAGTCCGATTCCACCCCCGCCGCCGACGGCTTCTCCATGCCGGCCGAGTTCGCCCCGCAGGACCGCGTGTGGATGGGCTGGCCGCACCGCACCGACACCTGGGCCCACGGCGCCAAGCCGGCCCAGAAGCAGTACGCCGCCATCGCGCGGGCCATCGCCGAGTTCACGCCGGTCACCATGTGCGCCAACGAGGCCGACTTCGCCAACTGCCTGGCCGTCTTCGAGGACGATGACAACGTGACCGTCATCGAGATGACCACCAACGACGCCTGGTTCCGCGACACCGGCGCCACCTTCGTGACCGACGGCGAGGGCGGCAAGCGCGCGGTCGACTGGCACTTCAACGCTTACGGCGGCCTCATCGACGGCCTGTACTTCCCGTGGGACGCCGACGACCAGATCGCCGCGAAGATGGCCCAGCTCACGGGCTGCGTGCGCTACCGTCCCGACGACATGATCCTCGAGGGCGGCTCCATCACGGTGGATGGTGAGGGCACCGTGATCGTCACCGACCAGTGCCTGCTCTCTCCGGGCCGCACCGCGTCCGCCGTGCTCGCCGAGGAGGCCGATGAGGACACCATCTGGCCCCTCTATGCCAAGAAGTTCCAGCCCTGGAGCGAGGAGCTGCGTGCTTACATGGACGAGCATTTGAAGGCGTATTTGGGTGTCGAGAAGGTCATCTGGGTCAAGGAGGGCATCGACCCCGAGGAGACCAACGGCCACATCGACGACGTGGCCACCTTCATCGCCCCGGGCGTGGTGGCCGTCATCTGGACCGACGATCCGGACTACCCCTTCTACCGCCAGTGCCACGAGGCCTACGACACCCTGGCCGCGGCGACCGACGCCAAGGGACGCCAGCTGAAGGTGCACAAGCTCCCCATGCCGGTGAAGCCCCTGTACATGGATCAAGCCTCCTGCGACACCATCGACGTCGACGAGAACGCCGAGCCGCGCGTGGCCGACGAGCCGCTGATCGCCTCCTACATGAACTACTTGGTGACCAACGGCGGCGTCATCGTGCCCCAGTACGGCGACGAGAACGATGCGCTCGCGGTGCAGACGCTGCAGGAGATCTACGACGAGGTCTGGGGCGAGGGCGCCTACAAGTGCGTGGGCGTGCAGTCCGAGCAGGTCGTCTTCGGCGGCGGCAACATCCACTGCATCACCCAGCAGGAGCCCACGGCGTAGGGGCTTCGCGCGTTCGGCTCGACATCCTCCGATGATGGAAGGGGCGGCTCCGGGATAAGGAGCCGCCCCTTTTTTATGCAAGAATTTCGACTTGTTAGAGTCGTGGGGGAAGCGGAAAGGGCCTCTCGCCGCTCGGTTTAGGGAACACAACGGCAAAACCCCAGGTCGCCACACGATCATCTGCATCCGGTTCTTTCGGATGGTCATCCCGAACCCTAACAACTCGAAAAAACCGTCCGAAAATCGCTCATCGATTGCATGAGTCGGTCGAAGCCTCGGTTCCCGCGAACTTTATGCGCGCAGGAAGGCCTCGTAGCCGCGACGGGCCTCGTAGATGTCGGCCTTGCTCGTGACCTCCCAGGGGGAGTGCATGGAGAGCACGGGCACGCCCGAGTCGATGACGTCCATGCCGTACTTCGCGGGGATGTAGGCGATGGTTCCGCCGCCGCCGGCATCCACGCGGCCCAGCTCGGCGGTCTGGAAGCTCACGCCCGCGTCGTCCATGATGCGACGCACGAGCGCGACGTACTCGGCCGAGGCGTCGTTGGAGCCGCTCTTGCCGCGGGAGCCGGTGTACTTGTTGAACACGAGGCCGCGGCCCAGATAGGCGGAGTTCTTCGCTTCGAAGACGCTCGCGTAGGCCGGGTCGAAGCCGGCGGACACGTCCGAGGACAGCATGCGCGAGCGGGTGAGGGCGCGGCGCAGGCGCAGCGGGCTGCTCTCGCCGGCGAGCGCCATGATTTCGGCGATGGTGTTTTCAAAGAACATCGAGGCCATGCCGGAGGCGCCCACGCTGCCGATCTCCTCCTTGTCCACCAGCACGCAGACAGCGGTGCGGGCGGGGATGTCGTCGCCCAGGGCTAGCTGGGCCACAAGCGAGGTGTAGGCGCACACGCGGTCGTCCTGGCCGTAGCCGATGACCATGGAGCGGTCGAGCCCCAAATCGCGTGCGCGGCCGGCCGGCACCACCTCCAGCTCGGCGGAGAGGAAGTCCTCCTCGTCGATACCGTACTTGTCGGCCAGAAGCGCCAGCACATGGGCCTTCACCGGGTCCTTGGGGGCCTTGTCGCCCTCGGCCTTCTCGGCACCGTCGTCCGCCTCGTCGGCGCCGGTCGCGGCGAGCGGCCGGTTGCCCACGAGCACGTCCAAGTCCTCGCCTTCCACGACCTTCGAGCCCTTCTTATCCATCTGCTGGGAACCCAAGTGGGGGAGCAGGTCGGTCACGCAGAACACCGGGTCGGCCGGGTCGTCGCCGATGTTCACCTCCACCACCTCGCCGTCGGTTTTGGCCACGACGCCGTGAAGCGCCAGCGGCAACGCCGTCCACTGGTAGTTTTTGATGCCGCCGTAGTAGTGCGTGTCCAGCAGCGCGAAGTCGTTTGTCTCATACAGCGGATTCTGCTTGATGTCGAGGCGCGGCGAGTCGATGTGCGCCCCCAGGATGTTCATGCCCTCGGAGATCGGTGCGGCCCCCACATGTACGAGAATGACGGCCTTGCCCTGGGCGCAGGCCCACAGCTTGCTGCCCGGGCCCACCGGCGTGCCGGCGGCGATGCAATCAGCCAGCGAATCGTAGCCGGCGTCCTCAGCAGCGGCGATGGCGGCCGCCGCGCACTCGCGCTCGGTCTTGTTCTCGGAGATGAAATCGATGTAGTCGACGGCCAGCGCCTCAAGCTCGTCCAGCGACGCCTCGTCGTACTTCTTCCAAGCCACTTCGCGTTCCACGTAACATCCTTTCTCTTGTGCGATCGAACACAGTATGAACCAATCTGTGGGGAAAAGTTCGGAAATTGTTACATCCTGTTTTCTCGATGCGCGGGATGGGAGCGCCGTACTATAATGACCCAGACATTGAGACGATGTCGTCGATGCTTAAGAAAGGAAGATTCCATGAATCTGCGTGACGTTATCCCTACCGCTGAGAACTCCAGCAATTTCGACGTAGTTCCCGAGTCCATCACCGAGGTGGGCACCACGCTTGAGAACCTGAAGGCTGCCGTGTGCGGCGAGACCGGCGCGTCCGCCAAGTACGCCGCCTGCGCCGCTGCCGCCAAGGAGCAGGGTTTCGACCAGATCGCCCGCCTGTTCGAGGCCACCAGCGCCGCCGAGCAGATCCACATCGGCCTTGAGGCCGGCGTGATCGCCGAGATCGAGCCGGGCTACGAGCGCCCCGCCGCTCCCGAGGCCGAGGGCATCGCTACCGACCTGAACCTCATCGCCGGCGCCCTGGGCGAGATCTACGAGACCTCCGACATGTACCCGAGCTTCATCAAGGTCGCTCAGGAGGAGGGCAACAAGAAGGCCGAGTTCGTGTTCACCCGCGCCAAGCTCGCCGAGGCCGTGCACGCCGAGCTGTACATGGACGCCTACAACAACATCGACGCTCCCACCGACGAGGCCTACTACCTGTGCCCCATCTGCGGCTACATCCACAAGGGCGACGATTTCGAGAAGTGCCCCATCTGCTTCACCCCGGCCGACAAGTTCCGCAAGTTCTAAGTCGTCCGTACGCATAGCGTGCACCTCATGCGACCGTCCTTCGGGGCGGTCGCTTTTTTCGTGCGCATGGGTGCTTCTCGCTGTTGCCGGACGCGAGCGACGGACACGGGGATGGGCTTTGTGGCTGAGCATTTTCTCAGGGGTCGGCCCTCGCGCTTCTTCTGCCGGCAATGTGCGATACTGGGTGTCGTTCGAATGAGAAGGAAGTGAGAGAGCATGCGGAAGGCGAGCTTTGATACGGGGCGCGGGGAGATTGTCTACTGGGTGAGCGACACGGCCGATGCGACGCGGCCGTGGGTGGTGTTTCTGCCGGGACTCACGGCGGATCGCCGTCTGTTCGCTCCTCAGATCGAGCACTTTGAGGGCCGCGCCAATTGCCTGGTGTGGGACGCGCCGGCCCATGGCGAGTCGCGGCCGTTTCCGCTGGATTTCTCGCTGCCCGACTTGGCCCGTTGGTTGGGGGAGATCATGAAGGCAGAAGGCGTCAGTGCACCTGTGCTCGTGGGTCAGTCGATGGGCGGCTATGTGGCTCAGGTGTTCGACGTGCTGTTCCCGGGGCGCGCCTGCGGCATCGTGTCGGTGGACTCCGCGCCGCTCGGCCGCGACTACTACAAGCGGTGGGAGTTGGCTTGTCTGCCCTTTGTGACGCGCATGTTCTATCTGTACCCCTGGGGGACGCTTAAGAAGACGAGCGCCGAGGGCAACGCCGCAACTCCCGAGGGCCGCGCCATTATGGACGCGATTTTGGCGGGCTACGAGAAGGGGGAGTACTGTCGGCTTTCCGCCCATGGATTCGCCATGCTGGCCGAGGTGGTGAGAAGCGATGAGTACGCCGCGCCGACCGCTCCGCTCACGTTGATCGTTGGCGAACTCGACCGCACGGGGTTCGTCCGCAAGTACAACGAGCTGTGGTCGGGACGCACCGGCCTGCCCATCCGCTGGATAGAAGGTGCTGCCCACAACTCCAATGCCGACAACCCGTTCGCCGTGAACGCCATCATCGAGGAGGCGCTCGCGAAAGGCAACTGAGGTCGCGCCCAGCGGATTGCGGCGGCTTCAGGTGCCCGCGGCCCGCTTCCAACTTGCAAACGATCGGCGCAGATGTTCGGCGCTCACCTTGCCAGCTTCCAAACGATCGTGTGAGAGACGGCTCTGGCTGGTCTAATTCTGCTAGAACGCCTTCGCTGAGAAAGCCATAGCGTGAAGGAGGTGAGAGGAATGTCGAAGAAGCGCAAGAAGGTGCACCCGGTGCAGCCGTCGAAGCCGAAGGGAAACGTCGTGTGGCGGCAGTCGGCCGAGGAAGCGACGCTGGCGTGCAAGCCGCGCTACAACGGGTTCGCCTGCGGGCATGGCGCCCATGGTTCGGCGAAGTACAGCCGAGCGCGAGCCAAGCAGGCTTGGCAGCGACAGATGCGACAAGAAGGAGCCTCTCGGGGCTCCTTCCCTTTTCCGGCGCTCGCGCTCGTCGCGGCCGACCGCTGCCGAAAAAATGGGGCGGGTCTGCGGCGGGTCTGGCACCAGGTTCCGTCTCGGCCTATAATGAGTCAATTACTCATTGCGGGGAGCGTGGGTTGAGACACTTGGTCGTCGTGGCACCGACGGCCGCCCGTCCCCGTTAGGGCACCGAGTGGAAGAAGGAGCGCAGCCGTGGCCTACTATTTCGATGAACCGTCCCGCACATTCAACGAGTACCTGCTGGTTCCGGGCCATACGCCGGCCGATTGCATTCCGGCGCGCGTCAGCCTGAAGACCCCGCTGGTGAAGTACCGCAAGGGCGAGGAGGAGTGCCCGCTCTCGCTTTCTGTGCCGATGGTTTCCGCCATTATGGCCGCCGTGTCCGACGACAAGATGGCCGTGGCGCTCGCCACCGAGGGCGGTCTGTCGTTCATCTACGGCAACCAGTCCATCGAAGACGAGGCCGCTATGGTGGCTCGCGTGAAGGACTACAAGGCCGGTTTCGTCACTTCCGATGCGAACCTTTCCCCTGACATGACGCTCGAGCAGGTAGTGGCCCTGAAGGAGCAGTACGGCCACTCCACGATGCCCGTCACCGACGACGGCACCGCGCACGGCAAGCTGCTCGGCATCGTGACCGAGCGCGACTACCGTCTCTCCCGCATGTCCATGGATGAGAAGGTAGCCGACTTCATGACCCCGCGCGAGAAGCTCGTGGTGGCGCCGGCCGACACCACGCTGAAGGCCGCCAACGATATCATCTGGGATCACAAGCTGAACTCGCTGCCCATTGTGGATGCGGACGACCATCTGGTGGCGCTCGTGTTCCGCAAGGACTACGACTCCCACAAGTCCAATCCCGACGAGCTTTTGGACGCCCACAAGCGCTACATGGTGGGTGCGGGCATCAACTCCCGCGACTACGCCGAGCGTGTGCCGGCGCTTGTCGAGGCCGGCGCCGACGTGCTGTGCATCGATAGCTCCGAGGGCTATTCCGACTGGCAGAAGATGACCATCGAATGGGTGCGCGAGCACTACGGCAACGACGTGAAGATCGGCGCGGGCAACGTGGTGGACGCCGAGGGCTTCCGCTTCCTCGCCGATGCGGGCGCCGACTTCGTGAAGATCGGCATCGGCGGCGGTTCCATCTGCATCACCCGCGAGACCAAGGGCATCGGCCGCGGCCAGGCCACCGCGACCATCGAAGTGGCGAAGGCCCGCGACGAGTACTTCCGCGAGACCGGCGTCTACGTGCCCATCTGCTCCGACGGCGGCATCGTGTACGATCATCACATCTCGCTCGCGTTGGCCATGGGCGCCGACTTCGTCATGCTGGGCCGCTACTTCGCCCGCTTCGACGAGAGCCCTTCGGCCAAGGTCATGGTGAACGGCACCTACATGAAGGAGTACTGGGGCGAGGGGAGCGCCCGCGCCCGAAATTGGGGCCGCTACGATTTGGGTGGCAAGAAGTCGCTGTCCTTCGAGGAGGGCGTCGATTCGTACGTGCCCTACGCCGGTAGCCTGAAGGACAACATGGCCATCACCCTGCTGAAGCTGAAGAGCACCATGTGCAACTGCGGCGCGCTCACCATCCCCGAGTTCCAGGACAAGGCGAAGCTCACGCTGGTGTCCGCCACCTCCATCGTAGAGGGCGGCGCCCACGACGTGTTGCTGAAGGACAAGGCTCCCTACGCGAGCAACACCCGCTAGGACTCGCTTGGCGGCGCGCAGGCGCATCGCCAAACTCTGGGATTGCCGAAAGGCGCTTCGCGACAACGCGGAGCGCCTTTTTTGTGGGGGTGGGATGGAAGCTATACTTTGAGTGCTTCGAAAAGATCTTCCATATCCTGCTCGTAGATGCTGTTGCGCAGGTAAATGAAGCTGATGTCGTGAAAGATGCCCGCATCGGAGAGGGGGATAACGCGCAGCGTGCCCTCTTGCACCTCCCGCTGCACGGCGGCCTCGTAAACGAAGGAAATCCCAAGATCGGCCTGGACGAATATCTTGATGATATCGAGGCTTTCCACGACGAAATGGTCGGCGAAGGAAGCGGGCGAGAGATTGCGCTGGGCGAGCGCGTGGACAAGCACGTTGCGGCTGCCGCTGCCCTCCTCGCGCAGAATGAGTCGTTCGCCCAAGAGGTCTTCCAGGGTGCGTGGCGTACGCGGGAAGCGATGCTCGGCCGCGCAAATGGGCACCAAACGCTCGGACGAGAAGGGGCGTGAGGCATAGCGGGCCTTGTCGAAGAGCCCTTCCACGAAGGCGCAATCGATGGTTCCCGCGTCGAGGAGCTCCATCAGGTGCCGGGTTCCGCCCGAGCGCACGGTGATTTGGATGTCGGGTCGGGCGCCCAGACAGCGGGCGAGGGGCCGGGCCACCACGTACTCGCCGGCGGTCAGCGTCATGCCGATGCGCAGCTTGACTGTGGCGCCATGGGCCACCTCCTCGATGCGTTCGTGCAATAGCACGTCGTCGTGGGCCATGGTCGCTAGCCCGTCGCGCAGGACACGTCCCGCCGGCGTCAGCTCCAGCTTTTTGCGATGGTAGGTGAACAGCTTCGCGCCGTACTCGCGCTCCAGGTACGTGATGTGCTGGGAGACGGCCGGCTGGGTGAGCGCCAGCTCCTCGGCGGCTCGGGTGTAGTTCAGAGTGCGGCACACGGTGAGGAATGTCTTTACGCGAAAATCCTGCATTGCGTCTCCTTCGATGGGTGCGGTGGTTCCTGGGGGCTCGGGTAGCATATCAATAAACTTCTCTAATGACTGCATAATGATATATAAGTTTTCTTTTGGTAAGA
>OGOG01003170.1_pt1 | contig 12810 bp, 10 predicted proteins | sample 1552581 | NCBI WGS metagenome assembly OGOG01 (sample SAMEA2580152, study PRJEB22360) | human gut metagenome | biome: human gut; feature: human-associated habitat; material: faeces | place: Denmark | collected 2008/2010 | reverse complement strand
CTCAAGGAGCTGATCCCGCGCCAGCAGTTCGACATCGCCATACAGGCCGCCATCGGCGCCAAGATCATCGCCCGCGAGACGGTGAAAGCCGTACGCAAGGACGTGACGGCCAAGTGCTACGGCGGCGACATCTCGCGCAAGCGCAAGCTGCTCGAAAAACAGAAGAAGGGCAAGAAGCGCATGCGCCAGATCGGCAACGTGGAGGTGCCGCAGTCGGCATTCCTCGCCGTATTGAAAATGGACTAAACGAACCGACCATGAAGAAGACCATCATCGACCTGTTCGAAAGCTCCGTGGAGAAATACGGTGCCAAGACATTCCTGCTGGAGAAGAAACACCGGGCGTTCGAGCCTACGACCTACGCCGAGACCAAGGAGTTGGCCTTGGAGACCGGGGCCGGGCTGGCCGCGATCGGGATTCGCCCCAAGGACAAAGTCGCCATACTGGCCGAAGGGTCCAACGCATGGATCGTCTCGGAGCTGGGCATGTTCTACGCCGGGGCGGTCAGCGTGCCGCTGTCGGTCAAGCTCGAAGAGTCGAACGACCTGCTGTTCCGCATGCGCCACGCCGAAGTGAAGGCGCTGTTCGTATCGAAATACCAGCTGCCGAAAATCCGCCGCATACGCGCCGAGCTGCCCGAAGTCAAGCATATCATCGTCATAGGCCACATACCGCTGGAGCCGGGCGAAACCGCACTGGGAACGCTCCGCAGGCTGGGCCGCGACTACCTGTCGAAGCACCGCGAGGAGTTCCTCGCCATCGGACGGGGGATCGGGAACGACGACTATGCGACGATCACCTACACGTCGGGCACCACGGCCGATCCCAAGGGCGTCGTGCTGACGCACCGCAACTACACGGCCAACGTCGAGCAGTCGCTTTCGCGCATCGACATTCCGTCGTCGTTCCGGACGCTCATCATACTGCCGCTGGACCACTGCTTCGCGCACGTCGTGGGGTTCTACATCATGATCGCATGCGGAGCCACGGTGGCGACGGTGCAGGTCGGGGCGACGCCGATGGAGACGCTCAAGAACATTCCGCAGAATATCCGCGAAGTGCGCCCGCACTTCCTGCTGTCGGTGCCGGCGCTGGCCAAGAATTTCCGCAAGAACATCGAGGGTTCGATCCGCGCCAAGGGCCGCTTCACGGAGCGGCTGTTCAATCTGGCGCTCCGCACGGCCTACCTATATAATAAGGACGGCTACGGCCGGGGGCAGGGCTGGCGCGTCCTGCTGTGGCCTGCGGTCAGGCTGTTCGACGCCGTGCTGTTCCGCAAGGTGCGCGAAGCCTTCGGCGGAAGCCTGCGCTTCTTCGTGGGCGGAGGCGCGCTGCTCGACGCGGAGCTGCAGCGGTTCTTCTACGCCATCGGCATTCCGATGTTTCAGGGATACGGACTTTCGGAGGCCACGCCCGTCATCTCGACCAATTCGCCCAAATACCACTGGCACCGTTTCGGCTCGTCGGGCAAAATCCTGATTCCGCTCGACCTGAAAATCGTGGACGAAGCGGGCCGGGAGGTGCCGCGCGGGGAAAAGGGCGAAATCGTGATCCGCGGCGAAAACGTAATGGCCGGTTACTGGAAGAATCCCGAAGCTTCGGGCGAGACCGTCCGCGACGGATGGCTGCACACGGGCGACATGGGGTATGTCTCGAAGGACGACTTCCTCTATGTGCTGGGCCGCTTCAAAAGCCTGCTGATCGCTTCGGACGGAGAAAAATACAGCCCCGAAGGAATGGAGGAGGCGATCGTGGACAAGTCGCCCTACATCGACCAGATCATCATACACAACAACCAGAGTCCGTTTACGGGCGCCATCGTCGTGCCGAACCGCGAAGCGCTGCGGCGGGAGCTGGACAGCCGCGGAATCACGGGCGAAAAGCGGGCGGAGACGGCGGCGGAGATCCTCGGCGGCGAAATCGACCGCTACCGGGCCGGCGGCGTATTCGGCGGGGAGTTCCCCGAACGCTGGCTGCCGGCGGGGCTGGCCATCGTGGACGAGCCGTTCACCGAGCAGAACGGGCTGGTGAACAGCACCATGAAGGTCGTGCGCAACAAGGTGGAAGCGCATTTCGGCGACCGTCTCGATTACCTTTACACGCCCGAAGGCCGCAGTCTCAAAAATGCGAAAAACCTCGCATCGCTGAAAAAAATCGTGGCGTAAAGGTAAATTTACCGCCCCGAAACCTTGAAAAATCGAAAAATGCGGAGTATATTTGTACTCCGAAATGCGGGAGTAGCTCAGTGGTAGAGCATCAGCTTCCCAAGCTGAGGGTCGCGGGTTCGACCCCCGTTTCCCGCTCTAAAGCCCTGCGAAAGAGGGCAAACGTGCAAAAGCCCTGTGTATCGACGATACGCAGGGCTTTTCTCGTTCAAATCCGATAACGCCAGAAACAAAAAAGCACAAAACGCCCCGTCAGATCAACCGGCCGGACAATTCGCCGAGCCGCTGCGGCAGGGCGCATATTTTCAGCAGGGAGTCGTAACGGGCGAAATCCAGCAGGTCGTGATTACCAATGTCCACGCCGGCTTCGCGGGCTTCGGCGACCAGCTCCAGCAGACGGCGGAACTGCCTGTAGAGGACGGAATTGCTTGTAGAGGACCGCCGCCGCGGTCTACGGATGCGTCTATATCTGCGGCTGACCGGAGACGCGACACGATGAAAACGACCCTCGACGGGGTCGTTTTTTTGTTGCCGCACGTGTCAGGTCATGCAAAAAACGGAGTTTCACCGCAGGCGGATTTTCCCCGGACCGAGCGGAGGGCGAGGAAACGGCATGCGCCGTTCGGGCGAGTCGGCAGGGCAGCGGGTGGCGGGCGGCAAGGCGGCAGGACGGCAAGGTGGCAAGGCAGCGGGCGGCAGGCTACAAGGCAGCGGGCGGCAAGACGGCGGGCGGCAAGACGGCGGGCGGCAAGGCGGCAAAGTAGCAGGACGGCAAAGTGGCAGGGCGGCAAGGTGGCAGGACGGCGGTCGGCAGGGCGGCAGAAAAAGAGGGGATTGCGATTTTTTTTGAAAAAAATTAAAAACCATTTTGTCCGAAAATCATATGTCCCCGCATCCCGGAGGCAAGGCCGCGTCATCGCAGCGGACAGATCCGGGGCGCCGCCCACACAAACAAAAAACGGGCGAGACCCATAACGTCCCGCCCGTTTTAGCACCGGGATTCCAACCGCCGGGAGCCGCCGGACAGCGAAAAAGCGCACGGAGAAGCAGCCCGGCATCTGCAAAAGGCCAACGCACAGGTTCTCAATACGCTGTTCGGACACCGGGAAGGGTGCAATATTATCCGCACGGCCGCCGTTAGTAAAATAATAGAACGCAACTTTTCGATCTTTTTACATTCCGATCATTCTTTCCAAGCGCACAGCCGGCCCCTTCCGTGGTCTTTCCCGTTCCCGGAACTGTGCCCGGAGGCCGAGCGGGTCTCCGTTTCCGCAAATCTTCGCAGGCATCGTGCGGCCTTTGATTTGCGGTTTTCTATCTTGTGCACGATTTCACACAAAATTCTATTCTATGACGTATTCACCGGATTCAGTCGGCATGCACCGACACACGTTTACGGGGCGGCCCGCATTCACGGGGCAGCCCCGCAGTAAAACGCCCCCCGATTTCATGTCCTGCTTCGCACTCCACGTCGCCGAGTGCGAACAAACGGGAAGAGACGGTTCCGCCGCAAACTACCTGACGGCATACCGCATGCTCGTCAAATACATGAACGGCCGCAAACTGCTGCCCGAACAATTTACCGCCGAATGGCTCGAACGTTACGAACGATGGCTTCTGGCAAGAGGACTGGGGACAAACAGCGTCGTGTTCCACATGCGCTACCTGCGGGCCGTCTACAACAAGGCCGCGGACAGGGGCAGCTTCATCGCATCCCGCGGCAATCCGTTCTACCGCAGGCATATCAGGCAGGTGGCGACCCGCAAGCGCGCGCTACCGCGCGAAACGCTCAGGCGGATCAGCGACGCCGACCTGTCAGAACTGCATCCGAAATATGCGCTGGCGCGCGACCTCTTCATGTTCAGCTTCTACACCCGCGGCATGTCGTTCGTGGACATGATCTATCTGCGAAAAAGCGACATCAGCGACGGTGTGCTGACATACAAACGAAAGAAAACCGGCCAGACACTCACGCTGCGCATCGAACCGCCCCTGCAGCGCATCATCGACCGTTACAACGGCGATTCACCTTATATACTGCCCGTGCTCGCCCGCGACGACAGTTACCGCGCCTACCGTCAGCAACAGCGCGAACTGAACAAATTCATCCGGAAGATCGGCGCGATGCTGGAAATTTCCGAACCGCTGACATTCTATGCGGCACGCCATTCATGGGCGACACTGGCACGCGACTGCGGCACGCCGCTGACGGTCATCAGCGCCGGCATGGGACACACCTCCGAACGAACGACGCGCATCTATCTGGCGCAGCTCGATCACGACGTCATCGACAAGGCCAATCGGAAAATCATCAACCTGTAACGATCAGGCCGATTCAGGCAGCGTTCGGATTTTTCTGGTATCAGGAAAAAATTTTGCAGAAGCGAGAAACAAGGCCCATTACTGTAAATAATGGGTCTTCGGAACGTAAACAATTGTTTTATAATCATTTCCCGTCATCGGCAAAAATAGGATTATTTATAATCACAACCAAACATTTCATGCAAAAAAATTTACGCATCACAGCTAATTAATTGACTTTTAGCGTAATAACCCGTCCCTTGTTTAAAAAATCGAAAATCCGGACACCGCATTCGATTTTTTCTCCCGCAATTGTGTCCGAATCTGCTATTTAGCATCTGACAACCAGCATTTTACACGAACAAGACCCATTATTTACAGTAAGGAGTCTCGGAGACGCAGTGTAACTATCTGACTAAAAGGCTGGTACAAATTGACACTTTCACTTAAGATTTTATGGGCAGTAAAGATTCTGCTCGCACTCCGCAAGGCGTCGGAAGCCGGCGCCCCTCCCATGAAGAGCCGCGAACTGATGGCGGCATGTCTGAATCCGGGCGCGGACACCTACATGTACCGCCGGGTCCTGCGCGAACTCGCCGCCAAAACCGACTATGCGACCTGCATCATCCAGTCGGGAAGGACCTACTATGAATGGAATCGCAACCTGCGGCCGACGCTCTACGACCTGACGCTGCGGCTGGAGGGCGGAATGCACGAGGTCACGAACGGCTTCTGGTCGTGCGAGAACCGCCATGTCATGCAGCCTTTATACAAGGCCAACAAGCAGTACGAATCGCTGACGCGCGAATATCTTTCCAATATCCATATCGACGAACTCGACTCCCCGGCGCTCTCCGCGCGCAACCGGGCCAAATAGCCGCACACATACCTGCCTGCGGCCGGACCGACGGAACGACACATCAATCACCAATAAACATTAAAAAATGAAACGTCTCTACCTCATTGCATTATTCGCCCTCGTCTGCGGCGGCGCTTCGGCGCAGGAGAACGGCAACCGGGATGCGCAAAACCGCGTCGTACGCGGCCCCTACGAAACCAACCGGCTCTCCGACAACATCTTCGTCGGCGTCGCCGGAGGTATAAACCTCTATTTCGGCGAGCACGACTCTCAGGGAAAATTCGGCAAACGGCTGGCTCCGGCGCTGGACATTCACGTCGGCAAGTGGTTCACCTCCTCGATCGGCGCGCGCGTCGGGTACACCGGCCTGCAGGCCAAAGGCTGGACCACCGCCGGAACCATGTACGCAAAAAAACAGGACGGCGACTGGTTTCAGGAGAAGTTCGGCGTGTCGTACCTGCATGCGGACGCTCTGTGGAACTTCTCGAACGCCGTGAGCGGCTACAAGGAGGAGCGCACGTGGAACTTCATGCCTTTCGCCGGCGTGGGCTGGGCCCGCTCCTACGGCAACGACACCCATGACAACGAAATCGGATTCGACGTCGGTCTGCTGAACGTCGTGCGTCTGTGCAAGGCGCTCGACCTCACGCTCGAAGCGCGCTGTCTGCTGGTAAACCAGCGTTTCGACGGCGTATCGGGCGGCCGCATCGGAGAGGGAATGCTTTCGGTCACCGCAGGTTTGGCGTACAAATTCAACCGCCGCGGATTCACACGCGTCTCGAAACCGCAGGCGGTGGATTTCACGCCTTACCTCGACCGGATCAGGCGTCTCGAAGAGAACAACAACGACCTCGCATCGAAAAACACGGCGCTCAGCGACGAGAACGAGAAGCTGCGCAACATGCCGCCCAAGGTCGTAGCAGAGAAGAAGGTCGCCGCATCGCCCGTAGCGCTCTTCTTCAAGATCGGCAGGGCCACGCTCGACAGCAAGGAGCTGACGAACCTCGAATTCTATGTCAGGAACGCCATGAAGGCCGACAAGGAGAAGACCTTCACGCTGATCGGTTCGGCGGACAAGGCCACGGGCAGCAAGGAGTTGAACCAGCGTCTGAGCGAACAGCGGATGGAGTATGTCTACGACCTGCTGAAGAACAAATACGGCATCGCGCCCGAACGCCTGATCAAGAAGGCCGAAGGCGATACGAACAACCGTTTTGCCGAGCCGGAGCTGAACCGCGCCGTCATCGTGGAATAACCCCCGAAAACGACCGATTCATGTCCCGGACCGCAGCAACCGTCACGAATGAAACGCCCTCCGGGGCGGCGCATCACCTGCTGGCATATCTGGAGGAGGGGAGGGTGCGCGTGTACGCTCCCCGCCGGCAGAGCCTCTGGATCATGCAGCAGCTCCCGCAGGCGGAGGAGCAGAGGATCGAAACCCAGCTCCGCGAACTGCACCGGACCGGGCGGCGGACGGCCGTGGTGGAGGTGCAGCTCCGCAGGGACGAAGAGACGTTCCGCGTAAGGGTACTCTGCGTAAGGGCCTGATCCGCACGAATCGGAAACGCACGAACAGATAAAATCAACGCCACACTCATCAATTAAAAAAAGCAATGACCATGAAAAAACAATCAATGCCCTACGAAGCACCGGAGCTGGTCCAGATCTCCGTGCGCGTCGAAAAAGGATTTGCCGTAAGCAGCGACATCGAGCCGGGAACCGGCGGCGGTGAACTGGGAGGTACGCGATCGCTCTCCTACGACGATTACGAATAGCGGTCCGAAGCTCCGAATATTAACGTTCAAAACAAAAAGCCTTATGAAAAAACTATTCGTTATAGCGATGCTCGCCGCAGCCGGCATGAGCGCATGCAGCAAGGAAGAGACTGCGACGGCTCCGGCAGAGGCGAAATACATTCAGGTAACCATTCCAGAGGATGCGGTCGCCGGCGAAACCCGCACCGCCGTAGATGGCACGGAGACGACTTGGGTGCAGGGCGACAAAGTCGCCGTATTCCTCTACAACGGCTCCACGACGCAGAAGTTCGAATTCACGGCCGACAAAACGGGCGCCACAACCACCTTTACCGGCGACGTGCCCGTAGGCAGCTACTCGCTGGCGGCGGCACACTATCCGTACAGCTGCGGAGCCACGTTCGACGCCGTAAACAAGGTCTTCAACCACACGTGGGGCACATCCTACTGTACGGAGAATCTGGCCGACTACGACTTCATGTACACGAACGTCTGGGAGACCCCGTTCGAAATCAACGAGGATTCGACGGTGCTGCCCGTCAACTTCACCTTCCGGCCGCTGATGGCACGCATCAGGATGAGTCTCGGACTGGAAAGCAACGAGACGCCCAAGAAGATCATCATCAGCACCAGCGGCGACGTAATGCCGACCGCGGGCACGATCGACCGTCTGGGCAACTTCACCGCATCGTCGGTAACCAATTCGATCACCATTCCCACGGACCGGAAGGAGTTTACGATCGGACTGCTGCCCGTAAGCATCCATTCGACGATGAACGTGCAGGTCATGACCGCCGACGGACTGACCTATTCGGACAAGTCGTTCACCCTCGCCGGCCTGAAGCGCAACCACCACTATACGATGAGCGTACCGTGCAACAGCAAGACGGTCACGATCGGGGTACCCGACGCGGTCGACAAGAAGTACGGCACCGGGACGTGGAAGGACAACGGATTCTATTTCGTCGATCCCCAGTACGATCCCGACGGAATCTTCGACGGCTGGTACTTCTACCGCGGAGAGCTTAAGAATGACAAGAACGACGACGACAAACTCAAGAAGAACCGCATCCAGCTGCAGGTTCCGGCAGGATTCAACGACGACAACAACGGCGCGTTCGTGACGGCTCCGATCCAGTGCGACGGTTCGAAAACCGTGAAAATATCCTTTGAAGTAGCGACCAACCGGGCATTGGTGAATATAAAATATCGGATCGGCGTAACGGGCAACGGCCCGATTACGGAAGTTTGGCTCCGCGACCGGAATAACATTCTGAACGGCAACGACAGGGAATGCAAGTCGGGAGTTCAGACCCACACGTTCACGGTCACGAACGGACAGCGGATCATGGTCAAGATACTGAGCACGGGCGGCGCCTACCACGTCGAGTTCGCGGACTTCACCTACACGGTCGAATAGTTTCGGCGACATGAATGCAGCTATCGGGACGGAGGTGACAGCCGTCCCGATTCAGCTATAAAACCCCTATCTGATGAAAGCAGCTTACACAAAGCCGGAACTGGAGATACTCACGGTCAGGACGGAAGCGGGATTCGCGATCTCCCAGCCCCACGGCGGCGAACTGGGTCCGAGTTCGGAGGATTATGCGGACGACTGCGAGTATTGACCGAACGCCAATTCAAACCAGACACCATGACACATAAACCTATTTTCCGCCTGTTGATACTCGCAGGACTGCTGTCCGGCTGCGGAAAGGATACGACGGAACAGCTCCGTCCCGCAGATCGGGCGGTCGGCGGCGACGCCGTCAGCTGCCGTCTTGCGATCGGCAACGACCAGACATCCGGACCGGAAAACGAAACCCGCACGGCCTACGGTCCCCTTACCGACGGTTATTTCCCGATTTACTGGCGCACGGGCGACCGGGTGGGAATCATCAGCCCGCAGACGACTCCGCAGTGGGCCGAAGTGGAGGTCACCGTGTCGGGCGCGACCGAAAGCGAAGCCGACCTGAGCAATACGGGAATGGCATGGGGCAGCGACTCGCATTACGACTTTTATGCGTTTTACCCGGCCGACGCCGTACAGACCAACAGCGGTTCTATCGTCGTTACGGCGATTCCGGCCGTACAGACCTGCAACAACGGCGAATGCAACATGCAGTACGCCTACATGGCGGCATGTACGAAAGGTGTGGAACGCGGCGCGGAGGTGCCGTTCTCGTTCCGCCCGCTGATGACTACCGTGACGGTAGACATAAGATTTTCGGAAGCGGCCGAGGTGCAGAAACTCGTCCTGTCGAGCGAAAACGATCCGGTAGCCGGGGCCTTCACGTTCGACATCGAAACACATCGGGCCGCCGTCATTGAGGACAGATGCTCCAAAGTGCTTGCGTTGCACATGCTGACGGGGGAGGAGCCTTACATCCGGATCGGCGCCGGATCGAAGATCATGGTTACGGCATTCATGCTGCCGCAGGACATTCGGGGACTGACGCTGACGGCTGTCACGACGGAGGGGAAAACCTACAGTTACACGACTCAAGCGACACTTAAGGCAGGCAATCGTTATTCGTTTACGATCAGCGACATGCAGAAGCAGGCGCAGCAGACCACGGAGGACTATTCCGACTGGATGAAATACCTGCCCGACAACGTATACCTGTCGCAGGTATCCATGCCCGGCTCACACGACGCATGCACGATGTACGGCTCGCATTATGAATACAAGAGCGGCATGCCCGGCGAAAGGTATCATTTCAAATGGCTGCAAAACGTCGTATTCGGCTACATGAACGTAACCAAGATCATCAAGGCGCAGGAACTTTCGATCGAGGAACAGCTGGCGGCCGGTGTCCGCATGTTCGACCTGCGTCCGTCGGCGTCGGGCAGTTCGCTGCAGGACCTTCCGATTCATCACGGCATCGCCGCGCTGGGCGACCCGACCCGCGGCGGCTACACGCCGGGCGGTTCCGGGCGGCAGGAGCTGTCGCCCTTCATGCTCTCGCACCTGCTCGACCGCTTCGTGAACTTCCTGAACGAGCATCCCGACGAGACGGTGCTGATACATATGAAATACGAGAACACCAGCGGCACCGGAAAAACGGGCTGGGACAAGAGCGTCGTAGACCTGATAAAGTCGCACTGCAGCGGACATATCGCCGATTTCCATCCCCGGATGACGCTGGCCGACGCCCGCGGCAAGATCCTGTTCATGATCCGCGAAGACTACAAGTCCGCCAACGGCGGCCGGTATCTGGGCGCCTACCTGAACTGGACGCACGACAAGGTCGTGTTCGAGACCACGCTCCACGGCAATACGGGCGAAACGGCGCCGATCAAGGTCAATGATCTGTACAACATCAAGAACGGCTCGTCGGACGGCGTGAGCAAGTACGCCGCGATCGACGAGTGCATCGCCTACACGTACGGCGCGACGGACGTCACGCGCTGGTGCATGAACTACGTGAGCTGTTACGACACGGCGCACTGCAGCGTATCGGGCATCAGTATATTCGGAGCCGTGGGGGATTACGACTACTGCGCCAACCTGTATAACAGATACACGGCGGACAAACTGAACCGGAAGGACTTCCGCGGAAACGCCGGTATCGTCCTGATGGACTTCGCCGGAGCCGAAAACGCCACGATGACCTACGGACAGACCTACTCGAACATGCGGGTATACGGCGACGATCTGGTGAAGGCCGTCATCGGCGTCAACAACAAATGGGACCTGCGCCGCAACGAATAACAACCGCCCTCAGGCCCTCCGGACCGCGCATTTTCCGCTCCCCGTCCGAAACACCCTTACCCCCCCCCAAAAAACCTCCCGGCCTTGGAAAAGCCGGGAGGTTTCGCACACACAAACATTAACAATACAAACAACGCGAATGGCTGAATTATTTGTTCGGTACAAAGATGCGGGTATTTTCCGAACGGCGCAATCGCCAATAATGGGGATTTTCGGAGCGGCGGCTCCCGAATTATGGTGAAAAGGTCGGACGGAAAGAGGTGAACAGCAACTTTTTATTTTGAATTTCGAAATAATGCACTATCTTTGCAGGCGAATTCCAACACGCCCGGCGACCGCCGGGATTTTCGAAAAAATCACTTTGAAATAGAAATATATGCAGGATTTGAAAGCGCTCGAAGGGAAAAGTCTCGCCGAACTGCACGAAATCGCCAAAGCTCTCGGCATCGAAGACGTCATGGTAAAGAAGCGCGAACTGATTGAAAAGATCACCGGAGGTTCCGCACAGGAGACCCCGGCAGAGAATAAAGGCAAGCGAGGACGAAAGAAAGAAACGCCCGCGGCGGAAACTCCGGCCGTGACCACGCCTGAAACAGCCGTGGCAGAAGCGGCTGCGAAAACGGCCGAGACGTCGGCGGCGGAACCGGAACCGATGGCAGCGGCAGCTCCGGCAGCGCCCGCGAAACCGCGGGGACGCAGGCCGCGCATGACCAAGGCGGAGAACACCGCACCGGTACAGCCGCAAACGGCGCTGACACCGGAAATGCCCGCCGAACTGGAGTTCCCGACGAATGGTGCGCAGAACGAACCGGCGGCGAAGCCCGCACAGGAAACAGCCGCGCAGCCGGAGCCCAAGCGGCGCGGCCGCAAGCCCAAGCAGGAACAGGAGCAGGGACAAGAGCAAGAATCCGCTCAGGCGGCTCAGGGGCAGACTCAGGCGGAAGAGACTCCCGCACCCCGTCCGTTAGAAGAGGAGGTGATTACCAAGGACGACTTCGCCGGAGAGATCGAAGGCGAGGGCGTGCTGGAGATCATGCCCGACGGTTACGGATTCCTGCGTTCGGCGGACTACAACTACCTGAACTCGCCCGACGACATCTACGTTTCGCCGTCGCAGATCAAGCTTTTCGGACTCAAGCCCGGCGACACCGTGAACGGAGCGATCCGTCCGCCGAAGGAGGGCGAGAAGTATTTCCCGCTGGTCCGCGTGAACGAAATCAACGGGCTGGCGCCCGAATACATCCGCGACCGCGTACAGTTCGAATTCATGACGCCGCTCTTCCCAAGCGAGAAGTTCTGTCTGACGGGAAACGGCCACAACAACCTCTCCACCCGCGTCGTGGACCTCTTTTCGCCCATCGGCAAAGGCCAGCGCGCCCTGATCGTGGCGCAGCCCAAGACCGGTAAGACCGTGTTGCTGCAGGCTATCGCCAACGCCATCGCCGACAACCATCCCGAAGTATACATGATCGTACTGCTGATCGACGAACGCCCCGAAGAGGTTACGGAAATGGCGCGCAACGTCAAGGCCGAAGTCGTGGCATCGACCTTCGACGAACAGGCTTCGCGTCACGTGAAGGTGGCCGAAATGGTGCTGGACAAGGCCAAACGCATGGTAGAGTGCGGTCACGACGTGGTGATCTTCCTCGACTCAATAACCCGTCTGGCGCGCGCCTACAACTCGGTGCAGCCGGCGTCGGGCAAGGTGCTTTCGGGCGGCGTGGACGCCAACGCGCTCCACAAACCCAAGCGTTTCTTCGGCGCGGCTCGCAACACGGAGGAGAAAGGTTCGCTGACGATCATCGCCACGGCCCTGATCGACACCGGGTCGAAGATGGACGAAGTGATCTTCGAGGAGTTCAAGGGTACGGGCAACATGGAGCTTCAGCTCGACCGCAAGCTCGCCAACAAGCGCGTATATCCGGCCGTGGACGTCATCGCATCGGGCACGCGCCGCGAAGACCTGCTGCTGCCGCGCGACGTGATGAACCGTACGTGGGTGCTGCGCAAATACCT
>OGOG01003137.1_pt1 | contig 12918 bp, 10 predicted proteins | sample 1552581 | NCBI WGS metagenome assembly OGOG01 (sample SAMEA2580152, study PRJEB22360) | human gut metagenome | biome: human gut; feature: human-associated habitat; material: faeces | place: Denmark | collected 2008/2010 | reverse complement strand
CTTGTTCTTCGGATGATACTCCGGTTGCTAATGTTCCGCAACTTTCCGGAAACATTACGTTTGATCGTACGCGAGTAGGAGTAGGCCAGCCTGTGAAGATGAGTTTTGCTTTGCCGGCATCAGTCAGTTCAGACGTGTCGAAAACGGAGTATTCTTTCAATTTGGGTGGCATAGCTGATCTGCCCGTAGAAGCGGAAAATAATGTTTGTAGCTATACGTATGCCTTCAAAGAAGCGGGTACATACACGGTTAGTTTCAAGGTGCGCTATCAGTTCAACTATCCTGATGCGGAAGGTAAGATTTATAGGGACGACGTTATACAGAAAGAATTGCAAGTGGTAGCTTGTGATGTACGCAATTCCTTCTGGGGTGATAATCTTGAAGAGACTCAGCGGAACTGTGGCGGTGTGTTGGAGAAACAGAAAGGGGATGCCGAATTGTATGCGGCCGTATTGAAAAGTGAGTTCGGCTCTTCGCTGACGGGAGGAAAAGAGACGACTGTCGGTTATACCTTTAAGAGTGATAAGCTGTATAAGGTGCAGGAAGTGAATTTATTTGAAACCCAAGTACCTTTCACCATTATGCGCCAATATTATAAAGATATTAAGAAAGTATATGGCGAAACCCTGGAAATAAACTGGAGTGATGACACCGAGAAAAACAATGAGTATGCCGAGGCTTGCCTGAATGGTAGTGACAAGGCCGCTTTGGATGCATTGAATGCTTTTCTGGTAGAAACCGAAGGATGGGCTTCTTTCAACTTTGAAAAAGGAAGTACAATGATGGTGGTGCAATGCTATAAAAGTGATGGTAAGTGGGTGGTTAGACGCACTTATATGGAGAAGGAATAACAGATAGCATTTGAGTTGAAGGTTTTGAGAATGAGGGTTACACTATTATGATGTTGTGGTGTAACCCCATTAGTCCATAGGGGGCTCTCTGTGCTGTTTTTCCTGTACTATCTTCTTGTAATCGGAAGGTGTCATGTCAAATGCAGCTTTAAATAAACGCTGAAAATTGCGGGTATTGGCAAAGCCGGATTCTTCGGAAATGGCTTGTATGGTATAGTTCGGGTGAATCTTTAATTCTGTTAATGCATGTTTCAAACGTATTTCTGTGAGATATTGCGAGAAAGTCATATTTGTATTTTCTTGGGCACTATAAAATATTTTGTGTAAATGGAAAATACGGGATTCAGGTTGAGTTCCGTATTTTTTATTTTATAGCTTTGCAAAATGAAGAAGATTATGAAAGAAAAGAATCAAGTAGTGCCTGATGAGGTATTAAGCAAGGAGTTCCTTAGCCAGTTCAAGACAGAAGCCGATGTGAGCAAGTTTCTGAAGCAGTTGCATGCCCAAGTATTGGAAAAGATGCTTGAAGGCGAAATGGATGCCCATTTGGGTTATGAAAAGAATTCTGTGGCAGGGAACAACACTGGTAATTCACGTAACGGTAACTATCCGAAGAAAATCCAAACTGAACATGGGGAAGCTGTCATATCTATTCCACGTGACCGTAACGGTCAGTTTGAACCGATAGCAGTACCCAAGCATGAAAGTCGTGGACTTTCTATAGAAAAGCTTGTTATCTCCCTATACGCCAAAGGAATGAGTGTTTCTGATATAGAGGAAGAAATGCGTGAGATTTATGAGATAGAACTCTCAACATCCGCCATTTCCATCATTACAAACAAGGTAAACCAGGCTGCCCAGGAATGGCAGAACCGCCCTTTGGATCCGGTTTATCTGATAGTATGGATGGACGGCATCGTCTTTAAAGTACGGGATAACGGCAAGATCATAAACAAGACCGTTTACCTTTGTGTCGGACTGAAACAGAACGGTTTGAAAGAAGTCCTTGGCATGTGGGTCGGTAAATCGGAAAGTTCTTCTTTCTGGATGGGTGTCCTGACTGATTTAAAGGCGCGTGGAGTGCAGGATATATTGATTACCTGTACCGACAATCTGAATGGATTTACGGATACCATCCGTACTGTATTCCCTCAATCATCCACCCAGATCTGTGTGGTACATCAGATCAGAAACTCTTGTAAATATGTTGTTTATAAGGACAAGAAAGAGTTTACGGCAGATATGAAGAATATCTATAATGCACCCAATAAGGAGGTTGCTGCCACGGAACTTGACAATTTGGAAAAGAAATGGGCAGGAAAGTATCCTTATGCCATACTGTCCTGGAGAAACAACTGGGATGACCTGACTGTTTTCTTCCAGTTCCCTCTGGAAATCAGAAAAATAATCTATACCACAAATCTCATTGAAAACCTGAATGGGAAAATCAGAAAGTACACAAAATCAAAGCTTTCATTCCCTTCCGACGATGCCGTAAAAAAGACCGTGTATCTTTCACTTATGGAGATTGAAAAGAAATGGACAATGCCTATTTCAAACTGGGGATTGATTATGAACCAATTTATGCTTATATTTGAAAACAGAATCCAGATATAAGGAGAAACTTATAACTGAATCCTGTTTCCATTTACACAAAATTTTGGACAGTGTCTTATAATCTGTGAAAATCTGTGTAATCTGTGGTGAAAAAATTGTCCACCTTGATAAATAGTGGCTTCTGAGAAATTATTTCTTCAGCTTCGCAATAATTTCCTCAGCTACCTTTTTACCGGACATCAACATTCCTCCAAAGATCGGTCCCATACGCGGAGTACCCGAAACGGCGGAAGCAGCCATACCGCAAACGTAAAGTCCCGGATAGATTTCCTTCGTACCGTTTACAACCTCTTCCTCTCCTGCAATTACATCCAGTGAACGTTCGCCAATTACACCACCGGTTTCGGTAGCCAGGCGACTGCCATTCTTGCGGGCTACGGTAGCGGCTATTTCGCTGTCATGGCCTGTTCCGTCTATTACTATCTTTGCAAGGATGTTCAGCGGGTCCACGTGCATACCTTCGCGCAATACAGGAGTCCAGTTTACCACTACTCCGCTTACCGTATTATTCTTGAAGATAACATCTTCTACGGAATAGCAGTTGAATACGGTGGCTCCGGCATGTACGGCATGATAAAGCAATGCAGAGGTACTCTCTACAGAGTCCATCACATATAAGCCGTCCTCATATTTCTCGTGGTTGATATTGAATTCCTTTACAATGTCAATCGCTTCTTCCTGAATCACAATCTGGTTGAACATCATGGCACCGCCCCACATTCCGCCGCCGGGAGCAAGCTTACGGTCGAACTGCGCTACTTTCAACCCGGCCTTTGCCAGATAATAAGCGGCTACTATGCCCGACGGACCACCACCTACAATGGCAACGTCCAGATCAAGATTCCTCTCTAATTTCTCAAAATAGGTACTGATGATACCTTTGGATACTTTTGTTTCAATCATTTTCTTATAAGTTTAAAAAGTTATTCGTTCTCTGTATTTTCTATTTCTGCATCATAATCACAATCTTTCAGTCGTTGGCTGATGCGCATGGCACAGAAGTTGGGCCCGCACATGGTGCAATACTTCCCGTTCAGCTGGTTGGCTTCCTTGTAATATTGCAAGGCGCGTTCCGGATCGAGACTCAGATTGAACTGGTCTTTCCAGCGGAATTCATAGCGGGCTTTGCTTAAGGCATCGTCACGTACTTCGGCACCCGGATGGCCTTTGGCAAGGTCTGCGGCGTGTGCGGCAATTTTGTAAGTTACCACTCCTATGCGTACATCTTCTTTCTGCGGTAATGCAAGATGTTCTTTGGGTGTCACATAGCAAAGCATCGCTGTTCCGTACCAACCGATTTGTGCTGCGCCAATGGCACTTGTGATGTGATCATATCCCGGTGCAATATCTGTAACCAGCGGACCGAGAGTATAGAACGGTGCTCCGTGGCATTTCTCAATCTGCCGGTCCATATTTTCCCTGATCTTATGCATGGGTACGTGTCCCGGACCTTCGATGAATGCCTGTACATTTTTTGCCCAGGCGCGTTCTACCAGTTCTCCCATCGTATCCAGTTCCGCAAACTGTGCCCGGTCGTTCGCATCACGGATAGCTCCCGGACGCAAACCATCACCTAATGAAAGTGCCACATCATATTGTGCGCATATATCGCATATATCATCGAAATGCTCATACAGGAAACTCTCTTTCTGATGGATTTTACACCATTGGGAGATAATGCTTCCTCCCCGGCTCACCATTCCGCAAAGGCGGTCATTGGCATAATGAATATTTTTCAGGCGGATACCACAGTGGATTGTAAAATAATCTACCCCTTGCTCACATTGTTCGATCAGTGTATCTTTAAATAGTTCCCAGGTAAGGTTTTCCGCCTTTCCGTGTACTTTCTCCATCGCCTGATACATGGGAACAGTACCTACCGGAACAGGACAATTCCGGATAATCCATTCCCGTGTCTCGTGAATATTTTCTCCTGTAGATAAGTCCATCAGCGTATCTCCACCCCATTTACAACTCCAGACGGCCTTTTCCACTTCTTCTTCAATCGTGGAAGAGGTAGCTGAATTTCCGATATTCGTATTAATCTTTACGAGGAACTTTGAACCGATAATCATAGGTTCAGCTTCGGGATGGTTGATGTTGGCGGGTAAGGCAGCACGTCCTGCCGCAATTTCATCACGCACAAACTCCGGTGTGATGTAAGTTTCTATACCCAACTGTTGGCAGTTCATATTCTCACGGATGGCTACATATTCCATTTCCGGTGTTACGATACCCTGTTTGGCATAGTACATCTGCGTAATCTGCTTGCCTGCTTTGGCACGATAAGGCAAAGTGATATGATCAAAACGCAGGGAGTCAAGGCTTTTGTCTGCCAGACGCATCTTTCCATATTCGGAGCTGATTTCCGTCAACCGTTCTACATCCCGTTCCTGTATCCACGGTTCGCGGAGGCGTGGCAAACCTTTCTTTAAATCTACCTTCTGTTCCGGATCACTGTATGCGCCGCTTGTATCATATATGTAGACGGGCGCATTCTCCGTCATAACTTTTTTCCCGTTTTCCACTACTACGGTAGGGGTAAGGTTCACTTTTCGCATCCCAACTTTCAGATAAGGATGGAGTTGCCCCTGCATATAGACTTTCTCGGATTCGGGATAAGTAATTTTTGTTTTATCTTCCATGGTTCACTAATTGATTTCTATTGGGTCAGTCGTATAATTGTTTCCATTTCACGTACCGGATTCTCAGCTTTCAGAATACCGCCGCTCAATGCTATTCCGCTCAGTCCTAATGCTTTCAGGGATGGGATGTCCTCACGTGTGATTCCACCGATGGCAACGACAGGAATTGTTATTCCTTCTTCGTGCATTTGCGTCAGGATGGAATGATAACCGTCCAGCCCCAGAATGGGTGATAACTTTTGTTTGGTAGTTGTGAAGCGGAAAGGACCGCAACCGATGTAGTCGGCGCCATCAGCGGCATGTTGCCGGATGTCCTCGAACGTGTTGGCTGTTCCGCCAATAATGAAATCTTTGCCCAGCCTTTCCCTTGCTTCTTTTATCGGCATATCCAGTTTTCCTAAGTGGACACCGTCCGCGCCAATCTGTTTCACCAGTTCCACGTGGTCATCAATGATGAACGTGGCTCCGTATTGGCGGCAGAGTTCCTGCACTTGCACGGCTGTGGCTTTCAGCTCTTCTGAAGAAGCATCCTTCATCCGAAGCTGAACCCAGCGGCATCCCCCTTCAAGGGCTATGCGTGCGGAGTCCGAATAAGAAATGGATGCCGTAAAATGCGTAATGAATTGTACGTCAAACATTCAAACTCTGAATTTAGAAATTATACTTACAGAAAGGGATAGTAGTATAAACGAATAGTAGAATATAGAAAGAAAATTCCCTTCGACGGTACTAACCGTATCAGGTTCATTGGGTATAATCTCAGCTATTTTTATAGCACCCCCTTTTCTGCCGACAAAGAAAGGACGAATGTTTTTAATAGGAATAATACCGCTCTATCTTTTAAGTTTATTTAAACTTGACATAATTGAGGCGGGTGTATTGTTTGTTTCCCGAAGTAAAGGTACAAGAGATGCGTGCCGAGGCAATATATACCGATTCTCCGGGCTCGAAGGCATGTTCCGTAGCGGGCACCTGACACGATTCCCGGCTTGCCGTACGCGAGTTGGTCCGGAAAGTGACGAGGTTGCCGATAGGATCTTCCAAAGTCAGTATCTGCCGGACATAGAAATAAGGAGTCGTTCCTTTCACGGTGGTTTTGTAAGGATCGTCTTCCAGCCGGACACGGAGTACTTTCAGTGTCAGTTCTTTCACTTTATCTCCTTCTTTCCCCAGAAAGCGGCTGGTGGAATCTTTCTGATGTCCCTGCCGCTTCTGAATATCCAGATGGACGGAATGATACACCTGTGCTATTTGTACGAAGCGTTCCTGTTTAGGTATACGTGGAGTAAACTTATAAGCAATCCAACTCACATATGCCGGATCGATACGGAAGATTTCGTGCAGGAAATGTCCATGATACTTTCCGAAAGAGATAATGTCGTCTCCCTTACTCTGCATACGTTTGGCATTATATTCTACCAACAGAATGCAACGTGGAGAATAATAACATAGGCTGCTTGCCGCTCGCAGACTTTCATGGATGTCTGTAGAAAGGTCCTGGACGTAAAAAATGGACTGGCGTTCGGGAAGAGGAGAATACACCCATAAGGAGTAACGGGGAGATTCCGGACGGGGCAGTACAACCAGATAAGCACCTGCCTCTTTGTAAGAGGTTCTTCCCTGATTGTATTCATTTAGTTTCTTGTACAACAGTTCTTGTTCAGCTTCTGATATACCAGGAAGAATCGGATTTGCCATAAGCTCTGAGTTATTTACTCAAATATACGATTTTTCGTGTAAATAATCAAGTTTTGTATGGAAAAGTTTAGGAAGAGATAATGTATATTCAATAAAATAATTGAATTTGTATTATTTGTTGGTCATGAAAAGGATGACTGTTAATCTCTTTTTTATACAATTCATACTTTCGTTATGATGTGTCTTTTTTGTATCTGCACCGTACCCGAACCGTATCAGGGCTGTACTTGCTCCGTACATTCTTCGGTCAAAGGTACTTCTACACGAAGAAAGTACGGAGCGGGTACGGAGCAGGTACGGCTTTGATACGTCACAGATGCTTCTGGAGGTATTTAAAACCTGGTGTTTATGTTCCTTATACATCTTTACAACCCGGAGATGTGTTTATCAAAGGCGGATCACCGGGGCACGCAGTCATTGTAGTGGATGTGGCGATTTACCCTCAAACAGGAAAGACAGTGTTCCTGCTGGCACAGAGCTATATGCTGGCTCAACAGATTCACATATTGGTGAATCCCGCTAACCGTGGATTATCGCCTTGGTATGAGCTGTCTGACAATGATGAAGGTAAGCTCTACACTCCGGAATGGGTGTTTGAGAAGAAGGATTTGAAACGGTTTAAGTAGGATGAATGAGAGAGTCAAAGAGTACTTACCGGACGATGCACCTGTTGTTGGCAGGTGCATGTGAGGTGTTAGAACCGAACCATCAGTTCCAATACAATCTTATCTTGTTCAGACTCTTTGGCAATACTGTTTTTGGCATAGAAATACTTTTCGTAGTTCAGCCGGAGATCTGTGCGGAATGCCTTGCTGAGACTGAAAGTGATACCTCCGGTTATACGGTGGCGTTTGTAGTCGGTGGTAGTCAAGGCTCCGGTTTCTTCGTTGATGGCTTTACCATCGCTTTGACTGGTCATCATATCATAGCGTGCCAGAAAGGACATCTTGCTGAATACTTTTTGTAAGGGGAGGTCGTAATTGATAAAACTATTTACGGCATGCACGTTGTCATAGGCATTGTCTGCATAAGTTTTGTACAAATACTCTCCTTCAATATGGAAGCGCCCGAATTCATAGAAAGCACCGATGTCATACGAGTTTATCCTTACCTCTTGTGGCTGGATGCTCTGTATGCTTAAAGCCAGATTCAGCTTTTTGGCGAAAAGGAATTGTGCTTTGGCGGAATAGTTTACTTCTTTGTGCCATTCTTTTTGATTAGTCAGTCCCGAACCATTGTAGAGTCCGCCTTCTAAGGTTACAGGTATTCCAGTGCCGAATTTATATCCCAATGTAACGCCAACGTCACGCACATTACCAACTTGTTTCGCAATAAACGAACGGTTAGCGAAATATTGCTGATGTGGAGAGCGGTGGGCGTCGATTGTAAATGGTACTCGCATTTGTCCTGCGGTGACGGTCAGGTCTTTTATTGGGAAAAGACGGGCGTAGGCATCCAGCATTTTGATTTGTCCTTCATCGGAGAGATCAATTTCCGCCTTATAAGCTACGATGGGCAATACATTTCCGGTAATGCTGATGCGTGCATTGCGTACTTCGAAACGACTGGCAGCCATTTCTGTCTGATACTCAAACTTAGTACGGATAGTACCGTGTATTTCCGGCAGGTAATCTTTTGTTTCCAACTCTTCTTTATCAATCTTCTTTCCGTCCTCGTTGCGGTACGGAGTCTGAGCGTTTGCTGTCAGCGACAGTAGGATGATGAACAACATGAATGCGCTTTTCTTCATAATCATTAGTTGTAGTCGATTAATTTATGGCAGCAAAGTTCAGACATGTGTGTTATATTTTTGTGTCATGTATGTTTCGTTTTGGTTACAATCATCTTTTTCTCTTTACTTCAGTGACGGTACTGACCTTGAGAATCCATTTTCTTTCACTTTTACTAAAAGAGGTAACATAAGCGAAAAAACGTGTTACACAAATATGAAGAATCTTTCTGGAAAAAGCGTTCTTTTGTAACCGTTTCCAATTAGTGAGTGATATGCATGTACAAATACATGGTAGATAATAGATATACTATGAAAACCTTTTAAATAATTATCAGATGAAACATTTATTCAAATTTTCCCTTTGCGCATTGGCATTGACCATGAGCGCAAATACCGGATTCGCACAAAGCGGAGAAACGGGGCTGAAGGATGCCTATAAAGATTACTTCTCTATTGGCGTGGCTGTTAATATGCGTAACATCTCGAATCCCGAACAGATTGCCATTATCAAAAAAGACTTCAACAGTATTACGGCAGAAAACGACATGAAGCCGCAACCCACCGAGCCTGCCTACGGACAGTTCAATTGGGAGAATGCCGATAAGATCGCCAATTTTTGCCGTAGCAACGGAATCAAGTTACGCGGGCACTGTCTGATGTGGCATGCCCAGATAGGAGAATGGATGTATAAAGATGAAAAAGGGGATTTAGTGTCGAAAGAGAAACTTTTTCAAAATATGAAACATCACATTACAGCCATTGTAGAACGCTATAAGGATGTGGTGTATGCGTGGGACGTTGTGAATGAAGCAATCTCCGATGGTGGCTGGCAAGGTGGCCGGCGAGGCATGGGAGAACACCCAAGTCCGTATCGCAATTCCCCTCTTTATCAGATTGCCGGTGACGAGTTTATTAAGAAAGCCTTTATTTATGCCCGTGAGGCCGACCCTAATGTACTCCTTTTCTACAATGACTATAATGCTGCTGATCCTGGAAAACGCGATCGCATCTATAATATGGTGAAATCCATGAAGGAAGAAGGTGTGCCCATTGATGGTATTGGCATGCAGGGACATTACAATGTCTATGGTCCGAGCATGGAAGATGTAGATGCTGCCCTGACGAAATATTCTACGATAGTGAAACATATCCATATTACTGAGTTGGATATTCGTGCCAATCAGGAGATGGGAGGACAGCTCAATTTCAGTCGTGACGGCGGCAACATCAGTCAGGTAGTAAAAACGCTTCAGGAAGATCAGTATGCTCGCTTGTTTAAAGTACTTCGCAAACATAAGGATGTGGTAGACAATGTTACTTTCTGGAATCTTTCCGACCGCGATTCATGGCTCGGTGCACGTAACTATCCGTTGCCTTACGATGAAAATTATAAGGCGAAACGTGTCTATAGTATCATTAAGGATTTTGATCCGGCAAGCGATACTGCTGTAGTGAAAGAGGATTTCCGTCCTTCTGTACTTAATCAGCCCGGACAGCAATATCCTATGGTCAATTCGCAAGGATACGCCCGCTTCCGTGTAGTTGCTCCTGATGCCAAATCAGTCATTGTCAGTCTTGGATTAGGCGGTCGTGGTGGCACAGTTCTCCGCAAAGATAAAGAAGGTGTATGGGTAGGTACTACAGATGGCCCTATGGATGAGGGATTCCATTATTATCACCTGACTATCGATGGTGGTGTGTTTAATGATCCGGGTACTAAGAATTATTACGGCTCTTGCCGATGGGAAAGTGGTATTGAAATTCCGGCTCATGATGAGGATTTCTATGCTATGAAGCAAGTGCCTCATGGAAATGTTCAACAGGTTTATTTTTATTCCAAGAGCACAGATACCCATCGTCGTGCATTTGTTTATACACCGCCCACTTACGGAAAGGATAAGAAGAAATATCCGGTTCTCTATTTACAGCATGGATGGGGAGAAGATGAGACGGCATGGTCCAATCAGGGGTATGCGAATCTGATTATGGACAATCTGATTGCCGAAGGCAAGATTGAACCGTTCATCATCGTAATGACGTATGGCATGACGAATGATGTGAAATTCGGACATATCAATGAGTTTACGGCCAAGGAGTTTGAAACAGTGCTGGTGGACGAACTGATCCCTTATATTGATAGTAACTTCCGTACACAGGCCGATAAGAAGCATCGTGCAATGGCAGGACTTTCTATGGGTGGTTTTGAAACGAAACTGATAACCTTGCGTCGTCCGGAAGTATTCAATTATTACGGGTTACTGAGCGGTGGTACCTATGCACCGGGCGATATCAAGGATAAGAATCAGGTGGCATCCATTTTCATCAGCTGCGGAAGCAAGGAGAATCCGGATGGTGTGACTAAAGCCGTGAATGACCTCAAGGCGGCCGGTTTTAAGGCAACGTCTTTCGTTTCTCCCGATACGGCCCATGAATTCCTGACTTGGCGCAGGAGTTTGTATCACATGGCACAGTTACTTTTCAAATAAGGAATAAACAGGCGTGGAATTTCATGGATTTTTCTTTTGCTTATTCCGTGAAATTCCGCGTAATCTGTACGAAGCGTTTCTGTTTGAAGATGTATAGGAGAGTTTGTAGGCAACCCAACTGATATTTATACTTAATAAATGTAGCATTCTTACGAGGTTTATAATTTATATTTAATAGAATTGCTATATGTGCATTGTTTGTTAATCATAAATTATAAAAGTATGAAGCTGATAAATCGCCCTTTGTATACAGTATAGAATACATCCTTTTATAGGGAAAGGTATCATTAAAGTACTGACCGGACAACGGCGGGTAGGGAAGAGTTGTATTTTAAAGCAGCTTCAAATTGATATTCTTAAAGAGAATCCTCAGGCAAATATTCTTTATATCAATATGGAATACGAAGAATTCAGGGGAATTCGGAATGATACGGATTTATTCGAATATCTGCGCGATAAGTTTCAGGAAGGTGTGGATACGGACAATTATCCAAAGTATGTTGTCAGTCTGGATGAGTTTAATCGTGGAAGAGATGTGCAAGGCATACAACACCTGCATTTGTCGGACTTTCTGAAGAAAGAGGTGCTATGATAACACCTCGGAGTTTTGTTTGATATAGTTAGAATCTCACCGTCAGTCCCAATATAGTCTTATCCTGTTCTGGTTCTTTAGCAATGCTGTTTTTTTAACATTAAAGTCGACTTTATACTATGGGTAAGATGCTATCCGTAATACTGATGTGTGTAATTTCTTGGGGTGTTTGAGCAAGTTGCGGTCTGCCATGAAATAGACTTTAGATACGCTGACTTCTAAGCTGTGAACTTATTACTATTCTTATTTTTGTTTACTACGGAGAACTTGCGAGTTGTACAACTCGTAAGTTTTTCGTAGCTGCAAAGGTACGGAAAGGTAGGGAGAAACAAAGAGAATGATGTGAAGTCATGTGAAAAAGGTATGCCTTTTCTGTTTCTTCTCCCCGAAATCATCTATTTTTGTAAGCTAATAGAATGAATATCTAAAAATGAACAGTCCTGATAAGCGAGTATTGGTGGGTATGAGCGGCGGTATAGACAGTACTGCCACTTGCCTGATGTTGAAAGAACAGGGGTATGAGATAGTCGGATTGACCATGTGGGTGTGGGGAGACGAACCTGTGGAAGCTCGGCAACTTGCCGGCAGTATGGGTATCGAACACCATGTAGCTGATGAACGTGAGGCTTTTCGCAAAGTAATTGTGCAGAACTTTATTGATGAATATTGTCAGGGGCGGACTCCAAATCCTTGCGTGATGTGTAATCCTACCTTTAAATTCCGCATACTAACAGAGTGGGCAGACAAACTAGGTTGCGCATTTATCTCTACCGGGCATTATAGCCGTCTGGAAGAAAAGAATGGAAAGATATATATAGTGGCCGGAGATGACGATAAGAAAGATCAGTCTTATTTCCTCTGGCGACTGGGACAAGATGTGCTGAGGCGTTGCATTTTTCCGCTGGGCACCTATACGAAGTTGCAAGTGAGGGAATATCTGCGTGAGAAAGGTTATCAACTGAAGGCGGAAGAGGGAGAGAGCATGGAGGTTTGTTTCATCAAAGGTGATTATCGGGACTTTCTGCGCGAACATTCTCCTGAAATAGATAGTGCGATTGGTCCCGGATGGTTCGTCAGTTCCGAAGGAGTGAAGTTGGGAGAGCATAAAGGTTTTCCTTATTATACCATTGGACAACGGAAAGGGCTGGAAATAGCTTTAGGGAAACCGGCTTATGTGTTGAAGATAAATCCGCAGAAAAATACGGTGATGCTGGGTGATGCCGAACAATTGCGGACAGAATATATGTTAACCGAACAGGATAATCTTATTGATGAGCAGGAATTCTTTTCGGCTTCC
>OGOG01003135.1_pt1 | contig 12931 bp, 7 predicted proteins | sample 1552581 | NCBI WGS metagenome assembly OGOG01 (sample SAMEA2580152, study PRJEB22360) | human gut metagenome | biome: human gut; feature: human-associated habitat; material: faeces | place: Denmark | collected 2008/2010 | reverse complement strand
CCTGCCGTTCCTCGTGCTCGTCGGTTGCCTTCTGGTCGCGGCCATCGTCGTTGGCTTTTTGGCCGCGGGACGCAACAGGAACTGGTTGGCGTTCGGCGCCAATTCCGTTGTCTGCGTCGCGCTCGTCTTCGCGCTCGTGCTCGCCATGTTCCCCAATCTCGTTGTCTCCACGGGCCCCGGTCCGTCCATTGACCTGTTCACCGCAGCTGCGAGCACTTATGGACTTACGGTGATGACCATCATCGCCTGCATTGGCGTTCCCCTGGTCGCCATATATCATGTCATCATCTACCGCACCTTCCGCGGCACCATCAAGGTGGAGGAAGACTAGAAGAAAGCATTTGCATGATCGAGCTAAAGCACCTGCGCAAGTCCTACAAGGTCGGCGATTTCGAGCAAAAGGCGCTTGACGACGTTTCCCTTTCGTTCAGGGACAACGAGTTCGTTGCCGTCCTCGGGCCGTCAGGTTCCGGTAAGACCACCCTGCTCAACGTGCTGGGTGGTCTTGACCACGCTGATACCGGCGAGCTCGTCATCAACGGCACGTCCACCAAAGACTACTCGAGTGCCGATTGGGATACGTATCGCAACCACCACATCGGCTTCATCTTCCAAAGCTACAATCTCATCCCGCATCAGACGGTGCTCTCCAACGTCGAGCTTGCACTCACGCTTTCCGGTGTGTCGCGCGAGGAACGTCGGGCGCGAGCCATGGCCGAGCTCGAGCGCGTTGGCTTGGCAGAACACGCCAGCAAGAAGCCCAGCCAGCTTTCCGGTGGCCAGATGCAGCGCGTCGCCATTGCGCTGGTCAACGACCCCGACATCGTGCTCGCCGATGAGCCCACCGGCGCACTCGATACCGAGACGGGCATCCAGGTCATGGACCTGCTGTCGGGGATTGCGAGCGACCGTCTGGTCATCATGGTCACGCACAATCCCGAGCTCGCCTACGACTACGCTAACCGCATCGTCAAGCTCCACGACGGTCAAATTGCCGATGACAGCAATCCGTTCGATCCGAGCAAGGCCGACGAGCAGGAGGCGAAGCTCGCCGCCGTTGCGCGTGACAAGACGCAGGCAGGCCGCAAGAAGCACGCGTCGATGTCGTTTCTCACGGCGCTCGCGCTTTCCTTCAACAACCTGATGACCAAGAAGGGGCGCACTTTTCTCACGGCATTCGCGGGATCCATCGGCATCATCGGCATCGCCGCGATTCTCGCCCTTTCCAATGGCGTCAACAACTACATCGCCAAGGTCGAGGAGGATACGCTTTCATCGACTCCGCTCACCATCACGCAGTCGAGCTTCGACGTGACCTCCATCATGATGCAGGCGGGCGATTACGTGCAGGGAGACGCCGAAGACGACGTCGCCGCGGGCGTCATTCCGGAATCCACCATCATGGCCGATGTCCTGACGGACGTGAAGACGAACGACCTCAAATCTCTGCGTTCCTTCTTCGAGGCAAACGGCGGGGATGTGAATCGCTACGTGAACGCCATCGTCTACGGCTATGGCATAACGCCCCAAATCTACAAGGCCGACACCTCCGCTGGCATCAAGCAGCTCAATCCCGGTGCCTTGTCCTCGATCATGTCCAACGACATCAGCTCCGCCGGCATGTTCTCGACCATGATGGGTTCGGCGAGTTCGTTCCAGGAAATGCTCGATGACCAGAAGCTTCTCGAGGAGCAATACGACATCGTCGCCGGTGCCTGGCCTGCCAACTACGACGAGTGCGTGCTGGTGCTCAACAAGAACGGCGGCATCAGCGACTACACGCTCTACGCGCTGGGCATCCTCGACCCCGACGAGCTCAACGACCTGCTCATGGACGCCCTTGCCTCCGAGGATCTTGACGTTCCCGACACCAACGTCGAGTTCACGCAAGACGAGGCGTTGGCGCTCACGTTCAAGGTCGTGAACGAATGCGACATGTACACCAAGGCGTCTTCCGGATCGACATGGGTCGATCGCAGTGATGACGAGAGCTATATGAAGACGCAAATCGCCGAGGGCCTCGACCTCAAGGTCGTGGGAATCATCAAGCCGAGCGCGACGGCATCGTCGACGTCCATGGACGAGGGCATCGGGTATCGCCATGACCTCATCCTGCATCTCATCGATCAGGCGGCTACCTCGCCGGTGGTCGAGGCGCAGATGGCCGAGCCCGATGTCGACATCTTCACGGGCAAGACCTTCGAGTCGCTCAAGGACGACGCGGAGTCCTCCTTCGACATGGGCTCGTTGTTCAGCATCGACCAGAACATGATGGCACGCGCCTTCAACGTCGATAACGCTGCCATCGAGTCGGCAATGGCAAGCGCGATGAGCGGCGCGGCTACAAGCCTCGACACGAGCAACATGTTCGCGGACATTCCCGCACCCGATTTCAGCGATCTGGACATCGACTTGTCCGGTGGCGTTCCCTCTGCAGGCCAGGTGGCGGCTCTCGAGCAAAGCCTGGGGCAGATGACCAGCGGGGTTGTCACAGGCTTTGTGGAATACGTCTCGCGCACCGGTATCACCGATCCCGCGCAGCTGGTTGGTGCGTGGGCTGCCTACCAGCAGTCGGATACGTACAAGAACATCATCAACCGGGCTGCAACGAGCATCGCATCGGGAATGGCCGGATCCAGCGAGCAGATGCAAGAAGCTTTCAAAACAGCCATCCAGAAGAAGATGAACGAGTACATGTCCACCCAGCTCGTGCCCTATCTGCAGGGCAAGATGGGCGGCATGCTGCAGAGCTACACCATGAGCCTGGCGAGTTCGATGGCCTCCGCGCTCTCGACTGCGATGGGCACGGCAATATCGGTCGACCCGAGCATGTTCGCCCAGTCCATCACCGTCAACATGGACCAGGACGAGCTCACCTCCATGTTCATGAACCTCGCGCGCAGCAACGACCTGAGCTACGAGAACAACCTGCAAACCTTGGGCTATGCCGATATAGCCGACCCGATTTCCATCAGCATCTACGCTAAGAGCTTCGATGACAAGCAGGTCGTCGAGGACATCATCGACCAGTACAACGCCGACATGGAATCCTCGGGCGAGGAGGACAAGACCATCTCCTACTCCGACATCATGGGCGCGCTCATGAGCTCCGTCACCAACATCATCGACATGATCTCCATGGTGCTTATCGCGTTCGTCTCCATCTCGCTCGTCGTGAGTTCGATCATGATCGGCATCATCACCTACATCAGCGTGCTCGAACGCAAGAAGGAAATCGGTATCCTGCGCGCCATGGGCGCGAGCAAGGGCAACATTGCCAACATCTTCAATGCCGAGACGGTCATAGAGGGCCTCATGTCCGGTGTCTTCGCCGTCGTTCTCGTGGCGTTGGTATCGCTGCCCGTGAATGCCATCGTACTCGCGATGATGAACATCTCGGGAATCCTCGCCCTGCCCATCACGGCGGCATTGATACTCATCCTCATCAGCGTGCTGCTGACCTTCATCGCCGGTCTCGTGCCCGCCATGAACGCTGCGCGCCGCGATCCCGTCGAGGCGTTGCGCAGCGAGTAGCGTCCTTAGGCCTGTCCCGGCATGCGGAACGGGCCTACGCGCGAGTTGCGTTCGGGATGACACGCACGATATGTCGGCAACCGTCAGCCATAGAAGGGGCCTTGCCTACGTCCTGATATCGGCCGTGTGCTTTTCGCTCGCCGGCGTGCTCATCAAGGTCATTCCGTGGAATCCCATCAGCATCAACGGCGCGCGCTGCATCTTCGCGATCATTCCGATGTATCTCTACCTGCGCGCGACAGGTAGGCGCTTTCACGTCAACAAGCAGATCATCGGCGGTGCCATTCTCGACTTTGCCATGCTCGAGACCTTCGTGATCGCCAACAAGCTCACGACGGCGGCAAACGCGATCGTCTTGCAGTTCACCGAGCCCGTATGGGTCATCCTGCTCGCGTGGATCATCTTTCGCTCCCGCCCGCGCACGAGCGCCGTCGCAGCTAGCATCGTCGTGATTGCGGGTATCGTCTGCTTCTTCCTCGACAGCTTGAGCGCCGGCGGCGTGCTGGGAAACGTACTCGCGATTGCCTCTGGCCTGGCCTATGCGGGCGTGTTCCTGCTCAAGGAATCGCCCAAATGCGATTTCGAATGCGCGGCCATACTGGGCTTTGCGGCGTGCTTCGTCGTCGGCATTCCCTTTTACGCGCAAGAGACGGTGTTCTCGCTCGACATCCTGCTGGCCATCATGGCACTTGGCATCGCCCAGCTGGGACTGGCGTACTTCTTTCTCTCCAAAGGGCTCGACGTGGTGTCTCCCGTCACCGCCTCGCTCACCTCGACCATCGAGCCGCTCCTCAATCCCATCCTGGTCGCGATCGTGGTGGGAGAGACCATAGGACCGCTTTCAATCTTCGGCGCGGTGCTGGTGATTGGCGCTGCGACTGCCTATAACGTCTATGCCGCGCGAAGCGGATAGCGCGCTAGAAGAACATGAAGATGCGGGCGAGCACATACCCGATGAGCCCGCAGCAGGGGAAGGTCAAGAGCCAAGCTGCGACCATGCTCTTGGCGACATCCCACTTGACGCGCTTGGGGTTCTTCGAGGCGCCGACGCCCATGATGGCGGCAGTGCTGCAATGCGAGGTCGAGACCGGCATGCCGGTAATCGAGGCGATGAAAAGCGTGATGACCGTAGTTGCCGACGCGGCCACGCCCTGGTACTTCTCGAGCTTGACCATGTCCATTGCCACGGACTTGATGATGCGTTTGCCGCCGACGAGCGTGCCGAGCGATATGGCAAGCGAGCAGACGATCATGAGCCATAGTGGAAACTCGGTTGCTCCGCTCGTCTGCATGTCGAAGGCGAGCGCGATGCCCAGCAAGCCGATCGACATGAACTTCTGGCCGTCCTGCGCTCCGTGGAGAAACGAGAGCGCGCAGGCGCATATGTCCTGGAGCACGACGCAAACGTTGTTTGCCTTGAAACGGTTGGCATGGGCGAAGAGAAACTCGATGATCTTGGTGTTCAGCCAGCCTAGCGCAAAGCCCGCGACGAGCGAGAAGACCATGCCGTAGATGACGAGCATCCACTCGCTCAAGACGACACCGGCAAGGCCGTTCATGGCGATGGCACCGCCGGTGACGCCGGCGATGAGCGAATGGGATTTGGATGCGGGAATACCGCGATACCAGCAGAAGAAGCCCCATCCGATGGAGCCGATCATCGCGGCTATGAGCGCCATGAGGGCCTGATGCGTGTTACCCGAGAAGTTGACCATGTTGAACATGGTGTGAGCGACTGCCGTGGAGATGTAGGTCATGCCCACGAGGCCGACGAAGTTGAAGATGGCGGCCAGGGCAAGCGCCGTGCCGGGCTTGAGGCAGCGCGTCGAAACGGCCGATGCGATGGCATTGGGCGCGTCTGTCGCACCTGAGATGACGGTGACACCGATGACGAGGACGAGAACGACAATGAGCGCGGGGTGAGCGCCCGCTTGCGCAATGAACACCGGAAGCGTCAGGTCCATCTATTCATCCATTCCATCTGGGAGGGGCACCGAAATGTGCCCAAGGTATTCTACCGTAGATTTGCACGGCGGGAATGAGCATTCGCGCGGAAGTGCAGCTTGAGTCGAATATTCTAGACGGATTGGCCCAGTAGGGAAGAGAAGTGGACTTATCCTTTACATTACCCCTACAGTAATCCATTAAAAGTACCCCATTCGGATGATTTCTATTATGCTCCTTCTTGATAACTTGGATTAGTTACCATGCGTGCTCCTGAGCCCTGGGGGAAGGGGTAATCGATGGATCAAATCATTCATGCAAGACTCATAGAACCCGCACTGCCTTCGACTCTCGTGGCGAATCGTCCCTTGATCGAAGAGTTGAAACGCGCGGTCTGCAGCCAGCGCATCACCTTTCTCCATGCCCCGAGCGGGTACGGGAAGACCGCAGCCATGTGCGAGTTGAGCGAGGCTTTGAGACAGGAAGGGTATAGCACGAGCTGGCTGAGCATTGACCCTGCCCTATCGGATGCAGCGCAATTCTGGGCTCACGCTCACGCCTCGTTCGTGGAGAGCGGGTTTTGCCCCGGCGTGGGCAATGACGAGCTTGCCGGCGATGGGGGAGCACTGGCGGATATCCTGTTCCAGCATCGTGCAGAAGTCAAAGGCGAACGCTTCGTCTTTTTCGACGCCTTCAATCGAATGAGCTCGCTTTCACTCATCGACGATTTTCTGCGCTTCTGCTTCGAAGCCCCTCCCGAATACCATTTCGTCGTGAGCACGCGAGAATTTCTGGAAAGCTTCAAGACGGCGACTTTTAAATATGGCGAACACGCATTTGAGGCTAGGGACCTCATCTTCACGCTGCCCGAGGCCGAGGAGCTGATCCGGGATACATGCGGGAGCGCCTTTTCCGATGAGCTCATCGCCGAAGCGTATCGTGATACCGAGGGCTGGGTTCAGGGCATCAAGCTACGCGCCCAGGCAATAGCGCGAAACGAGACAATGGGAATCAAGGGGCCAATAAACGGGAAGAACAACCTGGTACGTGATTATTTCATATGCAACATCCTCTCCGACATGCCTCCGGATGACGTCGACTTTCTCATCCGGATATCCCTGTTCGAGAAGATAAACCGATCGCTTCTTGCCTTCGTCTTCGGCTCGGTTGCGGCGATCGAGAGGGTCGACAGGTTGCTGGCGGCCAACGCGTTCATCATGAACTGCGATTACGAGAACGAGTGGTATCGGCTCCACCCCATGTTCCTGGACGTGCTCCGATACGAGCTGAAGCGCTTCAACATGGGCGAATTGCGCGGCCTCTGCCTCAAGGCGGCGGAATGGTTCCATGACAATGGCTACCCCGACGAGGCCGTGAAGTACCTCAGCATGTCGGGAGACCTGGACTACATAGAGGGGCTCGTGGAGGCAACAAGTGGCCTCGTACGCCCGGATATGTCCATGGATTCCTTTGCGTGGATGTGCCGGGTTCCCGCCGCGTCTGTCCCCACGTCGCCGTTTCTTTGCCTGGTAGCCGTCTGGTCTTGCGTGACCTACGCGCGTCTCGAGGATGCGGACTTTTGGATGGGAGTCTTCGGGAAACTCATCGAAAGCGGGGTCGTGACGCAGGAGACCTCTCCCGAGATGGCCTCCTTCACCATGAAGTGCCTTTCCATGAAATACCTGGCGATGGAGGGTGATGGCGAGAGGGCGTTGCTTCTTTGCGAAGAGTTGCAAGATGGAAGCTGGCCCATAACTCCGTCACTGCTCAGTATGATCAACCAATCTCAGGGGGAGGCGTATTCGTATACCGGCGACTATGTCCAGGCGATGGATTATTATCTAAAGGCGCAGGCGAGTGCGAGCGTCGACCAGACAATGCACCAGCTCGTCTTCAACGAGTACACCAATGCGGTCAATCTTTACTATTGCGGAGAGCACGACAAGGCGGAGCGTTGCTGCGAGAGTCTCCTCAAGAAATGTCCGCCGGATTTCGCGATCTACGGAGCAGCATGCGCACTTCTCGCGCGTATCCTCATAGAGCGAGATGACGTGAGCCGGGTGCCGGAATTGCTCCATGTATCCGAAGACGGCCTTTCTTGCTATCGTCACATCGACCTGTATCTCGACATAATGACGAGTCATGCCTCCTGGCATTTGGCCTCGGGTAGCTCCTCCACGGCTTTCGAGGTGATTACCGAGACGATATTGCAAGGAGAGAAGTATCGAAACGTTCCTCGCGCGGCTCTGCTCTCGGCTTACTTTCTTCAGGCGCAGATTGCTCTACACCGGGGCGACCTTAACGAGCTGCAGCTCATTGAGAACAAGTTCGCCCTTCACCTGAGGAAGAGCGATATCTTCGGCACCTTGCTGTTCGACGCTGTCCGCGCGTTTGCCCTGAGGCTGCAGGGAGGCGACGCCGAGGTTATCGAGTTGCTTGACGCAATGATAGAGCGTGCGCTCGAGCGGGAGTTCAATCGCATGGCTGTCATCGCGTTCGTGGAGAGGACACTGATTCTTAACGATATGGGCGAGAACGCCTCGGCCATCACATCCCTCAACGAGCTTCTTCGCATTGCTCGCATGCACGGCTACATGCGCACCATCCTGAACGGTGGGGCGCCCATGAAGCAGCTGCTACGCGAGTACTCGACGACGCGCAAGCTGGGCGGTGTTCTGCGAACTTACGTCAAGGACGTACTGCTGCACTTCGAGGCGGAAAGCTCCGACAAGAGGGAGGCTGCAGACGAGAGCACGGCGTTTCTGGAAAGCGAGTACATGCTCACCACTCGCGAGATCGAGGTTTTGCGTCTGCTCAACATGGGGCTTTCACGCAACGAGATTGCCGAAACGCTTTCCATCAGCATCAACACGGCAAAGAAGCACCTTTCCAACATATACGCCAAGATGGGAGTCCGCAACAAGACAGAGGCGCTCGAGGGCCTGACGCACGGCATCGGTCAGCGAGAAGCTGGGCAATTCGGCTCATAGGATAGCGGGTCTCGTTTGCTCGGGCATCAATTACCCTCACCCTTTCGATAAGGCCAGGCCCCGATAAGCACCCCGGGAGGTACCCACGTTCTTATCCCGTTGATTGGTACGTTTAGGGCGTTCTTGTTTCGTTTTGCCCTCGATATCCTCGTCAACGTATACGCGTCGGAAGGAACAGATAAGTTCGTTACGGCGCATGTTTCGAAACGCGAGGCATCCCGCAAAGAGGGGAGGAAGCGTCAAGTCCTGTCCATTGTCCATGGGGACCACTCTGCTTTTGTGCGCGTTAGGTGATGATGGATGTGGCTGACTGGGGGTGCTCATTCTGAGTCCATCTATTTCGATTGAAATTGGAGGGTAAAAATGAGGGAAAAACTACCTTTTAAGGTGGGAATAACTGCGCTCTCGATACTCATCGTAATCGTGACGTATCTTCTTCCCACTCCGGAAGGGCTTGTTTTCGAAGGCAAGATGCTACTCGGCATTCTGGTAGCCTGTGTCATCATGTGGATTTGCGAGCCTATCCCCATTGTCGTAACGGCATGGGCATTTGCTGCGGCTGTTCCCCTGATGGGTATTCTGGCTTCGGGAGAGACGTGGGCAAGCGGTGTAAGCGTTGCCATGATTGTCTGCTTGCCGTGCTTCGCATTTGCACTATTCGTGCAATACTCAAGCATTTCGTTACGCATCATCGCCTTCATCTTGAAGTGGGCAAAGCATGACTCCAAGAAGGTGCTCGCGGGCCTGATGCTCGCGACGGCACTTCTTTCGTTGATTATCGATGACCTCGTTCTCGTCATCGTCATGCTTCCGTTTGCGTACAGAATTCTGGATGAGAACAAGACCCCGTGGGGCAACAAGTCCAATTTGGCCAAGGCCCTCGTGCTCGGCATCGCGTTTGCATCCTACATTGGTGGCTGGATTACTCCCGTGGGTAGTGTTGTGAATATTCTTGCCATGGGCTTTGCCGAGCAGGCGTTCGGCATCACCGTGACGTTTGCAAACTGGATGGTGCTTGGCATCATCATGAACATCGTTCTTCTGCCGATCGCCTGGTTCACTATCGTCAAGATCTTCAAGCCCGAGCCCATCAGCGACGAGGCCATCGAGCGCATCCAGAAGGAGCGCTCCGAGATATCCGGTTTTGGCAAGGACGAAATCTGGGGCATGCTCGTTATCGTCGTCACCTTGGCCCTATGGATTGCCGGTTCGTGGTTCCCGCAGCTCGACATGACGGTCATCGGCCTGTTTGCCCTGTTCCTCATGTTCCTGCCGCCGTTCAAGTGCGTCTCGTTCAAGAAGTGGTGCGAAGAGAGCCCCTGGTCGGTTGTCATGCTCAACTGGGCCGTCGGTTGCTTTGTTGCTGGCTTCATCGCGACGGGCGCTATGGTCTGGCTCGTCAATACGCCGTTCGCGCCCCTCATGGGCCTGCCTGTGGTCATCGTCATGATTCTCGTCGCGGTTTTTGCCTGCGTCGTCCACAACATCCTTCCCGCCGGCGCTGCTGTTGCCGGCCTCATCACGATTCCCGTCTGTGGCCTGGTTATCAGCTTGGGCGGCAATGTCACCGCGGCGATTTTCATGTGCGCCGTGTTCTCGTCCGCGGCATTCCTCCTGCCACTGGATCTCTGCGTGTATGTTGCGTATTCGAACGAGCGTAAGTACTTCTCGCCATTCGACGAGCTCAAGGTTGGCTGGATTCCCAGCGTTGCGGCCATTCTGATGGTCTCCATCGTGCTGCCGCTCATCTGCACTGCCATGGGCTTGGCATAAGACGGGAAGTCGGATTCCGTCATTTATCGTAATCGCTGCGAGGCAGCGAAAGGGTCCCGGCCCCGAACATGTTCCGAACTGGTCATGCGAGGGGTCGGACCAATTTAGGGAAAAGAGCACAACATGATTACCGACGAATACCTAAGCGCCGTTGACCTTGCCTCGGATATCAGGGACAAGAAGCTCGCACCTTCGGAAGTGGTCGAGGAGACCATCAGGGCGATTGACGAACGTAACCCATCTATCAACGCTTTCGTCTACACCAACTATGACGAGGCGCGCGAGAAGGCCAAGGTCGAAGATGACAAACTTGCCCGTGGCGAGGCGAGTGGAGCTTTCTTCGGCGTTCCGACCGCCGCGAAGGACTTCATTCCCGGCATTCCGGGCTGGCCCGGCACGTTTGGCGGCATCAAGGCCCTCTCTCACATGATTGATGATCATTGGGGCAGCTACACGGGCGCCATGAACGACGAAGGTGCGATCATGATTGGCAAGACGAACTCGCCTTCTCTCGCATTCCGTGGTACCTGTGACAACAAGATGTTCGGTCCTACGAGCACGCCCTTCAAGCCCGGATACAATTCCGGCGGATCATCGGGTGGTTCGGCAGCTGCCGTCGGAGACGGCATCCTGCTCATAGCCGAGGGCACCGATGGTGGTGGTTCCATCCGAATCCCGGCTGCCTGGTGTGGCTGCTATGGCTTCAAAGCGGGCAATGGCATCATTGGCGGCGCCCCGCGTCCGAACGCCTATGGCACCTGCCATCCGTACTGTTGGGATGGAACGATATCCCGCACGGTCAAGGATGCGGCCTATGCACTACAGGCGATGGCGGGCTACGATCCCTTCGATCCCAACAGCATCGACTTCGGCAATCGCGACTATATTGCCGCGCTCGATAAATCCATCAAAGGTATGCGCATCGGTTTCACGCCCGACTTCGGTATCTTTCCGGTCGAGCCTGAGATCGCACGCATGTGCGAGGCAGCCGCGAAGAGATTCGAGGACGCAGGCGCCATCGTCGAGCAAGCTACCTTCGATTTCAAACGTTCCGCCTTCGAACTTGCCGAGGCGTGGGACCGTATGATCACCATTTCGGGTGGCCTGGGAACGATCGAGGAGTTCAAGGCCGGCGGTATCGACCTTCTGCGTGACCACGCAGATGATCTGCCCGATGAGCTCATCTACTGGGTCGAGGATGCCTACAAGCGTGGGTATGTCGACTTTCACGATGACGAGGTCATCCGTACTGAGGTCTTCGACCAAATCCGGGGGGCATTCCAGGACTACGACCTCCTCCTCTCGCCAACCCTCGCATGCCATCCGGTCAAGAACGATGCCAATCGCAATACCGTTGGTCCTTCGACGATTAACGGTGTGAAGACCGAGCCGCTCATCGGCTTTTGCCTTACGTTCTTCTGCAACTTCACCGGCAACCCGGCAGCTTCCATTCCAGCCGGCCTTTCCGAGGACGGCTTCCCAGTTGGCCTGCAGCTCATTGGTAACCGTTACGGCGAGCGCGACCTGATCTCGGCTAGTGCGGCTTACGAGCGCGTTAGCCCGTGGACAGCGGATTACGAGGTTACGAAGAACCGCACGCTTTAGAGAAAGACCAGACGCGCCCGCCCTTGCCGACGGGCGCGCTTTGTTTGAATGAAAGGACAAGCGATGTCTGAGAAGACTACAGACAAGTCAGTGATCAAGTGCATCGGATTCTGCGGGTTTGGAATGGGTGCAAACATCACTGAGGTCGATGTGAAGGACGGAAGAGTCGCTCGCATCAGGCCGCTGCACTATGACCAGCTCTACAAACCCGAAGACCTGAACTATTGGAAGATCGAACGAAATGGGCATGTGCTGGAGCCGGGCATGGCAAGCTGCCCGCCACCGCTGGCCACTGCATACAAGATGCGCGCCTACTCCAAGAATCGCATTCCGTACCCCCTGAAGCGCGTCGATTGGGATCCCAACGGTGAGCGCAATCCGCAAAACCGTGGCATTTCCAAGTACGAGCGCATCTCCTGGGATGAGGCTTGCGACATCATTGCGGCCGAGATCAAGAGGATTCAGGACGAATGCGGCCCGTTCTCCATCTACGCGCAATCCGATGGCCATGGAGAGACCAAGACCATTCACGCGGCGCATGGTTGCCAGACCAACTTGCTGGCGCTCACGGGCGGCTTTCTGAAGCAGGCTCGTCAGCCAGACTCCTGGGAGGGCTGGTATTGGGGTGCCAAGCATGTCTGGGGCATGGATCCCGTCGGCATGCAGACCATTACCAACAACGTCATCAAGGATATCGCCGAGCACACCGACGCCGTCTTTGTCTGGGGCGGCGATCCCGAGACCACGCCGTGGGGCTGGGGTGGTCAGATGTCGAGCCTCATCTCGTATTGGTTCACTGACATCGGCGTCAAGCAGGTCTACGTGTGCCCTGACCTCAACTATGGTGCTGCGATTCATGCCGACAAGTGGATTCCGGTCCTGCCGAATACCGATGTTGCCTTGCAGCTCGCCATCGCCCATGTGTGGCTGACCGAGGGCACGTACGAAAAGGACTACATCGCCACGCACTCCGTCGGCTTTGAGAAGTTCGAGGACTACGTCATGGGTCGTGGCGAGGACGGCATCGAGAAGACGCCGGCCTGGGCGGCCGAGAAGTGCGGTGTACCCGACTACCGCATCAAGGC
>OGOG01003134.1_pt1 | contig 12931 bp, 10 predicted proteins | sample 1552581 | NCBI WGS metagenome assembly OGOG01 (sample SAMEA2580152, study PRJEB22360) | human gut metagenome | biome: human gut; feature: human-associated habitat; material: faeces | place: Denmark | collected 2008/2010 | reverse complement strand
TAATTTGCGCGTAATTGGTGGCATAATGGTGTTATGTACAGAAGGGGAGGGCGCAAAGCCTTCCCCTTCTTGTGCTTTAAAGGAGGTGGATGCAGATGGCGATCCGGATCGAGCAGGTGGATGCCGGCAGCGAGGCCGAGGCTCTTGGCCTTGCCCCTGGTGACGAGCTGCTGAGCGTGGACGACAACGAGCTGAACGACACGCTGGACTACGATTTTTATACCGACAGCAGCAGTTTCCACCTGAAAGCCCGGGTAGCGGACGGCATCCGGGAGTGGGAGGTGCAGCGGCCGCAGCGCGGCCCCTTTGGCTGCGGGTTCAAGACCTATCTGGGCGATGCAAAGCATTCCTGCTCCAACCACTGCATGTTCTGCTTCATCGACCAGCTGCCCCCGGGCATGCGCGAGAGCCTGTATTTCAAGGATGATGACGAGCGGCTGAGCTTTTTGTTCGGCAACTACATCACCATGACCAATATGCAGGATCACGAGATCGACCGCATCATCAAGATGCACATCTCGCCTATCAATATCTCGGTGCACACCACCAACCCCCAGCTGCGGGTGCGGATGCTGGCCAATAAGCGCGGCGGCGAGGTGCTCAAGTACCTGCCCCGGCTGGTGGAGGGCGGCATTGCCGTCAACTGTCAGCTGGTGCTTTGCCGCGGCGTGAACGACGGCGACGAGCTGCGCCGCACCCTTGCCGACCTGCTGGAGCTGACCCCCATGGTGCAAAGCATTGCAGCCGTGCCCTGCGGCATTACGGATTACCGCAAAAATCTGTACCCGCAGGTGCCCTACGATGCAAAGACCAGCGCTGAGGTCATCGACATTATGGAAGAATTCGGTGATGAATGCAAGCGCCGCCACGGCAAGCGCATCATCTACCCCAGCGATGAATGGTACCTCAAGGCAGGCCGCCCCATCCCTGCGGCAGCGTTCTACGAGGACTACGACCAGCTGGAAAACGGCGTGGGCATGATGCGCCTGTTTGAGGAAGAATTTCTGGCGGAACTGGACAAGCCCCACCGCATCTACGGCACCAAGGAGCTGGACGTGGTCACCGGCACCATGGCAGCGCCCCTCATCACCCGCATGATGGAGGAGCTGCACCGCCAGTACCCCATGATCACTGTGCACGTCCACACCATCCAGAACCGCTTTTTCGGCGGTAATGTTGGCGTGACCGGCCTCATCACTGCTACCGACATCATCGCCCAGTGCGCTGGCAAGCTTGCCACAAAAACGCTGGGCATCCCGGCTGTGATGCTGCGGGAGGAAAAGGACACCTTCCTTGACGATATCACGGTAGAGCAGCTGGGGGAGCGGCTGGGCGTAAAGGTGGAGGTGCTGCCCACGGCAGGCGGGGACGAAGCCCGCGCCTTGCTGCGCAGCGGCCTGCACATTGCCCGCAGAAGGAAGAGCGGCAGCTGATAACGCCATTTTTATTGTATTTTACCCCTTTTAAGAAAGGAGGAGACCCCATGAGCAAACCGATCGTAGCAGTGGTGGGCCGCCCCAACGTGGGCAAATCCACCCTGTTCAATAAGCTGTGCGGCCAGCGCCTTGCCATTGTGGAGGATACCCCGGGCATTACCCGCGACCGCATTTTTGCCAACTGCGAGTGGAACGGCCACGAGTTTTTGCTGGTGGACACCGGCGGCATCGAGCCCAAGGCCACCGAGGGCATTCTGGCCCATATGCGCGAGCAGGCGCAGATCGCTATTGACACCGCCGACTGCATCATCATGGTCACGGACGTGCGCAACGGCCTGACCGCAGCCGACGAGGACGTGGCACACATGCTGCGCCGCAGCCACAAGCCCATCATTCTTGCCGTGAACAAGTGCGACAAGGTGGGCGAGGCTCCCATGGAGCTGTACGAGTTCTACAACCTCGGCTTTGACGAGGTGATGCCCATTTCTTCCGTGCACGGTCACGGTACGGGCGATCTGCTGGATGCAGTGTGCGCCCATCTGGACTTCAGCGAGACCGTGGTGGAGGAGGATCGTATCCCCGTTGCCATCATCGGCCGCCCCAACGTGGGCAAGTCCAGCCTGACCAACCGCATTCTGGGCGAGAATCGTATGATCGTGGCCAACGAGGCCGGCACCACCCGTGATGCCATCGACACCCCGGTGGACAACGCCTACGGCAAGTTCATCTTTACCGATACCGCCGGTCTGCGCAAGCGCAGCAACATCAGCGATGGCTTGGAGCGCTACATGGTGGTGCGTGCACTGGCTGCTGTGGAGCGCAGCCGCGTGGCGCTGATCCTTGTGGATGCCACCGTCGGCTTTACCGAGCAGGACAGCAAGGTGGCAGGCTACGCCCACGAGCAGGGCAAGGCCTGCATCATCGTGGTGAACAAGTGGGATGCCGTGGAAGGCAAGGAGACCAACACCATGGAACTGCAGCGCCGCGGCTATGCCGAGTGCTTCAGCTTTATGGGCTATGCACCCATTATCTTCATCTCTGCCCAGACCGGCTACAACGTGAACAAGCTGATGCAGCTGATCCGGGATGTGGATGCCGAGAACGGTGCCCGCGTGCCCACCGGCGTGCTGAACGAGATGCTGGCCCGCGCTACTGCCCGGATGCAGCCCCCCAGCGACAAGGGCCGCCGCCTGAAGATCTACTACCTGACACAGGCTTCCACCCGTCCCCCCACGTTCGTGGCCTTCGTGAACGCAAAGCACCTGTTCCACTTCAGCTATCAGCGGTATCTCATCAACCAGATCCGCGAAAACTTTGGTCTGGAGCATACGCCCATCCGTCTGGTCGTGCGGGAGCGCGGCTCCGGCGAGGTGGGTGCCAAGGACGTATAACACGTCAGGGAGGCTCAGATGATGAAATCTGTTCTCATCGCTGCGGTGTCTGCTGTGCAGGCTTACCTGCTGGGCAGCATCGACACCGGTATCCTCGTCAGCAAGTTTTTGTACCACGATGACGTACGCAAGTACGGCAGCGGCGCTGCAGGCATGACCAATATGTTGCGCACCTTCGGTAAAAAGGCAGCGGCACTTACCGCCTTTGGTGATGTGCTCAAGGGTGTGTTGGCCGTGTGCATCGGCCGCTGGCTGTTCACCCTGATGCCGGAAAGCACCACGCTCTCGCCCTATCTTGCGGTGTACCTTGCCGCCATCTTTGCCATTATCGGCCATTTGAAGCCCCTGTATTTCGGCTTCAAGGGCGGCAAGGGCGTGCTGGTGGCGGGCGGCACCATTCTGGCCATCCAGCCGGTGCTGATCCCCTTTCTGGCGGTCATCTTTCTGGCCTGCCTGCTGCCCACCGGCATGGTGTCGCTGGGCAGTGTGACCATGGCGGCACTTTACCCGGTGCTCACCATCCTGTACGGGGTGTTCCGGGGCTATTCTGCCGCCGACCTTACCGTGTGCACCATCGGCTCGGTGATTATGGCCGCAATGGTCATTTATATGCACCGCTCCAATATCCAGCGCATCCGCGAGGGAAAGGAGTACCGCTTTGGCCGTCACGGCAAAAAGTAACAGAAAATAGTAAACCACCCCGCAGCAGCCGTTCAACGGCCGCTGCGGGGTGGTTTTTGTATATGCTTATTCCTTTGTCTCGGTCTCTTCCTCAGGCTTTGCTTCGGAATGCCGCCGACGGAACCAGTCGGCGGGGATGCCGCTCTGGGCGGGGGTAAGATCCGGCGCAGGATGACCGTCCGGCAGGTGTGCGCCAAAGGCCGGGACAAAGAAGAACTTGCGCACAATGAAGATCAGCGCAATCGCGCCCACGCTGAGCAGGTTCTCCACGGCGGAATCGTGCCCCACCACCAGATGGCGGGCAATGGCGTACAGCAGCACCTCAAGGCTGCTGCCGGGGCTGTGCTTGGCCAGCATCTTGATGAACTCAATGCCGATCACAATGTCCAAGCTGCGCTCCAGAAAGGTGCGGATCTCTGCCTCGTTGCCATCGAACAGCAGGCCGGGCATCCAGCGGATCAGAGGCACAACGCTGAGCAGCAGACCGATCAGCACCAGCCCGGACAACAACACTTCCAGCAGACTGGAGGCCTGAATAATGCGGTTGCGCAGGGAGGTACGCCAGTGGCTTTCTACCGGGTGAGAGGGATGTTCCATAGTAAGACCTTCCTTTCAGCATTCTGCTGCATAAAGATCGACAAAATCCTGCCTTTATTGTAGCAGACGAGAGAAGGTCTGTCAATTTCAATCCACGATGGTGACGGTGGTCTGCGGGCCGACGGCCACATAGCCGGACTTTTTGATGCAGTCCTGCCCGGCGTCGGTGTCCAGCCAGTCGTACAGGCGGCGCTCCGGGCTGTCGGCGGCGGCATCCGGGTGGATGACGGCGTAAAAATCGTTGCACAGGGGGTAGCTGCCGTCGGCAAGAGTGTCGTTGCTGGGGGTCACACCGTCCACCGCCAGCAGCCGCAGCCCGGGCTTGGAATACATCTGGTCGATGTAGTAATACACGGAGAAACCGATGGCGTTGGCGCTGTTGTTGTAATCGGCAATGCTGTCCACCAGCTCGCCCATGGCGGCAGGGGCCAGCTCAGAGGGCGGGGTCATTAACTCTCCGCCCTGAATGAGCAGTTTTTTGAACAGGGTCTGGCTGCCGGAGTCCTCGCCGCGCTGAAAGGCAACGATGGCCTGATCCTTGCCGCCCACATCCTTCCAGTTGGTGATCTTTCCGGCATAGATATCCCGCAGCTGCTGCTGGCTAAGCGCCTGTACGGGGTTGTCCTCGTTGACGATGAACACCAGCGCGTCCACCCCGATGGGCTTCTGCTCCAGCTGCACATTGGCTTCCTGCAGCTCTTCTTTTACATAGTCCGGCGCTTCGTACACCACCAGCATCCGGGTGGTGGTGTCGTACAGGCCAAAGTTCTCCCATGCGTAGGCGGTGGTGCTCACGGTGATGCTGCTGCGGGCTTCCTCCAAGTCCATGCCGGTGGTATCGGCCAGCATCTGCGCCATCAGCGGGATGCAGGCAGTGCTGCCGTCCAGCGGGGGAAACTCATCCACGGTCAGGAACGGCTCCGGCTGCTGCACAGCCGAGGACGCTGCAGAGGACGCGGGCGGCTCTGCGGCAGAGAAAGCCGTGCTGCCGGAGGGCGCATCCGTGCCCTTGCAGGCGGTCAGCACCCCGGCGGCGGAGCAGGCAGCCAGCCCCAGCAGAAAGCTGCGGCGGGAAATTTTAGCGTTTTTCATAAGAAAGCCCTCCTGAATCAATAGCCATAACTCGGTTCATCGTCCGCAGTGGCAGACGAGAAAATGCTCTGGCAGTACAGCCAGTTGCCGCTCGTGTCCATCCAGCCCACATAGAAGCCCCGCTGTGCGGCAAACACATGGTCGGGCAGGGCATTCAGACTGTTGGAATAGTACCCGGTGCAGCTGGAAAGCCCCTGTAATACTACATTGCCGCCTGCATCCAGCACATCGCATATGCTGCCGTAGGCGCTGCCCGCAGCGGCGGGGCTGCCGTAGAACATGGGTCTGCCGTCGGGGTCGGTGGTCAGGTAGGTGACGTAACTGTACTTGCCCTGCAGGGCGGTCAGGTCGCTGACAAGCCCCTGCGGGCCGTACAGCCGGGTGGCGGTGGTCTCGTAGCGGTCGTTGTCCTGCAATTCCAGCCAGACGTAGCCGGTGCCGCAGTTGCTCATCCGTACTCGCTGCTGGTGCTCCACCGGTTCTACGGTGGTGTCGGTCAGCAGCTTGCCGTTGTCCTTACTGTACACCCGCAGACTGCCGTCCAGCGCGTAGACGGCTACGGTGTTGTCGGCGGCGTCCACATCGTACAGCGGGGTCTTTGCGCCGGTCTCCAAATCATAGAGTTCGTAGCCGTGATCCTCGCCGCTGTGCCATGTTACCACATAGCCCGGGAAATACTGGCTGGGCTGTTCGTCAAAGGCGGCGATCAGTCCGCGGTCCTCGGTGGTCATGTCCCGCAGCTCGTACCGGCCATCACTGGTGGAAAAGCTGGCAAGACCGCCCGGGTAGACCTGCAAAAAGCCCGTGTACTGTTCGCCGGTCTGGGTGTTGTACAAAATCTGGTCGGTGGTTTCCTCTCCGGTGGCAATGTCCAGCTCCACCCAGTCGCTCAAAGTATTGCTGTCATAGAAAAGGCGGTATGCCGAGGCGGCGTCGGCGCGGTAGACAGGGGTGCCGTCCTTTTCCTGCACCACCACCCAGCTGTTCTGGCGGTAGTCGGTATCCCAGTCGTAATCGTCCAGCCCCTCCGGGCGGGCGTAGCAGCTGAACACCAGCTTATCGCCGCATAGGGTGCAGCTGTATGCGCCTACCGGTACCGGCAGCGCTGTACCGGTGGCAAGGTCGATGACCTGACAGGTGCCATAACCGGACTCCGGGACGTATCCGCCATCGATCAGGCGGCTCTCCTGCAGCACCAGCAGGCCGTTTTGCAGGGTGGCGCTCTGCTCGCCCTCAAAGGTCATTACTTCGGTGCCGGTCTTATCGTACAGGGCGGTGCGGCGCCCGCCCCGGCCGGTAGGGTCGGACCAGCTGCGCAGCCAGTAGTCTGCGGTGCCGGTAGCACTGTCCTCCACCAGCGAGACGTTCTCGCTGCGGGCAGACTGATGCAGCGGGGTGCTGCCGCACAGGATGGTGGTGCTGCTCCCGGAACGGCCGTAGTAGTACAGCACCCGCAGACGGCCATCGTTCAGCACGGCAGGGTCGTACAGGGGTTTGCCGTTGTCGTCCGTAGGTACCGAAACGGCAGAGCTTGCAGCGCCCGGCACGCCGGTGGCGGGCGGCAGCAGGGCACAGCCGCAGCCTAAAGTAAGGGCAAGGGCAGCGCAGACCGCCCCGCAGCCGATACGCAAGACAACACGCTTCATAAAAAACACTCCTTTGCAAAAAACAGGGAGGAAAATTTTTCCGTTCACTCAGAATACGAAACAGCCGCATTTTTCATTGCAGAACTTGCAGAAAAATGCGGCTGAAAATGGTTACAATTACATTACAGCTGCGCCGGGGCATGGGACGCTTCTGCCTTGTCCATCTGCTCCAGCTGCCGCAGAAAGGCCAGCAAAAAGGGCAGAGAAATGAAGAAGGTGAGCGCATCCGCAATGGGCTGGCAGAGCTCCACGCCCACAAGTCCCAGCACCCGGGGCAGTACAAGAATCAACGGGATAAAGCACACGCCCTGCCGGCAGCAGGCCAGAAAGGTGGCACGCCCGGCCTTGCCCACGCTCTGGAAGGTCATGTTGGTCACCACGATCACCGGCTGCAGAAGGATGGCAAAGCACTGGTAGCGGAAGGCGGGCAGCGCCACGGCAGTGACCTCTGGGTCGTCCCGGAACAGGCGGATCAGGTTTTCATCGTTCCACCAGCACACCGCGATCAGCACCACCAGCAGCACAAAGGCGGCTTGCAAGGTAAAGACGGCGGCCTGCCGCACCCGGTGGTATTTGCGTGCGCCGTAGTTGAAGGACGCCACCGGCTGCAAGCCCTGTCCCACGCCGATGGCCACCGAGAGGATGAACATAAAAATGCGGGACACGATACTCATGCCTGCCACGGCGGCATCGCCGTAGCTGCGGGCGGCAATGTTCAGCAGCATCCCGCCGATGCTGTTCAGCCCCTGACGGCCAAAGCTGGGCGCGCCGCCTGCAAGGATCTGCAAAAACTCGCGCGGCTCCCGGGTGACGGCAGAAAGCCGGAACTGGCTGACTGTTTTGCCTTGCAGGAACATATACAGCAGAATGCCGAAGCTGATGGTCTGGCTGAGGGCAGTGGCGATACCGGCACCGGCAGTGCCCAGCCCCAGCCCGAACATGAACAGCGGATCCAGTGCAATGTTCAGCAGTCCGCCGGTGACCAGCCCGACCATGGCAAGGTTTGCCTTGCCCTCATACCGCAGGATGTTGTTCATCACCAGACTGGAGATCATCAGCGGTGCGGCAAGCAGGATGGGCCGGGCGTAGGCGCAGGCGTGGGGCAGAATGGTCTCGGTGCTGCCCAGCAGCATCATGAAGTCCGGCAGGGTGGCAAGACCGACCACTGCCAGCACTACGCCAAAGCCCAGCGCCGTAAAAAAGCTGGTAGAGGCAAAGCGGGTGGCGGCGTGGGTATCCTGACTGCCCAAGCGGCGGCTGATGATGGTGCCGGAGCCGTGCCCCAGCATAAAGCCCAGCGCCTGTATGATAGCCATCAGGCTGGAAACGACGCCCACCGCGCCGGAAGCGCTGGTGGAGATGCGCCCTACAAAAAAGGTATCCGCCAGATTGTAGATGCTGGTGATCAGCATACTCAAAATCGTGGGCGCGGCAAGGCTGAGGATCAGCCGGGGGATAGGAGTCTCAGTCATTTTGTGATACTGCACCGCAGTGCGGTCCTGCTGGGTCATGGGCAAATATCCTCCTTCAAAAAACGAGAAAACCGCCCCTTTCAGAGCGGCAGATAGTCCTGATGAAAACAGTATAACGCAGTTGCGACAAAATGTCGAGGAAATAAAAACGGCCTTTCGCCCCTGCGAAGGGGCGAAAAAGCAGGCGAAAACAGGATGGTTTCTATATAAAGTGCTAAAGAATTGTCGAATTGCTTGTGAAAAATCACGATATGTGGTATTCTTTATAAGAAGGAATTGGAAAAATCTGTGCATTTTATGATTGGGAGGGATTTGTACATGAAATCCGTAGCACAAACTGTGATCGAGGCCGACCGCTTTTATACCATTGCCGCTCACACCGGCAATGTCATTCAGGCAGTGGAGGGCAGCAAGGACGGCGGCACTGTCCGTCTGGGCAAGTATGACCACAAGCCCGAGCAGGAGTGGAGCTTTGTCCGCGAGGGCGATGGTGTGTACCGCATCCGCAACCGTGCCTCCGGCAAGCTGCTGGATCTGACCATGACCGGCACCGCCAATGGCACATGGCTGCACCTGTGGGAGGACGTGGGCGGCACGTCCCAGATGTGGAAGGTGGAGCACACTCCGGAGGGCACCGTGCGTCTGCGCTCTTCTTGGGCAGGCGGCAAGTGCGTGGACACCGTGGGCATCGGTGCCGAGGTGGGCGCTGTGCTGCAGATCTGGCAGGAGGTGCCCGGCGGTGGTGACCAGCTGTGGGTCATCTCTGAGGTAAAGGACCGCGTAAAGCGTGCCGCCAAGGTTGAACAAGCAGCGCCCGCTGCCGAGACGAAGGCCGCACCGGCCAAGGAAGCCGCTCCCGCCAAGAAGCCCGCAGCCCGCAAGCCCCGCACCGCCAAGAAGGTGGAGGAGAAGCCCGTTGCTCCCACCGCAAAGGCTGCAGAGCCGGTCAAGGCAGAAAAGCCCGCTGCAAAGAAGGCTGCTAAGGCAAAGGCTGAGCCTGCTGCTCCCGCAGTAGAGGTGAAGGCAGCTCCCGCCGTGGCAACCAAGGCCGAGCCTGTTACTAAGGCTGAACCGGCTGCCAAGGCAGCGCCCGCAGCGGAAGCCAAGACTGCCCCTGCCGCCGCAAAGCCCAAGGCAAAGCGTGCACCCTGCAAAAAGACCGTAAAGAAGTAAAAAAACTTTTAAACAGCAAAAAAATCGGACAGAGTGCGATCTGTCCGATTTTTTGCGTTTATAGAAGCTTTTTATGCAGCAGGGGAGGCGGCAGCATCATCGCTCTGGGCAGCGGTCTGCACGAACTGCACGATGCTCTCGATGGTTTTGCGCAGCTGCACAAGGCTTTCCACGTCAGAGTCCTGCATCCGGGAAGTAGGGGCGGTCACCACGGTCTGCGCAGCAGTTACCGTGCCGGTCAATTCCGCATGGATATGGTGGGCGGGCACGTCCAGCAGGATGTGCACCTTGGGGGACAGGGTCTTGAGCAGACCCTGCTTTTCGATGCCCAGAATCAGCTGCGGCGCGTCCTCCCCGGCGGCGAGGTTCGGCAGCTGAAGGTAGAGGTAACCTTCTTTCGCGTTGGCGGGCTGCACGGTTTTGAGCTGTTTCAAGTCCAGCTGGAAGTCGTTCACCTGCTGCAAGCCGGTGGCGGCGGGGTCTACCCCCAGCAGGGTGGCCAGCTGGTCTTGGGAGATATAGCTGCCCAGCGACCAGCCCGGCAGCAGCAGGCTTGCCAGCGGATACTCGGCCACAACCGTGCTGCGCAGCTTGTTGTACAGCTGCCCGGCGTCGTAAAGGGTCTCTTCCTCGCTGATGTACATCCGGGTCAGAGGGGCATCGTTGACGGTGCTGGTGCCCGTTGGGTACAGCGCCAGCTGCACCGCCCGGGGGGTGTACTGGCCGGTCAGGCTGCCGGTGGTGCCGCCGAACTTGTCCAGCAGGGCGTAAAGCGCAGGGGGCTCGGCCTCGGTGGAGATGATGGTGTAGTCCAGCGCAAAGCTGGCACCGCTCTGGAATGCCTTGATCTTGCGGCTGACGAAGCTGTACAGCACTGCCGCAGCCACCGCGCACACCAAAACCAGACACAGCAGAACGATCAGCGCCGCACGCAGACCGGTGCGCTTTTTGTGGGAAGATGCCATGGGGAAACCTCTCCTTCCGGTAAAACGTATTTGCTTCAGCATAACGGAACTGCCCGCAAATGTCAAGCACCGCAAACTGCGGACAAAACAAAAAACCTGAAACATTTCTGTTTCAGGTTTCTGGCGGAAAGATGGGGATTCGAACCCCAGAACGCTTTTGACACGTTACACGATTTCCAGTCGTGCGCCTTAGACCAACTCAGCCATCTTTCCACATCTTCCGTTCTGCCTTTGGGCGGGTGCCCTTGGCGCTCCACTATAATACCTGAAAGCAGGCTTTTTGTCAAGGATTTTTTTGAAAAAAATCAGACTTTTTTAAAAATGACGAAAAAACGCGAGAAAGTATTCTGCCGCATGGATGGAAAGGACAAAAAGCCCTTGACGCACCTTTAAAATAGGTCTATATTGAGGGCAAAGAGCACTGCGGTGGGTCATTTTGTGCCGCAGCGGCGGGAAATATAAGGAGGATGCTTTTATGACTTATCCTGAAGTACTTGCCAATGCCCGTACCTGCATTGGTCAATACTGCAAGGCCTGCCCGGTGTGCAACGGCGTGGCCTGTAAAAACCAGATCCCCGGTCCGGGTGCCAAGGGTGTGGGCGATACCGCTATCCGCAATTATAATAAGTGGGCAGATATCCGGGTGAACATGGACACCCTGTGCCCCGGCGGTGCACCGGACACCACGCTGGAGCTGTTCGGCAAAAGCTTCCGCTATCCCTTCTTTGCGGGCCCCGTGGGCGCAGTGAACCTGCACTACTCCGATACCTACACCGACATGACCTATAATGACGTGCTGGTGCGTGCTTGTGCCGAAAACGGCATTGCTGCCTTTACAGGCGACGGCACCAACCCCACCGTGATGGAGATGGCCACCCGCGCCATTGGCGCTGCGGGCGGCTGCGGCGTGCCCACCATCAAGCCGTGGAACATCGACACCATCCGCGAGAAAATGGCACAGGCCAAGGCCAGCGGCTGCTTTGCCGTGGCCATGGATGTGGATGCAGCGGGTCTGCCTTTCCTGAAGAACATGACCCCGCCCGCCGGCAGCAAGAGCGTGGAGGAACTGGCCGAGATCGTGCAGCTGGCGGAGCGTCCCTTCATCGTCAAGGGCGTGATGACCGTTAAGGGCGCACTGAAGGCAAAGCAGGCCGGTGCCGCCGCCATCGTGGTGTCCAACCACGGCGGCCGCGTGCTGGATCAGTGCCCTGCCACCGCCGAGGTGCTGCCGGAGATCGCCGCAGCCCTCAAGGGCACCGGCGTGAAGGTGCTGGTGGACGGCGGCATCCGCACCGGTGTGGATGTGTTCAAGGCACTGGCACTGGGCGCAGACGGCGTTCTGATCTGCCGCCCCTTCGTGACCGCAGTTTACGGCGGCGGCGCAGAGGGCGTGAAGTGCTACATTGATAAGCTGGCCGGGGAGCTGGCCGACACCATGCAGATGTGCGGTGCCCATACGCTGGCGGAGATCACCCCGGATATGGTGCGGGTCTGAGCGTTCTATTATAAGTAACAAAAAAGGAGATGCCCTGCAGGGCATCTCCTTTTTTGTTACTTCAAGGTGCCGTCCAGCACCTGCTGGTAATACCACGGCTTCGGGGCGTGGAAGGTCTTGCCGCTGAGGAAGGCAAAGTCCGGCTGGGTGAAGCGGGGCATGGTCAGCTCCCATGCGCACAGCGCCTGATACTTCAGCTTCAGCTCCCGGTTGGCGCTGTTGTTGCCGTACTTGCTGTCGCCAAGAATGGGGCAGCCGATGCTTGCCATGTGGGCGCGGATCTGGTGGGTGCGTCCGGTGATCAGCTGCACCTTCAGCAGGGCCAGACGGCCGGAGACGGCGATGGTCTCGTACCGGGTCTCCACCTCCTTGGCACCGGGCTGCTTGTCCTCCACGATCTTCACGATGCCGCGGTCAGCATCCTTCAGCAGATAGCCGCCCAAGGTGGCGTCCGGCGGCATGGGACGGCCAAAGGTGACGCAGAGGTAGGTCTTTTGCACCTCACGGTTCTTGATGGCAGAAAGGAACAGCTCCTCAGCCTCCGGGGTCTTGGCAATGATCACAAGGCCGCTGGTGCCGGTGTCCAGCCGGTGGCACAAGGCGGGGGTGTACAGGTCGTTCTCCTTGTACTCGCCCTGCTTGTTCAGGTACAGCAGCGCACGGTTCAGCAGAGTATCGTCCTCCGGGCCGTCCACCGCAACGCCGGCGGGCTTGTTTACAATTAAAATCTGCGGGCAGTCGTACACCACCTGCGCCGGGGTGCGGGCGTTCTTCCACGCGGGGCCTTCCACCCGGCGGTCGGCGTCCAGCACATCGTCCAGAATGAACAGCTTGATCTCATCGCCCGCCATCACGCGGGTGGAAAGCGGCTGCTTTTTGCCGTTCAGCTTGATCTTGTTTTCCCGCAGCGCCTTGTTCAGGCGGCCGGGGGTCAGGGCGGGGTATTGCTGGGTCAGATAATTGTCCAGCCGGGTAGGGGCAAG
>OGOG01003131.1_pt1 | contig 12940 bp, 16 predicted proteins | sample 1552581 | NCBI WGS metagenome assembly OGOG01 (sample SAMEA2580152, study PRJEB22360) | human gut metagenome | biome: human gut; feature: human-associated habitat; material: faeces | place: Denmark | collected 2008/2010 | reverse complement strand
CGGGACAAGGGTTTCGTTAAATTTTTCTTTCCACTTATCGGAGACTTCAACCATGCGTCATACCTCCACAAGAGAAAGTTTGCACCCTGTCCATCCCATCACGCCACCGGTTTTCGGCCCTCTACGCCACATGCCGCCGGTGCGGTCGGAGACATACATCTGACGGGTGGTATAACCAGCTGTGGCTTGGTTATAGAATTTAACAGTGCAGTAAAAATTCGTGGTAAAAAGGCTTAAGATGTCGGCCCACTGCCGTGCGGTGAGGTAGTTCCATGACATGGAGACCTTTGCTACATCATGCCGCACGACAGAACCAACAACCTTGCCCTGAACATTTCGGCCAGAGTCCACAATCGTACTAGTCGTTCCCTCATAAGAGGAGGGTTCCGGCAGCTCTACGCCATTCACCGTAACCAGTGCAGGAATATTGGCCATCTGAACCATCCTTTCTTAGTAAGAGTAAACTTCAGTACCCATAATAGACACGCCACGTTCTTTCTGGGTCTTTTCAACAGAAGCGGTGAGCTGCTTGCCGTCAAGGTACACTCTCACATCTCTTCCATCAGAGATTTCCTCTCCATACCGCTGCCAGATGTCGAGGAATGCGTTGTAGCAGCCGTTGTACACAGCATCTCTCATCTCTTCGGAGTTTCCTCCGGCCGCAGAATAAGTTCCGCTGTAAGAAGAGCTAGACGTCGAGGAATTATAGCTGGAGCTTCCGACGTACTGAGATGTATCGTTGTAACTGCCGGTAGACCGGCTGCCGCCAAGTTTCGACACGATGCCAGCAATCGCAACTCCAAGGGTTGCGGCGGCGGCAAGGGCCACGATGCCAGCTGGAATGCCAAAAATCGTAGCGCTGAGGGCAGCACCCACAGCAGAAAGCATTCCTGCCACTGCGGTTCCGATGGTGCTTACCAGACTTGCAAACCCGGCAAAAATCGTCGGGAAAGAGCTGAGTAAACCACCAGAGAGCGCCGCACTGATGGCTTTAGCTGCCGTTGCGAGGGGAGACTTCACGTTTCCGAAAGCCTGCGTAATGCCGGAAAGCATCGTCTGAGTTTCAGCGGAAACCTTTCCAAAGTTTTGGGTCAGATTGTTCACCAGATTTTTCCCAATGGTAGCAGCGGTGTTCAGCAGAGAAGAAGCTTGGCTTTTCAATTCTTTGCTTAGTCTGCTTACAAGGTCGCTTGCAACGGACTTGACACGTTTACGCTGCTCATCGCCCATAGCACCCCAAATGCTAGCGGCAATGGTAGTGTCAACCGTTTTCCAATCTCCGCTCTGCGCAGCCTGAATGAAAGTTTGCACCGTACCGAAGAAGTTGGTCTTGAGGTTGTTATCGAGTTCGGCCCACTTAGAGTCTAGCCCAGAAATGATGCCGTTGACGTAGCTTGTGCCGCAGTCAATGCCATAGTTCACCATCTCTTCGCCCTTAAGCTTGGTGGCGTCTACGAGTTTATTCATGGCATCTTTGACATAACCGAGAGCGCCGGTGATGCCGTTGGCAAGGCCTTGAACGACATAAACACCGATTTGGTGAAACACTTGCGAAGGAGAATGAATTTCAAGCGCATCTTTGAAGCCATTGACAAAACCATCAGTGAAGCTCTTAATACCATTTGTAACGGTACTCCATGCATCTTTTAGGCCGTTGATTAGGCCATCCCAGATAAATTTGCCAAGTTTTCTTAATTCATCAGGAAGCTTTTTGAACTCCCCGACAATAGACGAAATGATTTTTGGAGTTTCAACAACAACGAAAGCCATCATTCTCTCTCGCCATTCGGAAATAGTGTCAAGAGTCTTTAGGATTGCAGCCCAAATATTTCCCGGCAGTTCTTCAAAAAACTTAACAACAGACGAAACGATTTTTGGAACTTCGGTTGTTACAGTAACGACCATGTTTCCAACCCACTCCCCGATTTTGCCGACGGCAAAGCCAAGGGCATAGCCGATTTTTTCAGGAAGAGAGCCGAACCACTCGCCAATGCTATTTATGACATCTCCAACCTTTCCGGGAAGAGAAGCCATAAAATCAATGGCCGCATTCCACTTGGTAACGATAATTTGCTTGATGGCTTCAATGCGCTGCTCAAAAACATTTTCGACATAATGCATTTTAATGTCGGCTTCTGCGGCAGCATCTGTTTTTTCGCCGCTCTCTTTAGCACCCCATTTGATACCAGCCCAGTGAAGAACAAGGCCAATACCGACACCAGCAGCAGCAACGGCTCCAGCAACAGGAAGACTTGCACCAACAAGTAATGCAACGCCAGCACCAGCAACGCCGCCAAAAATCCCCATCAGAGCAGTAATGATAGTGTCAAGAACGGGAAATTCTTTCAGCTTTTCGCCAAGCGAGAATGCAATTCCCGCAAAGGTAATAAGACCTGCAAGACCGATAGAAAGCGTTGCGGCTGTGCCAGCGGCTGCTCCAAGATTGGTGAGCAGTGTGATACCAGTAATAGAACCGAATGCCGTTGTTAAAGCAGCCTGAATCCATGTGCTTGCATCGCCAAGATTGGCTTCGCCGGTACCAAGTGCATAAGTAAGACCTGCAAGGCTTGCCACAAAAGCGATGCCCATGCCAAGCGTAACGCCATCCGCGCCCATTGTGCGCCAAAGAACAAAAGAGCCAAACGCAGCAGACACCACTTCGCCTAAAACCTCAAGAGGATTTCCACTAGATGCGTAGCCTTTTGCAAAACTGAATACTAACGATGCTTCGACAACAACTGTTGCAATCGAAAGAGCCAACTTTTGCAAATCCGTCATTTTAGAAATTGCTGTTGCAATGTCCGTCAGAAAATTGGTGATTTTCCACAATGCGAGTGCAGCAGAAATAGCGCCAATAACCGGCAGCATATCTTTGATTTTCTGCTTTATAGCGTCAATCTGCTTTGCAAACTCTTCATTGTACTGCTTGAACATATCGTAGCCGGACAAGTCTACATCGCCCAAGATGTTGCCAGCAGATGCACCGCCGCCAGAGCCGGAACTCCCCTGTGTGGGGTCAATGATGTTCAGTTCATCAAAACCCATCGTGTAGTCCTTAAGGGCTTTGGCGGCTTTTTTGGTGGAGTCTGCCGTGTCGTCCATTGCGTCACCGATGCCACCAACGCTGTCAGCGCTCTTGGTGAAATCAGTAAACACGACCTTCACACCCATCAGCTTTGCCACCCATTCAACAAACTCTCGAATGAGCTGAACAGCGGCAATCAGCGGAGGAAGAATGGATTTTAGGGCAGGGTAGAGCAGAGAGCCAACAGACTTCGCCAGCATATCCAACTGCGCTTTCAGAATCTTAATCTGGTTCGCAGGACTTTGGATGGTCTGTGCAAGGTTGCCCTGCACATTGGCAGTCTGCTTCATAATGGCGATGTAACGCAGAACTGCCTTATCCGCTTGAGACAGACTAGAAACCTGTTTGTTAAAACCCAAAGCAAGAAGTTCCTGCTGTAACCGCGCCTGAGACAGGTCAATGCCCAAACGACGGATAGGCTCAATCTCACCGGAGATTGCGGAGGACATTGCGGTAAAGGTCTCTGCAACGTCCTTGTTCCAATAGGAGCCTTCGTCATAGGCAAGCTGAGTCAGATTCTTAGACAGAACGTATGCTTTGTCGCTGGTCAGACCAAACGAAGTGCCTAAGCTCTGGATGGTAGCCATGTAGGTCATCGCTTTGGTCGGGTCAACGCCAAGTAAGCCCTGCATCTTGCTAATGAGCGTATCAGCTTCACCGCTCAAATTGCCCATAGCATTATGGAACAGGTCTGTTGCTTCATAGAAATCGTTAAACTTCGCAACAGCGTTGCCAAGATACTCAGCGATGGCTTTCAACGAGACCAGCTTCGCCATGTTCCGCATAAAGCCGTTCATCTGATTGGACAGGCCGAGATAGCTCTTGCGCTGCTTTTCGTTGGCAGCTGTCACACGGTTCGCCTGTGTGACAACCTTGCTCAACTGCGGAGGGAGCTTTGCAAAGGCGTTACCTACCTTGTCAAGCTGAGATGCAAGGGGAGTAAGGGCAGCAGAAATCTTCTGGCAAGAGCTTGCAAAAGAATCAAGGTCAGTCGCTTTCAGCTTGTCGGTCAGGTCAGGAACTTTTCCAATCGCATTGAAAGCACTGCCAAGAGCTTTAAGGTTCGATGCGTCCAGAATGGACAGTGGAGCCAAAGCGTTAGTGAGCTGAGTAATGCTTCCAGACATGGAGTAAAAGTCCACGCCGTTTAAGCCAGACACTGCCGCAGGAATCTTCTTGATTGCATTCACGACCGTGTTGATGCTCTTTGCGCTTGCGGTCGTGTTGACGTTGGAAAGCCCATTCAGAAAACTGGTGATTTTGTCCAGCCCAGACATTCCAGCGGATGCCTGTTTCAGCGTTGCAATGGAACCAGCCAGCTTGTCAAGGCTGTTCACGACTTTTGTGACATTGCCTTTCGTCCGCAAATTAGAAATGGCGGTAGCGAGCTTGTCGATATTAAGCTCTGCGCCTTGCGATTCCGCAGAAATCTCTACGGATAAGCTTGTAATATCAACATCAGCCATCACTACCACCATCACTTTCCATCATAGAGAACATCATTCTCTTGATTCGTTCCTGCGCCTCAACTGCGCGTTGGTATTCATACTCGTCTTTTTCCTTTTGAGTAAGGGGAATCGGTCTATCCATGTATTTGATAGGCTTAGACCCTTTCTTACGGAACATATTGCCAACCGTAGAGGAAAGCGCAGATGCCATGTAAAAGCCATTTCTCCACGCTTCTGCGTTGGCTCTGCGTTCCCGCAACTCCTCTGCGTCACGGTAGACCTTCGCCAACCAGACATCGCCGTACCAGAACTGGTCATAGGTCATGCCGATGGAGATGTAATAGGCTTCTACATCGTGGAACAGCTTGGAGAAGGAGAATGGCTCTCCCTCTCCGTCTGTTTCTTGAGATTGTGCAGTTACGCAATCTCCCACGTTGCGTTTTTTGCGGTCTTGTCCTCAGTGTCAGTTGCCAGCAGGGACTTAGAAGCGTCCATAAACATCTCAAGCAGAACGCCCATCAGGTCTTCCTTATCCTCGATGTGCTGGAACATCTCGTCCACAACCTTGCGCTTGATGCCCTTGTTCCGTGCGATGAAAGCGCCGTAGAACAAAGCGCGAGAGTTGGACAGCAGATTGGTCATCTGGGTGTACTGGCCAATCTGAAAACCTGCACGTTCGGTAGCTTCCACGCTGTCACGGGTGAAGGTCAGCTCATAAGTGTTCTTACCATCGGGGGAATGAAAGTTGATAACCTTAGCAGTCATAATAAATGCTCTCCTTTATAAATAGGAGCAGAACCAAATCCGTTGTTCAATTCTGCCCAGTTTGATTGATTCGATTTTTGCGGTTTAGCCGCCGTTGACAGTCAGGGTCTCGCTGAACTCAGGCTTCTTGGTGAAGATGCAGTTGATGGTCATTTCAACAACCTCGTCCACGCCAAAGCCGGACAAGCCAACCTGATGCATGCCCTGCCAAGTGAAGCCAGAGCCGTCCTGCATCTTCAGGGCATAATATTTCACGGCGTTGCTCTCGGAAGTCTCATCGTAGCCAGCTTCCTTGACCTTCTTGTAGTCAGTCTTGTTGTAGTTGGCAGTAAAGGACTTGGTGTCGCTCTGGATGATGCCAAAGATGTTGACCTGCATAGGGTCAGACAAAGTGGTGGCATCCAGAAGGTTCGGCTCAGAAATCAGGTCGGGCACATCCTTGATGTCGCACAGCTTCGTCAGAGCGGTTGCGCTGTCGCCACAATACAGGGTGGTATTCAGACCGGAGATAGCAGTACTCATAGAATGTTTACCTCCTTAGTTTCGGTAAATCATTCCGTCCTCTCCGATTGTTGCCCCATAGCTGCAATCAATCCGATAGACGGAATTGTTGTACAGCCCATTCAACGGGGCAAATGACTTGCGATAAAATTTCAGCGGTTCAAGAACAGAATCCACAATTCCAACAATGGAACGTGCTTCTGCAATGCGCCCGGTGTTCTTGTTAGAGTAGACCCGAACACGAAGGGAAACGGCGGCATATTTGCTGTGACCGGCAGAATCAATGTGTACAGGAAGGTTGCTGTTTTCCTCTATCTGCACACACGGAAACTTTTTGACGTTGCTGTCATTGATTTCACCAGTAACAAAGATTCCAGGCACTTGCTTTCGAAGTTCCTTGGCAACAGCCGTGAAGATAGAATTGAAATAATCAATCAACTATTCCAAACCTCCCTCCACGTTGCTTCGACCTGAGAAGCCATTTCTTCAACAGCTCCCCACATAGCCATAGCCGGTTCATTACCATCGGTGTAATTCAACTGGCCCTTGCCGGGAACGGTATCTACATAGGTTCCGGCATTGCCGGGATCACCGTAGTAGTACCAACGTCTGCCAGCGCCCTTGCCTTGACCGTAGGAACCGTGCGCTCCAACGCCGGGCGGCAGCTCGCCGCCATATCCGTTGTGGTGTGCACCAGTGCCAAACTCGATAAAAGCAACCGACTTGCCCTCTGCAATAATGGAACAGGCGGCTCCGTTCTGCTCAACATGGCAAGAAACATCGTTGCTACCAGCATACTGTGCGTTCGCAAAACGAACTTTTGCCACGTCAAGCCCTTTGTCAGCCAACGCCTTTGCAAACTCCTGCGCCTTTTTGTTCAGGGTGGCTTTGTACTCCTGTATCTGACGTTCCGCATCACGAAGTCCGGCATCGCTCAACCTCACTTTAATTTTCACTTGCAGCCACCTCTTTCAGCGCATACTTCGTGTCTGTGATATGCTCTGCGACCTTGACCACGATGTAATTGAAGGGCTTTGAAACGTCCGTCTGAAACCAGACGTGCGTACCTTCATAAAGCGGTGTGTTGCGCTTTTTGCTGGACGAGCTGACAATGTAGCTGTAATTCGTGAACGCGCCGAAAGGGTTTGCTTCCGCAGAACCAGTAGGGGGGCTGACATTCAGCATCAGTTTTGCGGGTTCACTCCACGATTCGTATGCGGATTCGCCAGTCTCGTTTCCCCACTCGTCCACAACAGGCGTTTTCTCGCCGACCGGGTTTGAATACCACAGCGGGCGTTTATCCAGCGGGCTCCCATTGAACATCAGCCAATAACACCTACTCTCGGAACCACTTCATTCAGCAGGGACTGCGCCACATCGGAACTTTCCCACACACGAGTAATGCCGTTGTTGGTATAGCTCGTCTGTCCGTTTGCGCCGATGTGGTTGTACAGTTCCGCTGCAATACGTATCTGCAACGACTGATACTGCAAGGGTAGCTCGTCCGGCCTGTTACCGAAGGGGTAGCCCTGCGCAAATATTTTATCTTTGGCGAAATCAAGAAGCAGGTCGAAGAGTGGGTAGTCCTCGTCCGTGATTTCACGGTCAAGTGCCGGGGCAATGTACTGCCCCAGCTTGACTGCCGCTTCGGAATACTGGTCTCCCATGCTGCTTTCCTCCTTTCGCCTTAGTAAGCCTTGATGCAATACACAGCGTCCATCTTCTGGAAGGACGGCAGGACAATTTCGGATGCGATGATGTTTGTGTTGACAGGGTGAGGCTCCTTGATAGTGGTGACTGCGACACCGTTGTTTACGATAGAAACAGAAGCGTTCGTCATGCCTGCACGGAGGTCTGCCTCTTCAGGAGTAGTGCCATACCACATCTCGCCAACCTTGCCATCGGGAACCAGGACAACATAACCGTCCGGGATGTACTTGACAGAATCACCGCCGCCTTCAGGCTGGTACATCTTGTCAAACAGATGAATCTTGATGTCGGTAGTCTGCTCAACCAGCGCGCGTGCTTCACTCTGAGTAAGAACGGCAATAGACTTTGCCGTAACCGTCATGAAACGGTTTTTCACCTCGTCAGAAGCAATCATCTTATTCAGGGTGTTGGTGTTCATGTAGGCGCGAGTGATGGTCTCGCCAACATTTGCAGCGATTGCATCCTTCGCGGTGGTAAAATCGGTAAGGGGAGTAGAAGTGGTAACGTCCCACTTTGCCTTGCCGGTAAGAGCTTTGTAATTCTTTGCCTGCCAAGTACCATCCGGATCGTAATCATAGATGTAGTTCATGCCGTTTGCCTTGATGGTGATACCGGGTTTGCCGTTTTCCGGGCAAAGCAGCTGCCACGCCATACGCTCAGGAACAATTCGAGCACCAGTAATCAGCTCTGCGGCATCATCGAAAATTCGGCTGATGATTTCCTCCGCAAAAGTGCTGTTGCTGTTCTGAATCTCCATCAACATCTGGCGGTCTTTCTCGTCGATGTGGAAGCCCTCACGGAAGAACGGCATCTCGGTTTCAGACATCTTAAAGCCCTTGCGCTCACGGAAGGTTGCCTTCGTGTCAAATGCACTCGGCATCAGGGAAATGCCAACGCCCTTGTGACCGCGAATCCACTTCAGCTCCAGACCGGCTTTCTTGCGCGGAGGGAACAGAGCATCAGAGCCGAACGCCTGAGCGTTGGTAACATCATTCGTCCAATACTCAGCAATCGCATCGGAAGTGAAATATTTCTGAAAATCCATGTTTTTTACCTCCGTTAAGCATTAGTGCCGATGTTGTCACGGAAAAAGACTGCGGGAACAGCCTTATGCAGAGCGGCAACGTCATCAGCAGTAAAGGAAAAGCCAGAACTTGCCTTTGCCTTTTTCTGGTCAACAACGCCCTGAATCAGCAGTGCGCCGTTTGGGTTGACGGACGGGTCAACAGTGTGCAGCAGAATGCCAATGGCATCGGTAACTGCTGCGTCGGAAGTCCCAGTAGTAGCGGTAGCCTTTTTTCCGGTCTTTGCCATGGGATAGCCAGCCTTTACAACATCGGTTTCGGTCACAGTAAAGGGAATGGCAACGTAGGTATCAGCAGCCAGAATAGTGCTTTCAGGAGCCGATACCGGAATAGTGGTATACTTCATGTTTTCCTCCTTAATGGAAAGCGTTCATTGCGTCACTCGATGCCTTATTTGCGGCATTCTTGCTTGCGGCAAGGTTCTTAGCAAATGCCACGCCTTCGCTGTCAGAACCGCCCTTGCCATCCGCACCCGGAGGTGTTGGCATATCCTTCAGCAGAGAAGCCTTGTATGCGGTGTCGTGGGCAGTCATAAACTCCGACTGGAACTTAAACACCTTGTCCATGTCACCGTCAGCCAGTGCAGATGCAGCCTTGTTGGCAAGTTCAGCATCATAACCCTGTGCAACGAACTTCTCACGGTAAGATGCAAGGGTCTTTTCCTTGACGAGGTTCTCCTTGTCGGCAGTCAGAGCTTCAATCTGCTTCTGCATCTCTGCCAGCTTGTCAGCCTGTTCCTGTGCGGCATTCTCGTCATCGGTACGCTTTGCCTTGAGCTGCTTCTTGTACTCGGCAGCTTCGCCGTTGGCTTTCGTCACGGCATTGCGCAGCTTCTCGACCTCTGCGCTAGGGTCTGCAACCTTTTCAAGCGCAGAAATAATTTCATCGGCGGTCATGCCCTCTTTGTAGGCATCACCAAGCAACACATTGAGTTTCATATCGTTAATTTCCTCCTGCGTTTTTTTACCGTTGCTTCCCTGCAACGCTGCGAAATTTATATCCCGGCTTCCCTGCCGGAATATGCAAAGGCGAAAGCCTTTACTTCCATTCATCAACGATTTCCCAATCGTCACACGCCATATTTTCCATGGTGTACAAAATATCTTCCGAATCAACAAGATTTACAATCTTGCCATCGTAACAGTGCATTTCGACATAAGGCTTTTTAGAATCTTTAGTCCCCAAGCACCAATAACCGGTCCAATGATGACGCTTGATTTTACGACCTCGTTTAAGAGAAAACAAAGCACTTGCAAAATTCATTTTTCCCCTCCGTTCTTTTCGCCGGCCTGTTTGTTCAACATTTTGTTATCGTCAACAATATGGTCTACAGGCTGTTCCTGCGGCTTCGGTGCTTTCCCATCCTCACCAAGCTTGCCAGCGGCAATCAGGAAGGGCTTACTCATTTCGTAAGCAGCCTGCGGGTCGGGGAATAGGCCGGGCGTAGTGAACGCCAACTGCGGGTCAATCGGCTGCTGAATCATCTGAGCAAAAATCTGAACCTTGCTCTGCTGGTTGTCATACTGGCGGCGTGGCAGTTTGATGTTGATGTCACTTGCCATCAGATTAGAACCGGCCGTATCACGCAAGATTTTGAGCATTACAGACAGGCTTTGGCGTTCAGCAAATTTGAACATATTCTCGTACTGCTGCGCCCTTGCTTCGGTGTGATTCCAGCCGTTTCGGACGATGACTGCGCCCACATTGTCGGACGTTGCGTTTTCGCTGCCGGTGGCACTAGGCATGGCAGTCAGGCTACGGTACACGTTCAACATGGAATCAAGCAAGGTCTGGCTCTGCTGCTGGTCAAGCTCGTTTGCAATCTGAGAAACAGAAGCAGGCAGAGCAGAAGTGGATTTCAGGCACATTGCGCCCAATTCCTTGACCTGCTTTAGAGCATTTTCGTCCACAAGGCAGTTGGTAAACACCATGATGGACTGGATGAACTGTGCCACACCGTCAAGGCGGTTGCTTTCAAGGTCGTTGATGGCATCCAGCACAGGGATAGCCGGTTCAAACAGTCCCATCCGCTCCGGGTTCAGCTTGTATTCAACCATCGGCAACATCCCGAGAGAATGGCTCTCCGACTTTGTGACCTTGCCGTTGTCGATTTCAAAGTACTGGTTCGGCGTATACACGCAAATCAGGTCGTTCAGGTCATTCTGATAATTGCGTGGGATGTGCAGCACGTTGGCAATGGGTTTGTGACCGATGCTAGAGTTGTAAATCACATACGCCATGTCCGGGTCGGGAACATCTACCAGCAGGGGCGTTTCGTCCGGGTAGTTGCCGTTGTACCCCTTGTCAGGGAGAACAATGCGGTATCCCTGTCCGCACTCCAGCATCCACTGCCAGAGCCGCCGATCAAGCGCATCCTTGCCCTCATACTGCAAAGCATTGGACAAACGGGCGATTTCCTCGCCGTCACCTGTTGCCGTTTCAGACCGCACATAAGAGCAAGGAGTGCCGCTCATGTAGCCCGTGTAGAAGCCCACACACTCGTTGGCGTGGTTCTCTACAATGCGGTTAGTGATTTCAGCGTGGTACTCCTTCGTGCGATGGAGGACAGGCTGGCTGCCCAAGTAGTAATTGTGCAAAAAACGAATCTCGTTCTTGTTCAGCAGATGAATAGGCTCTGCCTTGCCCATGACCACTTTCAGCACGTTTGCCCGATTGATTTCCGTCTCCGGCGTTTCAATCGGTCTACGTCCAGTCAGCGGTTCATTCAAAAAGCCGCCAACAACCGTCTGATACTCAGCCATGCGTTCCTCCTTTCCGGCAAAATAAAAAGCGCAGCAAGACAAACCTGTTAAGGTTTATCTCACTGCGCCAAAACTGCGCTTCAAAAGCTATTTACTTTTCAGGTGGATGGATGATTTTTACCCATCCTTCTCTTGTGTCTCCTTCGATAACGCCCTTGCATCTGTCGCACTTGAAATGGTATCGTCCGTCCACTTCGCCAAGATAGCGGTTGCAGCGGACGTTCTTATAGATAGGGTTCTGCCGGATACAAGGGCAACAGATTCTAACTAGCATGAGTGCTCCTTTCGTTGGATTTCTGGGAACAGGCTGTTGAGCACAGGCCTGTCAGAAGCTACTGGGAAACTGTTCGCACTACCAGTCATGCTAGGCTCTGACTTGTCGGGTGTCGAGAGCCACGATTTGCTCCATCCAGGGCAAATCGCTGATGGATACAGAGGATGGATTCGAACCACCGACCTTCGGGTTATGAACCCGACGAGCTACCAGACTGCTCCACTCTGTGTCATGTACCCGGCTTGATTTACCGTTGCTCTTTGAAATGAGAAATAGCCTGAAACTCATTTCATCGAGAGCCGGGAACAACGGGGGAGGTTGTCATAAGGAGAATTTTTCCATGCAATCCTTGAGGCATCGTTGTGCTGCGTAACGGAATCGAACCGTTGCTTGCCAGCCGTGGGGGAGACAGGCTGACATTCCCAACCAGCAGGGACCGCAACATATAAATCCGGCGAATGGAAAGAGTGAAAAGCATTCGCCGGTGAAAGGAGGAATATGCTTGTTGACACGCACGCGAGTAAAAATGACAAAACCCCGCGTGTAAGCTATTCCTTTAAGGGAAGCGGCAAAACTTCCTGTGTACATTATAAGCCTTGTCAAGTGGTGAAATCAAATAAATAGACCCAGCGAACACAATATATTGTGTTTTTAATCAAAAAGGCCTCTTGACAGGCTCAATTTTACTGATTCCGTTGTACAGTTCATCGGCAAGCTGTGCCAGACTGTCCGGTGCATCATCGTGCGGAACTTTGCCAAGCTGCGTGAACATCGTCACCTGTTCCATGAACGCCTTGTACTCTTTCGACTGGTGTTTTTCGTCAAGAAAATAGAACCGTTTGATGTCCGGCGCATACTGGATGATTCTTGACAGCTTGCTTTGACCACTGGGCGCACGTTGGCTGCGAACAGAACAGTGATAGCCCTGCTGCCGAAGCTGGCTGTCCACCACGTCACAATATTCATCGCCGCCGTTGTTGGCTTCGCCACGCACCACGTTGATTTTGTGCTGGATGATTTTGCCCACGACTTCCGGTCTGGTCACGGTCTTATCGCCGTTATTGAACACAAGGTCAGGGATGAACACGGCATCTCCGTACACATAAGCGATAGGACAGGCGGTGAAGTCGCCGCCGCCCCATGCAATATCCATGACCATGAGCTTGCGATCGGGCTCTCCGTCAGGCAGAACGCCGTTGAAATACCGCAGTTCATCGGCAGGGAACAGCAAACCTTCGCGCTCAACAGGTTGGTTCATGTACAGTGCTTTCCAACTCATTTCATCCATGACTTCGCGTTGCTTGCGGAGC
>OGOG01003126.1_pt1 | contig 12954 bp, 9 predicted proteins | sample 1552581 | NCBI WGS metagenome assembly OGOG01 (sample SAMEA2580152, study PRJEB22360) | human gut metagenome | biome: human gut; feature: human-associated habitat; material: faeces | place: Denmark | collected 2008/2010 | reverse complement strand
ATCTGAAGCCGCAAGAAAACGTAAATATAATTAATTGTGCGCAAAAATCCCTGGCTGTATGGTCAGGGATTTTTAATTAAATAGAAACAGGAACGTTTGACGAAGGAAAGAAATATGAATTTGTGTATTAAACTGATTATCAAACCATTGCGATCGCTCCTTAAATTATTATTTAATCGAATTTTTTATGTAGCTCTGGCTCTTGTTGTGCAGCTGGCATGGCTGCTGATCGCCCTTTTCCGGCTTATGGAATACTCCAGATGGGTGACGATCGGAATGCAGGCCATAGGTTTTCTGGTTGTTCTGTGGATCGTAAATAAAAAGATCAATCCATCTTATAAGCTCGCCTGGACGATGCTGATCCTTATTTTTCCGGTATTTGGTGTTTCCCTGTACCTTCTTTTCGGTAAGTCACGGATCGGCGCTGTAATGGAGCAGCATTATCAGAATCTTATTGATGAAACTGCTGAATACCTGGAAGGCTCAGAGCTCACAAGAAAACGTTTAAACGAAGACGACCGTTCCATGAGAATCCAGTCGGATTACATCTGGCAGTATTCAAGATATCCGGTTCACGAGAATACCACAGCAGAGTATTTTCAGGTAGGAGATGATATGTTTCCGGTTCTGGTGCATGAACTGGAGCAGGCAAAGCATTTTATTTTTATCGAATATTTCATCATAAATGACGGGGTAATGTGGCAGACGATCCTTAATATCCTTGAAAAAAAGGCTAAAGAAGGAGTGGATGTCCGACTGATCTATGATGGCTTCGGCTGCCTTACCACATTGCCATACAAGTATGATCAGGAGATGCGCCGGCGAGGAATCAAATGCGAAGTATTCAACCGGTTCCGTCCGATTCTTAATATAATCCAGAATAACCGTGACCACCGTAAGATCTGTGTGATCGATGGCCGGACCGGTTTTACCGGCGGCATCAACCTGGCTGACGAATATATCAATCAGCGAAAACGGTTTGGCCACTGGAAGGATACAGCCGTTATGCTGAAAGGAGAAGGCGTCTGGAATATGACAGCTATGTTCCTATATATGTGGGGAATCGTTACCAGAACAGATACTTCTCTTGATTTCGGAAATTATGTTCCGCACAGGTGGCACCCCAACGATTTTCCGGGAAGCGGTTATGTCCAGCCATTCTGCGATTCCCCCCTGGACGATGAGATCGTAGGAGAGAACGTTTATCTTAATATTATCAATCGCGCCAAAAACTATGTTTATATCTGCACACCATATCTGATCATAGATAATGAGATGATGACCGCCCTGTGCCTCGCTGCAAAAAGCGGTGTGGATGTCCGGATCATGACACCAGGTATCCCGGACAAAAAAATGGTATTCCTGCTGACACAGTCTTATTATAAGCAGCTTCTGGAAGCAGGTGTAAAGATCTACGAATACCAGCCGGGATTTTTACATGCAAAATCTTTTGTCTGTGATGATAAAGTAGGCGTCGTAGGAACCATAAATCTGGATTACCGAAGCCTTTATCTGCATTTTGAAGATGGTGTCTGGATGTATAAGAATGATGTGATCCTGGACATCCGGGATGATTTTACAGAAACCCTGGAGTACTGTGATCCCATTGATCTGGCATTCTGCCAGAAGAGAAATATTGTGGTACGTGCCATTCAGAACGTACTGAGAGTTTTTGCACCGCTATTATAAAAACTCTTTGACAGACAACTGTAAATTCTGTATGATATATCAGACGGGAGTTCAATGCTCCCGTCTGATATTGTCTAAAGAAAAATAATTTATAGATACATATGAAATTTTTAATTATTGGAGGAATTGATTTGAGCCAGAACAAAGAAACAGAGATCCAGCTTCAGTACATTGAAAAATGTAAAGAGCTTCTTGCCAAAAGCAGTACGAAACATCCCACCTTCCACATCCAGAACGAAGGATGCCAGATGAACTCCATCCAGACAGAGTCTATTGCGGCCATCATGGAAAAAATGGGATATGAAATGGTAGATACCGAGGATGCTGATGCAGTTGTATTTAACACCTGCACAGTCCGGGAAAATGCCAATCAGAAGATCTATGGACATCTTGGACATTTAAAGAGCATCAAACGGGATCACCCGGATATGAAGATCGTACTGTTCGGATGTATGATGCAGGAGCATCACGTAGTAGAAAAGATCCGCAAGGATTATAAATATGTAAATCTTGTATTCGGAACCCATAATATCCATAAATTCCCGGAGCTTTTTTACCGGACGCTGCAGACCGACGACCAGATCATTGATATCTGGAAGGAATCCGATGAAATCGTAGAGGGCATGCCAACTTCCCGCAAATACTCCTTCAAAACAGGAGTCAGCGTAATGTTTGGCTGCAATAACTTCTGCAGCTACTGCATCGTTCCTTATGTCCGCGGCCGCGAAAAGAGCCGCGAGCCACAGGCCATCATCCGCGAGATCGAGGAACTGGTCGCAGATGGCGTTACTGAGATTATGCTTCTTGGCCAGAATGTAAACTCCTACGGAAAAACTCTGGAAACACCGGTGACCTTTGCAGAACTTCTGAAAGAAGTGGAAAAGATCGAAGGGCTGAAGCGTATCCGTTTTATGACTTCCCATCCGAAGGACCTGTCCGATGAACTGATCCAGACCATGGCAGAGAGCCAGAAGATCTGTCACCATCTGCATCTTCCGCTGCAGTCCGGAAGCAGCAGAGTCTTAAAGGAAATGAACCGCCGTTACGACAAGGAGAAATATCTGGAGCTGGTAAATAAGATCCGTAAGGCGATCCCGGATATTTCGCTGACAACAGATATCATGGTCGGATTTCCGGGAGAAACAGAAGAAGATTTCCAGGAAACACTGGATGTTGTAAGAAAAGCAAATTACGATACTGCCTTCACATTTATTTATTCCAAACGAAGCGGAACCCCTGCAGCCGGCATGGAAAATCAGGTGCCGGAGGACGTGGTAAAAGACCGTTTCAGCCGTCTTCTTACCCTGGTACAGGAAAAGGGCCGGGAAAATTCCTCCCGTTTCCAGGGAACCATTCAGGAAATCCTGGTAGAAGATGAAAACCGTGAGAAGGGTACTCTTACTGGCCGTACCCAGCATAATCTTCTGGTTCATTTCCCGGGAGAAAAAGATCTCATCGGCAAATATGTAAAAGTAAGCCTGGATACCTGCAAGGGATTCTATTATTTCGGACATATCGTGGAAGAGTAGAATTATCGACAAGTCCCCACCCACTGCTTATTGTTTTTCGCAACCCCGTTGGGGACTTACCTGATTCGGCTAATTATAAGTTTATATTACCCGCTCATTGCCATTATCGGATGAGCGGGCTTTTTTATTATAAAAATACTGTTTCTATTGACAAATACCCCATGAGGGTATATATTATTCCATATATAGAGGATACCCCATGAGGGTATTTATGAGAAAGGAGAGACAGCCTATGTCTGAAAAGAAAGCCTGTCCCTGCTGTTGTAAAAAACACACTGCACGTTCAGAGGAGGAGAAAAAAAAGCTGATCAACCGTCTGAAACGTATTGAAGGCCAGATCAGAGGCATTATAGGAATGATGGAGAATGATGCCTACTGTAACGATATCCTGATCCAGTCCGCTGCAGTCAATGCTGCAGTGAATGCGTTTAATAAAGAGCTGCTTGCCAGCCACATCCGCACCTGCGTTGCCCGGGATATCCGGGAAGGTAAGGATGAGACCATTGATGAGCTGGTAGCAACCCTCCAGAAGCTGATGAAATAAAGGGACAAACTGGATTTTAGGAGGTACTGAAAGAAAATGGAACAATATAATGTAACTGGTATGAGCTGCGCCGCCTGCTCTGCCCGTGTGGAAAAAGCCGTATCGAAAGTTCCGGGGGTGAATAGCTGTTCCGTCAGTCTTCTGACCAACTCCATGGGAGTTGAGGGAACCGCTTCATCCGGCGAGATCATTGCCGCAGTGGAAGCCGCCGGATATGGTGCATCTTTAAAGGGCGGAGCTGCCGGAGCGAAGATTTCCATGTCTGCGGCAGAAGAAGCGCTGGAAGATCATGAAACTCCGATTCTAAAGAGACGTCTTATCACATCCGTAGGATTTTTGCTAGTGCTGATGTATTTCTCCATGGGGCACATGATGTGGGGATGGCCACTGCCGAAATGGTTTGACGGCAATCACGTAGCCATGGGACTGGTACAGCTGCTCCTGGCTGGTATCATCATGGTGATCAACCAGAAATTTTTCATCAATGGATTTAAGAGTCTGTGGCGCCGTTCCCCAAATATGGATACTCTGGTAGCTCTTGGCTCCATGGCATCCTTCCTGTGGAGCGTCTATGCACTGTTTGCCATGACAAGAGCACAGGCAGACGGAGATTCTGCTGCAGTTATGAATTACATGATGGATTTTTATTTTGAATCTGCAGCCATGATCCTGACACTGATCACCGTAGGAAAAATGCTGGAGGCCCGTTCTAAAGGAAAGACAACGGATGCGCTTAAAAGCCTTATGAAGCTGGCACCCAAAACTGCGGTTGTGGTACGAAAGGGACAGGAACTTACCGTTCCTATTGAGCAGGTTCAGAAAGGAGAAACCTTTGTCGTCCGCCCGGGAGAGAATATTCCGGTGGACGGAGTGATCCTGGAAGGAACCACAGCAGTCAATGAATCCGCACTGACCGGCGAGAGTATCCCGGTTGATAAAGAAACCGGAGATATGGTTTCTGCGGCAACTGTGAATCAGTCCGGATTTATCAAATGCGAAGCGACCAGAGTGGGAGAGGATACCACCCTTTCCCAGATCATCAAAATGGTCAGTGACGCGGCAGCCACCAAGGCACCGATCGCAAAGATCGCAGACCGTGTTTCCGGCGTGTTTGTACCGGCAGTGATCACAATCGCAGTGATCACAACGATCATCTGGCTTCTTGCAGGACAGACCTTCGGTTATGCTCTGGCAAGGGGGATTTCCGTTCTGGTCATCAGCTGCCCCTGCGCACTTGGCCTTGCAACACCGGTTGCCATTATGGTCGGCAACGGTATGGGTGCCAAAAACGGAATCCTTTTCAAAACAGCCGTTTCCCTGGAGGAAGCAGGAAAAGTTCAGATTGTCGCACTGGATAAAACCGGAACCATTACAAGCGGTCAGCCGGAGGTAACAGATATTCTCCCGGCTGAGGGAATCACAGAAACAGATCTTCTCACGCTGGCCTGTGCACTGGAGAAAAAAAGTGAACATCCACTGGCAAAGGCAGTTCTAAAAAAAGCCGAGGAAGAGAACCTTGCCACAGGTGAAGTAACCGGATTCCAGGCACTTCCGGGAAATGGACTTTCCGCTATACTTGGAAGTGACAAACTGACAGGCGGAAGCATGAAATTTATCAGCAGCCAGACAAAGGTTTCCGCAGATCTTAACAGGAGAGCCGAGCAGCTTGCAGAGCAGGGAAAAACGCCCCTTCTTTTCACACGAAACGGTAAACTTCTGGGAATCATCGCAGTTGCGGATGTGATCAAGGAAGACAGTCCCCGTGCAGTAAAAGAGCTTCAGAACATGGGAATCCGTGTAGTTATGCTTACCGGTGACAATGAGCGTACCGCAAAAGCCATCGGAGCTCAGGCAGGAGTTGACGATGTGATCGCAGGAGTTCTTCCGGATGGAAAAGAAAGTGTAATCCGCGCTCTGAAGGAGCAGGGAAAGGTTGCCATGGTCGGTGACGGTATCAACGACGCGCCGGCACTTACAAGAGCCGATATCGGAATTGCCATCGGTGCAGGAACAGATATTGCCATTGATGCGGCAGATATCGTTCTGATGAAGAGCCAGTTAAGCGATGTTCCAGCGGCAGTACGTTTAAGCCGCGCCACACTTCGGAATATCCATGAGAATCTTTTCTGGGCATTTTTCTACAATATAATCGGCATTCCCCTTGCAGCAGGTGTCTGGATCCCGCTTTTCGGATGGACCTTGAATCCGATGTTCGGAGCTGCGGCCATGAGTCTTTCCAGCTTCTGTGTTGTAACAAATGCACTACGTCTGAATCTGTTTCAGATCCACAATGCAGCCAAAGACAAAACGATCAAAAATCCGGTAACATTACACATCAGTCATGATGAAAATATAAAAGAAGAAAAGGAGAACAAAACAATGGTAAAGGTAACGGTCAATGTAGAAGGAATGATGTGCGGACACTGTGAGGCCCACGTAAACAAAGCCATCCAGGCAGCTTTCGGAGCAGAAGATGTAGTTTCTTCCCACGAGAACGGAACAACTGTATTCTCTGTACCTGAGAAGGTTGACGAGGCAAAGGTTGAAGAAGTGATCAAGGAAGCCGGTTACGAGTTTAAGGGAATCACCCAGGAATAAACCGGATTTTTAAACCACCTATTTGCCAAATGGCCAAAAGAAACAGTTCTGTAAAAGCGGAGCTGTTTCTTTTGTCTCATACAGAAAAAATTTTCCACTTCTATAAATCCGGCTAATATCTTTATAGTTTATTCTGAAAAAGCAGGATTATCCGCCAAATTAGTTTTTATTTTCAATTCTCTTATGCTATACTGATAGCGATTATGGATATAGGAACGATAACAGAAATCGTTAACATCATAGTAGTAGAGAGGAGCGCATTATGAGCGGATTTTTTGGAGTAGCATCGAAGGATGACTGTGTACTGGAGCTTTTTTACGGAGTGGATTACCATTCTCATCTGGGAACACGCCGCGGAGGTATGGCTGTTTACGGAGAACATGGATTTGACCGTGCCATCCACAACATTGAGAACACGCCTTTCCGTACAAAATTTGACGGAGATGTGGGTTCCATGAAGGGAAATATGGGAATCGGATGTATTTCTGATTATGAGCCTCAGCCCCTTCTGTTCAGTTCCAGGATCGGCAGCTTTGCCCTCACTTTTGTGGGAAAGATCAATAATTACGATGAACTTCTGCAGCAGCTGTATGATACGACCAAGGTACATTTTCAGGAGATGACCAACGGAACAGTCAATGTGACCGAACTGATCGCTGCACTGATCTGTGAAAAGGACAATTTTGTGGAAGGTATCCAGTATGTACAGGGACTGATCGACGGCTCCATGACTCTGCTTCTTATGACAAAAGACGGAATTTATGCAGCCCGTGACAAGATGGGCAGAACTCCTGTGGAAATTGGCCACAAAGAAGGGTCATACTGTATTTCCTTTGAAAGTCATGCCTATATCAACCTTGGATACGAAGATTATAAAGAACTTGGCCCCGGAGAGATCGTATTCGTAACAGCAGACGAAGTCAAAACTCTGGTTGAGCCCGGAAAGAAAATGAAGATCTGTTCCTTCCTCTGGGTTTACTACGGATATCCGACAGCCTCTTATGAAGGTGTAAATGTAGAGGAGATGCGCTACCGCTGTGGAAGCATGCTTGCAAAGAGAGACGGCGATTCCGTGCACCCGGACATTGTAGCCGGTGTTCCGGATTCCGGCATTGCCCATGCCATCGGATACGCCAATGAATCCGGCATTCCTTACGCAAGACCATTCATTAAATATACACCAACCTGGCCCAGATCTTTTATGCCGACCAATCAGAACCAGCGTAACCTTATTGCCAAAATGAAACTGATCCCGGTACGTGCGCTGATCAAGGATAAAAAACTTCTTCTCATAGACGATTCCATCGTACGTGGCACCCAGCTTCGCGAGACAACCGAATTTCTGTATCGCAGCGGAGCCAAAGAGGTTCATGTCCGTCCTGCCTGCCCGCCAATCATGTACGGCTGCAAATATTTAAACTTCTCACGTTCCAAATCTGAGATGGAGCTGATCGCCCGTCAGGTGATCGAGAAGAGAGAAGGCCCCAACTGTCCGCAGGAAGTTCTGGATGAATATGCAGATCCACATACAGAGAAATACGAGCAGATGGTACAGGATATCTGCGAGATGCAGAATTTTACAACTCTCCGTTATCACAGACTGGATGATCTTCTGGAATCCATTGGGATTGATCCTTGTAATATATGCACATATTGTTTTAACGGTAAAGAATAAAAAATGTTTTGAAAACAGAGCTGCTGTTTCAGATGAGCCTCATTAACTCCCGGTTGCATTTTGGATATCTGCGGCTTATAATAAATGCGGATATATCTTTTGTGATATATCCGCGTTTTTTATATCAGTTTTTTATGTCATGGGAAATTATTTCGTAATGTTCCAATGACAGAGTATCACAAAAAAATTTTTCAGGAGTATAAACATGATTTTTCCTATAAAAGCCGTGATATTTGATGCAGACGGCGTCCTTCTGGATTCGCTCTCTGTTTGGAAGGAGCTTGGAAAACGATATATTACAGATCTGGGATATCAGCCGGTTGCGGAAATGGACGAAATCCTTTTTCCCATGAGTATGGAGCAGGGAGCGGACTGGCTGAAAAACAGGTTTACTCTTGCGTATTCCGAAGAAAAGATCGTGATGGATCTGAAATCCCGGATCCGTAAATACTATTTTGAAGAGGTCCCGGCAAAATCAGGTGCCAGAGAACTTCTTCAATGCCTTGCAGAACAGAAAATCCCGGCTGCGGTGGCAACCTCAAGCCCCAGGGAACATATCTGCCGGGCGCTGGAAAGAAACGGACTTCTTTCCTTTTTTGATAAAATCTATACCACCAGTGAGATCGGAGAAAGCAAACATTCTCCGAGGGTCTATCTTACAGCTGCAGAAGCACTGGGAACGGAGCCATCCCGGACGCTGGTTGTGGAGGATTCACTCTACGCGTTGCAGACTGCCGGAAATGCAGGATTTCTGACTGCCGGTATTTATGACGCATTGGGAGAACCGGATCAGGAACAGCTGAAAAAGGATGCCTATATCTACTGTCGGGATCTGACAGAGTTACAGAACTATATATTCACAGAAAACGGAGGAAACCAAAGATGAAAACAGCATTAACCATCGCAGGCAGCGATTCCAGCGGAGGAGCCGGGATCCAGGCCGATATTAAAACCATGATAGCAAACGGAGTATACGCCATGAGTGCCATCACCGCGCTGACTGCCCAGAACACCACCGGTGTCACAGCCATCCAGAATGCAACCGCAGAGTTCCTGGGTCAGGAGCTGGACTGTATTTTTATGGATATCTTTCCGGATGCAGTAAAGATCGGAATGGTTTCCGAAAGTGATCTGATCCATATGATCGCAGGAAAGCTCCGACAGTATCGGGCAAAAAATATCGTGGTGGACCCGGTTATGGTTGCCACAAGCAGTGCAAGACTGATCAGTGAGGAGGCGGTGGATGTTCTGAAGGAAGAACTGTTTCCTCTTGCAGATCTTCTCACCCCCAATATCCCGGAAACCGAGGTGCTTACCGGACGGAAGATCAAAAGCGCCGATGATATGATCGAAGCTGCAAAACAGGTTTCCGAGCAATATCACTGTGCAATTCTCTGCAAGGGCGGACATAAGCTCAATGATGCCAATGATCTTCTCTATGTGAATGGAACATATCAGTGGTTTGAGGGAAAAAGGATCGACAATCCCAATACCCACGGAACAGGATGTACTCTTTCCTCGGCCATCACTTCCAACCTTGCAAAGGGATTTTCCATGGTGGAATCTGTAAATCGTGCCAAGGATTATATTTCCGGAGCCCTTGCTGCCATGCTGGATCTGGGAAAGGGAAGCGGCCCTATGGATCATGGCTTTGCGATAAAGAACAGTTATACAGAGGAGGCATAAGATTATGACAGTTACAGAACGGATCACAGCTCTTCGAAAACAAATGAAGGAAAAGGGAATCGATGCTTATCTGGTTCCGACCGATGATTTTCATGGTTCTGAGTATGTTGGGGATTATTTTAAATGCAGAAAATACATCACCGGATTTACCGGTTCTGCCGGAACTGCCGTGATCATGCAGGACATGGCCGGACTCTGGACAGACGGAAGATATTTTATCCAGGCTGCACAGCAGTTAGAGGGAACTCCGGTTACTCTGTTTAAGATGGGAGAACCGGACGTACCAACGATCCACAAATTCCTGGAAGAAAATCTGAAAGAGGGAATGTGTCTCGGCTTCGATGGCCGTACCGTAAGCGCAGAAGAAGCAGAGACGCTAGAAAGAATCCTTCAAAAAAAACAGGTACATTTTTCTGTAAATGAGGATCTCATCGGAAATATCTGGAATGACCGTCCGGCACTTTCCTGTGAACCGGTAATGGAATTATCCGAAAAATGGGCCGGAAGATCCAGAGCAGACAAGATCCGTGAGATCCGCAGCAAACTGAAAGAGAAGGGCGCAGACCTCTTTATCCTCACTTCCCTTGATGACATTGCATGGCTTTTAAATATCCGCGGAAATGATATCCACTGCTGCCCGGTAGTTCTTTCCTATCTTATGCTGGATGACAGTGAGCTCCGTCTTTTTGTCAATGAAAAAGCCTTTTCGGATTCTGTTAAGGAAGCACTTTCCAAAGACGGTATTGCCATTTATCCATATGATGATATTTACACCTATGTACAGACGATCCCCGAAGAGAAAAAGGTATTTCTTTCCAGAAGCAATGTAAACAGCCGGCTGGTCAGCAGTATTCCAAAGCCGGTAACGATCCTGGACGGTGAAAATCTGACCCTTCTCCCAAAAGCCATCAAAAATGAAACCGAAGTCCAAAATGAAAAGACAGCCCATATTAAAGATGGCGTTGCAATGGTGAAGTTTATCCACTGGCTGAAGAAGAATGTGGGAATGAAGGAGATCACCGAGCTTTCCGCTGCTGATAAGCTCTATGAATTTCGTTCCGTACAGGAGAATTTTCAGGGAAACAGCTTTGATCCTATCATTGCCTACGATGCACATGGAGCCATTGTCCATTACAGTGCTACAGAAGAAACCAATATTCCACTTGAGCCAAAAGGGCTGGTTCTGATGGATACAGGCGGACATTATCTGGAGGGCACTACTGATATCACCCGCACCGTTGTACTTGGCCCGGTTACTGAAAAAGAAAAAAAATATTTCACAGCAGTACTCCGTGGACACCTGAACCTGGCAGCAGCAAAATTCCGTTACGGCTGTACCGGCCTGAATCTGGATGCCCTGGCTAGAGGACCTCTCTGGGCTATGGGAGAGGATTACAACCACGGAACCGGCCATGGCGTAGGTTATCTTCTCAATGTACACGAAGGACCGCAGAGCTTCCGCTGGAAAAGCCCTGCAGAGCTTCCGGCTCCTGTTCTGGAAGAAGGGATGATCACTTCCGATGAACCAGGATATTATGCGGAAAATGAATTCGGCATCCGTCACGAAAATCTTGTAGTTTGCAAAAAAGCCGAAAAAACATCCTACGGCCAGTTTATGAAATTTGAGCCACTGACTCTGGTCCCATTTGATCTGGAAGGTATCGATCCGGAACAGATGGAAGCAGGAGAGCGCAAATTGCTCAATCAGTATCATGCCCTTGTATACGAAAAGATTTCTCCGTATCTGAATGAAGAAGAGCAATCCTGGTTAAAAAAAGCCACACAGGAAATATAACCCGGAATTCACCTTAATATTTCCTTCCGACAGATACCATAAGAAACGCAAAACCATTTCAGGGATAAGAATAAATCCAACCAGGGAGGTACTTAGCGCCTATGAAAACAGAAAATAGAATTGATCACTACATCGATCTCCACGCACATCTGGACGGCTGCATTACCACAGAGATAGCCAGAAAACTTGCCGCATTGCAGCAGATCACGCTTCCGGCTGCCACAGATGAAGAGCTTCTTTCTCTCCTTTCTGTGCCGGATACCTGCGAAAATCTCAATGATTTTCTGAAATGCTTTGACCTGCCGCTTTCCCTTCTTCAGACAGAAGAGGCATTGGAAGAGGCTGTTTATCTTATCCTTTCTGAAATGAAAGAAGACGGTGTGATCTACGCAGAACTTCGTTTTGCCCCACAGCTCCATACACAGAAGGAAATGACTCAGGAAACAGCGATCCACGCTGCATTACGTGGTCTGAAAAGAGCTCCCATCCCCGGTAATCTGATCTTATGCTGTATGCGCGGTGATCTTAACCAGAAAGAAAATCTGGAAACTCTGGAGCTGGCAAAAAAATATCTTGTTGAAGATGGCGGCGTGGTTGCTATCGATCTTGCAGGAGCCGAGGCACTCTTTCCAACAGAAAATTACGAGGCGCTTTTTGCAAAAGCAAGAGAATATCAGGTTCCATTTACCATCCATGCAGGCGAGGCCGGAAATGCAGAGGATGTAAAAACAGCTGTCCATATGGGGGCAGTCAGGATCGGTCATGGTGTGAGGATCGCGGGAAATAAGGAAGTGATACAGCTTGTAAAGGATAAGGGGGTTTTTCTGGAAATGTGCCCTACAAGCAATCGCCAGACAAAAGCTATGGAAGAAATGTCTGCTTATCCGCTGAAAGCATTTCTCGAAATGGGACTTAAGGTAACCGTAAATACCGATGATCCGGCGATTGAAAGAACAACCCTTTCCCGGGAATTCCGATATATGGAATCTCTGTTAGATCTTACCCAGGAGCAGAAAAGGCTGCTGCTTCTGAATTCTGTGGAGGCAGCCTTTACTTCCAGGAACAGAAAATGCAAACTGAAAGAACAGCTTTTTTCTGAACCGTATGAAAATTATGATGAGCCGATTATTTACAAACGAATAAAATAGAACATTGACAGGGGATGCTCTGATAAAATAGATTGATTTGTTAAGAAGAGCAGAATTCCTAAAGAAAGAGGAATACGTATGAACATTGTTTTTTCATCTGATAAGAAAGAATATAATACTATTAAAAAAGGTACTGAAATACTGCTGGCTGAAAATGACGGTTTCAACCAAAACATAGAATTGTTTGTTAAATTTCAGGACAGACCAGAAATATTGATCAATAAAAGAAAAGACCAGATTCATATCATCTGTCGGGAAATATCTCATTATTACCGCGCACTTAATTATGC
>OGOG01003124.1_pt1 | contig 12968 bp, 12 predicted proteins | sample 1552581 | NCBI WGS metagenome assembly OGOG01 (sample SAMEA2580152, study PRJEB22360) | human gut metagenome | biome: human gut; feature: human-associated habitat; material: faeces | place: Denmark | collected 2008/2010 | reverse complement strand
TTTTGTCAGGGAATGGTTCTTCCTTTGGAGGTTGTTTACGCCACTCTTCAAGCAGCTCTGATACAACTTCTGCAGTAGACAATTTTATCTTTGCCGCTTTTGCGCCAGATAATGTACCGAAAAATAAACTTGTAAACAAGATTACAATATTGAGTATCAATGTTAGAAATGCACTGCTTAAATCGCCTTCTACAAAATTTACTGTGACCGATGCCGCTAACAATGTTGATAACAAAGATGTTATCACTTTACGAATAGCGCCACCTACATGCTGGTGTTCAGCTTGTTTTAGGTTTATTTTCATACTATCACTACTGCTTATATTAAGTACTGACAATACTTCTCTGGCTCGTTTTAAACCTGACTTAGGATACTTGTGATGTTTAACTTTATAGATTAACAATTTATGGTCGTGACCTTTGTAAGGCTCATTTTCTATTTCCTCGATAGTGCGACCTGTTTCATCTACAACATCGTCTAACCATGCTTGTACATAATCCTTATTATATTGACGAATATAAGATTGCACTTCTGTTTGTTTCAATCCTTTCCTTGCAAAATAATAACGCCTATGCACACTGTATTTGTCATTTGCAATATCAACTAACATTGACCTGTCATATTCTGCACGATGCCTACTTTCCCAAATTATAAAGTTTAACACCAATGCTACTATAGCAATTAATGTTATGTTTTTAACAGACGGGTTAATATCAACGTTCGTTACAAATGACAAATATGCCATAATACCAAGAGCTGCGAGGAACAACAGCGTTGTTCCCCACATCATTATCTTGGTTATTAACTTTTGAGTACTAAAATTAGTTATTTTCTTGCTCACCGGAGTCTTCCTCCTCATCTTCGTACACACCGGTTGTGTAACAAAGTGCTTTAAAAATCATACCGAATATTACAAACAAAAGTATAAATGTTGCTGCTCCCTTAAATGCTATTAGGCCATCTACAATAGCCGTTATGAATAAATACATTAACACCAATGTAAGTAATACTACGATCGCATTATAAGCATACAATATCAGTTTAGCCTTACGCCATTTTGCTGCTGTAAACTTATCATCACTGGCACCAACTGAATAATCGTGCTCACAAGCAAATACTTCTTTTTTAAGTTTATCAATTTGACTATTAAGCAAATACTTTTTAATTACAATAAATGTAATAAGGATTGCACCAATACTTGCAAATGACCACTTAAAAGGTGTACTGTGAGAATTGAATAACTCTATACAAGTTATTACAATAGGTGCTATTGCTACAAGAGCCATATATACAAGGTCTTGCCACAAAGGCATTTTTAATTTCCTTGCTTTAACTTTTTTAGCCATAAGTCACCTCACAGTTTAACTTCTTCGGTTACTGCCTCACCTACAATTTCCTTGATTTTGTCTTGGTCCTCTTCGGACAACTTTTTAATGTGAGTAAATTGGCTGAGTATTTTAAGTATCAACTGATTTTCTTCGTATATTTTCTGCAAATACTCTTTCTGATTATCCTCCATCTTAGCAAGACCTTCTGCAATGGGCTTTTCAATCTTTTCGCTAACATCGAGTTTAATTTTGCTTGGAAGAACTGCATTCTTAAATGAAGTTTCAATGTATTCTTTGGACACAGCCAATTGTTTTTGGAATTCCTCTTTATCGTTCTTTGCTCTTGTAGCAGCACGTTTAATTGACTTAACACAATAAATTACATTCGCAATTATTGTAGCCAAAGATACACCGCAGAGCGACATGGAAAGTATTTGCATAATTTGTTCGCCATATTGGTCTAACATTTTAAACCTCCTTTTCGTCCTTCAACGAATTAACTTCTACTTTTAAATTGTCAATATCCTTTTGTACATCGCTTATTACAATAGTTTTTCTTGACAATTCCTCTAATTTGAGTTCTACCTTTGTAGCAATTTTACTAAGGTCGTCTACCTTTTTTGACAATTTAGTTACTTCACTAAACAATTTGTCATATTCATAATTAGTCATTGTCTTCTGCCTCATCATATTCAGTAGGTTTAGGTTCTTTGCGACCTACAATAATCGCTGCTGCTTTGTTAAACGACTCAATATGGTCCTCTTCATCCTCAATAACATTGTCTACCAATTTAGCAAGTACCTGTGCCTTTGCCGGCTCATTGTTAAACAATTTAATAAGTGCTTGTTTTGCATACTGATACTGATTTATAGTATCTGACTCTGCCATTAACATTACATTCAATATGCCGTTAACAGCCGCTAATTTGCAACCACCATTCATAGCTGCATTTACTTGTTCGTCAACAAACCATTTGATGTCCATTTTAGTTACCTCCATTTATTTTAATACGACGCTTCAAAATCGTTGCATATGTTAGCATGCAATTGTATTGTGCATTTAACAATGAACGATTTTCTTCGTCAAGTTCAAGATATTTAGTACTTTTAATAAACTTATCTAAAGCATAGCATTTAGCCTCGAGTTCGTCTAATTCTTTCTTCATTCGGTCTACAAAAGATGTTTCATCAAAGCCATTATATTTGTCTATTAATCTTTGTGAGTCACTTACAAATACTTCGACATCGTACGAACTTCCATCTTCAAGTGCTGCTTCGATATGCATGTCATACCATTTTTTAATAGTATCACAAAGCTCTTTTAAATTTTTACAATCAGGCAATATGCCTATAGGTCCTATCGGTCCTCGCCAACTCATTTAATCACCTCCATTATTATTTTATTCGGTATCGGCAAGATATATTACAATCTTGCCGACCCGTATCACCCTTAGCGCCTGCAGGGCCTTGTATCCCTTGTGCGCCAGTATCACCCTTTACGCCCTGTGGACCTTGGGGACCTGTTTCCCCTTTGTCACCCTTAGGACCTACGGGACCCGTCGCGCCTGTAGCACTTTTTCACCTTGTATACCCTGCGGACCTTGTTCGCCTTGCGGCCCTGTAGAACCTACTAAGCCTTGTATACCCTGCGGGCCTTGCGGACCCTCGGGACCTTGCGGTCCTTGGATAGGACCTTGATTTACGAATTCGGAAATATTCTCGGAGAATAAGTATATATCACGCGGATGGATGAGATGTAACAGCGAGGGTTACAACGGTATAAATCCTGCCCCTGGGGGCAATGCAAAAAAATGTCGAATACGCGCGAATTTTGTCGAATTTTGTCGAAAGTGCATAAATATACATTTTAATGCAAACGCAATAAAACAAGCCGAAAAAGAACTGGAGAAGGAAAAAAGGAGCTAAACAAAAAGAGAGGGATTTTACTCTCGCTCTTTTCGTATGGGGTTATAGTGGTACTACGATATCCTTAACTTCAGTATCTGAATCTAAAGAAACACTCATACCGATAGCTATTGCAGCTAATCCAGTTACTTTCATTCTAATGCAATACACGGGTAAATTGTTTCCGATAACACCACTTGCTGGAATTTGTTGATTAGCACTAAGACCTATGTTTGCATATACACTCAAAGCGTTTGTATAGGCATTTGGATGTGATGTGAATATCGTAAAACCAATAACTGCATTTCCCGTCTCAATCGTTATATTATGCGCATACTTTTTAGGTGCAATTGAAATATCATTTTTATTTTTTATTTCACAAACTGCATTTGCTCCGCTGTGTTCTGTACATTTTGCAATTGCAAGTGTAAGTATATTTTTTGTGGGAGAAAGAGTGCGAAGCAAGAAATATTCGTTTATAAGTGGTTGTCTATTAAAATATGAAGAACCGAGGTTTATTGTTCCTCCAACTACTGGCGGGTCTGTAACAGGCGCAGGAATAAGCATTTCAACAGGCATAGGGAGTACCTGATGATACTCACCACTTTTCATCGAGCCGTCGGCTTCGAATTCGGCAACGCCTGTATAGGTGGCCTCGTTCCCATTTGTCGATACGTTTATCGAGGTAGGCGCTTCAAAACTCACGTAGTTCGGCAAAGGACCTGCGGGGCCTTTAGGCCCTTGGATACCTGTTATATCTACGACGGATTTATATTGAAATGTAGCATTGCTACCCGAGATTGCAGTACACACACTGCTGCAATCATAACATTTATTAGTTGAAGTATTTAAGAAAGGGAATCTTAATACATCACCTACAACAGGTGTTCTATTAAATGAATTCGTAGGGAACGTGATTGTTGCATTTACGGTAGGTGTCGTAGTCCATTCACGCCTTTGCGAATATACGAGGGCGGGTAAACCTGTTGCACCAGTAGGTCCTTGAGGCCCAGTTGTACCGGTGTCGCCTTTGTCACCTTTTGCACCTTGCGATACAAAGAGTTGCCAATTAGTTGTATTCGTAGGTAATACACCTGTAGACGTTGCTACAATACAAACATATGCATTGCCATTATAATTTACAAGGTCATTACGAACATATTTTGTAGAGCCATTATATGTTCCTTTTGCATTTATGTTTGCTACTGCAGTGGGACCAGTAGGACCCTGAGGACCAATCTTGCCCTGTATACCTTGAGGACCTTGAATACCTTGCAAACCTTGAGGACCCTGCGGCCCAACTGGACCAATAGGGCCAATAGGGCCAGTTGCTCCGGTCTCACCTTTGGCGCCAGTATCTCCTTTAGGACCTTTAATATTCAAACGATAGCCAATTGCTATATTATCACTACCAGTAGCAGTAAGAACTGCAAATATCAACCCCTTAGGGTCAAGTATCATATCACCTATTTGCAATTTGCCATCTGCTGGAGGACTAACAAGCGACGAATATGCAACAGTGGTACTAGATGTAGTAAGTGATATACTTGTTCTAAATGTTCCAAGACCTCTTATACCCTGTTTGCCTTGTTCGCCTTTAGGTCCTTGTGGACCAACTGGACCAGCATCACCTTGAGGCCCAGTAGGACCTTGAGGTCCTGTTTTGCCTTTAGCGCCAGGGTCACCTTTTTCGCCTTTGAGTCCTTGAGGACCTTCTGGACCAATAAGACCTTGAACACCCTGCACACCTTGAGGACCGGTATCACCGGTATCACCTTTCTCGCCCTTAATGCCTTGCTCACCTTTAGGACCTTGTGCCCCTTGCGGTCCAACAGGTCCTTGTATTCCCTGAGGTCCTTGCGCACCTTCAACAGCGAACTGCATCCATGCATCAGGATTTGTGTCAGGTTGCAAACCTACATTAGCTGCAACCATGCTAACATATGCTTTACCATCGTAATTTACAAAATCGTTAAGTGCATATGTTGTAGCAACATCCCAATTGCCTTTAATATTCAGTTCTGCAAGACCTGTATCGCCTTTGTCGCCTTTCTCACCAGCCGGTCCTTGCAAACCTTGCGGTCCTTGAGGACCTTGAATACCTTGCAAACCTTGTTCGCCCTGAGGACCTATTTCGCCCTTAGGACCAGCAGGACCAGTTAATCCTTGTACACCCTGAGGACCTTCTGGACCTCTATCACCTGTAGCACCTTTTGGACCGGTATCACCTTTTTCACCTTTTTCACCGGCAGGGCCTTGAATACCTTGAGGCCCTTGCGGACCTACAGGACCTGCTTCACCAACCGGACCTTGAGGACCAATATCACCTTTAGGGCCAACCGGACCAGGCTCACCAGTAGGACCGATCGGGCCAACAGGACCAATTTCACCGTCTAAACCGGGCTCACCCTGTTCACCTTTATCGCCGGTTAAACCTTGTGGACCTGTGGGACCAGGCACACCTTGAATACCTTGAATACCTTGAATACCTTGAGGACCCTGAGGACCAACAGGACCTGTGGGACCTGCGGGACCTGTGGGACCCTGAGCACCTTGTGTAGCGAACAATACCCAGAACGACTCATCAGTTCCGGGGGTAACACCTTTATTGTTATCTATTTTAGAAATATAACCGTTGCCTTCATAAACAACAGTATCATTCATAGAATAAACTGTTGCATCGTCCCAAATACCTTTCGGATTGATATTTGCTACACCAACCTCGCCTTGTTCACCTTGAGGGCCTCTCTCACCAGCAGGACCTTGAGCACCTTGAGGACCTCTTAACGAACCAATGTATACAACTCTTACATTGTTAGTTAACACGTCTTCAACATAACCGTATGCCCCATTTGTATTTACATTTTGAGACATTACGAAATCGCCAGTTTCAGGCTCACGAGGACCAGTTAAACTTGTTTTAGGAACATCTGCTGTACCAGACAATGTATTAGATGTAGTAAACCATACACTTCCATCTGTGCCATTTGTGCCATTTGTGCCGTCTACGCCATCAGTACCATTCGTGCCAGGTTCACCTTTTGGACCAGTTGCGCCTTTTGGACCGGTTGGACCTACAGGACCTACAGGACCTTGAATACCTTGAGGACCTTTAATAGAAAACGAAGGACTTGTACTTGTATATACAATATTATCCTGCGATATTCTAATAATCTTATACACTCCACCTGCTGCAACACTATTATCATCGCCATAATCTGACGAAATAAGAACAAAATCTCTTAATGATGCTTGTGCTACAGGTTTTGTACTATTAGTACTAAGTTGTACTGCAATTTCATTGTCAATAATATTTACTACTGAACCAATATATTGCGGTATACCAACTTTTTGCAATGCACTTACTTTTGCGGTTTTTGCCTCAACTGTAAAGTCATCTGGATTAAACTGGGCAATACCCTTTGCGGTAGTACTCGCATCGGGTATTGTTACACCACCAGTAGGTTCGCCTTCAAGTAAGTTTTCAACAACATCATATTCTGCCATTTGAAACCTCCTTAACAATTTGCTTTTATAACAAGTTTCTCCGGCCTTTGCAATATATCTTCTACAAAATAACTTGCCAACGGTGCGGAATATCGAATGTTTTGAACAAGGTCAGGTCTACACTTTTTAATCTCATTATACAATGTACGATTATCTGACGGTACCCACTCACAAGTAGGATAAATAGCAATGTACAATGGTCTTAAAAAGTCAACCATCTTTTGTCCACCGACCAATCTAAATTCATACTGATACACACTTTCAATCCACTGTGTTGTATGATAATTTAGAAACTGTTTTGTAAATACAAATGAATACGACTTATATTGGCCATTTGTATAATAGTAATAATCTCGTTGTGTACCACTAACAACATAGAATATTGCTTGCCAACAGTCAAGTCGTTCATCTGCTGTATAGCCGCTCGGTAGTTTATTTGTAGATAACTCAGTAGATGTTATAACTACCGGTGTAACGCTATCAAATTTAGGATATGAAGATAAATCTAACCAATAGTTCATCTTATACCCACCGTTTAAACGATAGGTATTAGATGAAACTGTGATTATTAAATAAGGATTTACAATAGACTTAGATAATACAAATGGAGAGCCATCGGCCTTAAACACTTTGCGGCTAAGTATAAATGTTTCACCTCGTCTTACAATAATTGTTTTACCGAGTGTTTTCATTTAACAGCACCTCCAGTTGATGAACTGTCCAAGCCTTTTGTAACATCGCCCTCGGCAGCCTGATTACGAGCATTCGTACGAGTTACATTAGCTGCATGAGTCGCTCCGTTACCATCTGGGCCACTATTAGGTCTTGCTCCACCTTGACCTCCACCAGTCATCATACCAGATTGTTGCATTGTTGCAATAACCTGTTGCAATATCTCTGGTTGTTGTAACAACATCTGTTCAATCTCTGGAGGCAAATGTTGCGAATTATCTTTAATACCTGCAAGAACCATTTTAGCCAAGGGATATTGTTGCTGGTCCATCATGTTCCAGAACAACTCAAGTGTTCGAGGGTCTGAAGGGTCACCAAATGCACCTTGTATAAACTGACTTTGAATTTCTTGCCACATCGCTACTCGGTTTGTTTCAAGTGTTGCTGCAGGGTCAGAACTAAACGAGAAATCGTCTCTGTAATACAATTCGCCATATTTGTCCCTATCAAGGAACATATACTTATTCCACTCTTCCTCTGTTGTAGAGCCATCTGGTAATACTTTTACAAAACGTCTACTCTCGTCGCTAAATGCAAGTAAATACTTTAATACAAGTTCATACAATCCAGAAAAGGCTGCCGCTTTCATTATGCGAAGGCTCTCAATACGACCTGCACTTTGCATTGCCGCAAACTCTTTTGCTTTACCAGAAGTAGCAGATGCATCATACTTACCTTGATACGAGTCAGTTACACCGGACGATGCTTTTGCACTGTCATACAGCATCTGTGCTGCTACAATATCCTGTGACGTATCAGCCATAATCTGTTTTGTTTGAACCATCTGGCTTTCTTCATATGTTCTTACATCTACTTGTTTAATACCGTCATCGGTATCGTTAATTTTTACTCGCTGAGGTTTCGTAACAATTGCGCCAGATGACAATGTTTTGTCAGTCATTTTAGTATACAATTTGTTAGTCATATCCTGCAGCTCGAGTAGCACCATTACTTCGCTGACGCCATACAATGACTCAATAGACGAAACAGCTGGACGTGGAATAAAAGGCAACATTCTTAACCTGTAATAAGGTATCTCTGTACCTTTTGTCAAAAATACTCTGGACTTATATTCATCCTTAGCATCTGGGTCGTCTGTTTCACCTACATCATACGGATTATATACTTCCATTAAGTCTTGGTCAAGTATCTCAGTCTTAGCATTCTCGTACTTAAACGATTTACTTCCACAAATGGGACACTCCAGTGCCTGAGGTACAATTTGACCGCATTTTGTACAAGTACGAAGTTTGCGTATCTGCCAATCGTGCTCATTACAAATAACCTGCTGACTATGCTGCGCCCATGCAAATCTACCTACAATTCTGTCCTCGTTTAAATAATAACAAGTTATCATTGTTATTGTAGACAAATCTGCTTGCTGGGCTGGTTCAGCCATCTGGCTGCTATCACCACTTATTGGAGTAATGCGCCTGCCAAACAATTTGTAAATACGCGATAGCGATATCTGCTGCAACTCAAATATATACTCTAACTGGCGCCAATCACTTACGCCAGGCTGAGGTACAATCTGGTCTGCAAGACACACATCCACTTTAACAGTACCGCTTGTTTCATATGAGTTCTCTAAACTATCCCACCATACTTTGTACCACGATGTGCCATCTACATATGTGGAACGTTCACTTCTGTCATTAAGATACTTGCTGAATATGTTATCTATATTATATTTAAGATAATCCTCAGTAACTTGTATCAAAGGTAAATCTGATTTGTACTTTGGAGACATCTTAGGTAGAGGTATGTTATTATCAATCTTACTCTCTACAAATTCGTAAGCAATCTTTCTTAATTGCCTACTTTTACGCTTGCTTATACTGCCATCTTTGTTCAATGCACCGAGTGTTCCATAATATGCTTTACGCCACTTAGCAATATTCTCATCGTTTGCAAGAGCATTGCTATCTTTTGCACCTTTTGCAATAGAAAACAATGCTACAAACTTGTTAAGTAATATCTGCTCTTCTGGCGTATTTACATATGAGTCAATAGGTACTGACCACTGCAAGTACATGTCAATGGCTGATACTTTGTCAGGCATTAACTAACCTCCTCTGCTGGTTCCCACTCGTCTGGATAACCGTGTATCAATAAATACTTCTGACGGTCGTCGTCAGTCTTTAACATCTCATAGTCTTCCCACATGTCAGGGTGCCAGTGAGTGTATCTAACGTGAGCTCTTCGTTCTGGCATCTTTATGTCGCCGACTATGAGTTTTATTATACGGCTAAGACCTTGTGTCTGGCTATCTACCATGTCGTCTCGTTTGCCGTAAGGGAAGGTACTATGTTGTCTTATAAACTTCTCACGAGCTGTCATATCTTCCTTTGTATCCCACTCAACATCTACTTCCTCATCAGGTGTAAAGTCAGCAGGCAAGTGTACCACGCCTGTGGCTACAAAGGGTGATGTGGCCTGGGCACGAGCATACTTACCACCGAGTGGTGTAACTGCTACAACCGGCGGCATATTTTCTTCGTACTTCAGCACATCGATAATAGCCGAGCCGTTGGCCTTATCCTCTATGACTAACTCGTCAATGTCAGGGAACTCTTTACACAGCGCTTTTATACAAGAGACTGTGTCGAGAAACCCCATGCGCTTGTTAACTAACTTCCATAAATACACATCGCGACCTTTAAGGCCCCACAGTGTTATCGCAACATAGTCAGATGTCTCTGTGTTCTTAAATGTAGCATCAACCGATAGTTGCAAATACTCTAATGACTCTCGCAAGTCCTTTGTGCGCAAGTATGTTTTCCACCATGCTGGGTTATACAAATTCCCGTTGGCCGCACTCGGTCTACCTTGATACAAAGCATTCCATGTACGGTCACCGTCGGACTGTCTAACAAGTCGTTTCTTCGATTGTAGCCACTCATTGGTGTTAGCAATCTTCTGAGGAAGTTTACTCTCATCGTCCCCCAGGTGAGCACCCATAAGTGACTCGCCAAGTTTACGACCTAAGGGGTCTGGACCTATCAGAGCCGCATCCTCATCATACTCAGCAGGTAAGTTTATCGTCTTCCATACCCACTCATCCCAGTTCTCTTGTACCCAACCAATGACGTCGCCTTCAACCCAGCGGGTCTGTATTACAATAAGTTTACCACCAGGGTGGATACGGGACTGAACTGAAGGGCCCATCTCGTCGTGTATCTTTGCCAAGACGGTTTCACTGTCGGCTTGTTCTTTGCTCTTGATGGGGTCGTCGATTATAAATAGCTCAGCACCGTGACCAGTGATACCAGCCTTGAGGCCTGCGGCCCTACAACGACCACCCTGCTCAGTCTCCCACAACGCTACACCTTGAACTGACTTATTAGGTCTACAATTGTGGGTAGAAGTTAAAAATACTTCCTGGGTTACTGATACAAATTTATCTCTATTACGTCGGCTGAACGCCTCAGCAAAGGTACTCTCATAACCTGCAATAATCACACCTGCAGTAGGGTCACGACCCAAAAACCACGACGGTAATGTTTCTGTGACGGTGTACGATTTCCCGTGCTGAGGTGGGACACTTAGTAGCAGTATGTCCATAAAGCCGTTGGTGCAAGGCGCTTCGAGGAATGCTTGTATCTGGTCACACAAGTATCTGTGGAAGTGAGTCATATAAAACCCAGGGTTCGCTAGCTCAACATATGTGCCGTAGTCCTTACGAGCCTTACGTCGTAGCAGCTCACCCTCTAATGTTGCTGGTATCATAGCTGTTCCTATCTACAATGGTCTGAATAGCCGGAGGCGAGTTACTCCTCGGAGTCCTCGGCCTTTGCTGCAGCCATACGAGCCCTATCTGTGAACGACAGGGTGTAGCCTCGTTCCTCTATGGCAGGTCTACAAATCTCTGGGTCGTGCCTGAAGGGACACGCTGCACCATGGCACTCCCACACCGGTGCGCCGTCAGGGCTTGGACCTGGGCACAAATACGCAGGGTAATCTTCTCTCATATTATACCTCCTGTTACAATTATTATGACCCAGCCTCGGAGCCGGGCCAGTGCTTTACTTACTACCACGGCCCGTGCCTGGCTTGCTCGTCTGTGTCGAAGCTGTGACGCCGTCCGATGTGCATGTCGAGTGAATAATCTTAGCCATATGTTACCTCCTTATTAGTTTATCTTAGTATAAAATTGCATCATGTTTGCCAGCAATGCTTCCTTATACTCAGCAATTTGCTCGTCGGCATAGTCATAAAATATTATGTCCTCTGTACGATCTCTCTCTCGTGTGTTAGTATCTACAAACACAATGGCATGTGTTCCTGCGCTGTTTATCTGTGCTTTAAACTTGCCGTCTACAAAGTCAAAATTATATATCTGGTCATACCCGCACTTTGCAATCCACTTGCTCTGCATGGGTATACGCATCTCAGTACCGCCTGTTGTAACACTGTTAGCTCGCCATGTACCTGCTAACTTGCCAGTGTCAACAGCGTCCTCAAACATAGCAGTTACAGTTATGTTGCGAGTTACAATGATAGTAGCCGGGCTGGAGCTGACGGAGGAGCCGCCCTCAATTACAAAGTGGCTGAACTGCTTGCCGGCTGGCGGAGTAGCTGTTATGGTCACCGAACTACCCTCGAGGTACGAGCCAGCGGTCTTGGCAAGGTCGTCGTCTAAGTAGCCGCCTGTGATAGTTACCTGGTAGCGAGGTGTAGGCGGTGTGAGAGGCCGCTGGTCTACAACGATGGAGCCCTGTATGGTATATCTGTTGATTGTAGCCATAGTTATTCCTCGCTGGGCTCGGTGTTACAAGAGGTCTCGGGAGCCGTAGGCTCGGAGACTGCTTGCTCGCGAGACGCTCGGAAGGCTGCCAAAGCCTCTAACTCCTCGTCGCTAAGCTGCTCATATGTGTTCACAACAGTCTGGTCAATCTTGCTTTCGTCCAAAGGTTTGGCACCGACTGTGTCACGTACAAAAGCAGCCGCTGTAGTGTTGTGACGAGCATGTACTGCTTGACAGCCCATTATCATCTCAATCTCGCTCGGTACAACGCCTTCGGCAATAGTGTTCAAGTCAGCAGCTAACTTGTCGTAGGTGTAGCGTTCTACAAGGGAGTCGTAGGTGTTGTTGCCGTCTTTATCTACAATAGGGACTGGCGGAAGAGCTGGACGTTGAAGAACTGCCATTCCAATTGACTGCCACGCTTTACGTACAAATCGCGGGTCTTTGAACAAGTTTTCTATTTCTTTGCGAGCACGGGATTTACGATTTTGCATTATGTTACCTCCTTTATTTTTAATATATTAAAAATGAATTTGTCGTGTTATAATTTGAGGGAGACAACGGAAAAGTTTTTGTGACATACAGCAATTTTGCTCAAATTAGATGACAACCTGTTCGAAGATATGGTAAAATAATAAACCAAATATTTGCAAATTTCAATAAACCTAAGAAGCAAAAATCTATTTTTGGGGGAAATATAAAACATATTATCGTATTAGTGTAGAAAATTATCCTGGTCGGTCAGAGCC
>OGOG01003067.1_pt1 | contig 13108 bp, 10 predicted proteins | sample 1552581 | NCBI WGS metagenome assembly OGOG01 (sample SAMEA2580152, study PRJEB22360) | human gut metagenome | biome: human gut; feature: human-associated habitat; material: faeces | place: Denmark | collected 2008/2010 | reverse complement strand
CGGGAAGCATTATGTTCAGGAATTTGCCGCTGTAATGGAGAAAGGTAAACTGCGCTCGGGGAAACCATTGTATCCGCTGAAGGAAGTCGGCAAATCAAATAAACGAGGAACCAGAATAACATATCTGGCGGATACCGACGTATTTGACGATCTGAACATCAATTTTGATAAGGTGGCGCGCAGGCTTAAAGAGCTCTCGTATCTTGTCGAAGGGGTGGAAATAACGCTCAGCGACGAGAGAGAGGGACGGAAAAAGAGAGAAGTATTTCGATGCGACGGAGGAATAAGCGATTTCCTGCTGGATATAAACAAGGATAAGCAGGCGATAAACCAGACGCCGATAGCAGTATCGGGCGAAAAGAACGGAGTCGCGGTCAGCGTAGCTCTGCAATACGTGCAGAATGAAAGTGAAAACATGTATTCTTTCGTCAACAACATACCTACGCCGGAAGGCGGAACTCATGAGACCGGTCTGCGTATGGCGATAACAAAAGTCATGAACGAATATTTGAAAAGAAACCCCGTAAAAGAGAAAGTGTCTTTCGAAGGGGAGGACTTCCGCGAGGGGCTGACGGCTATTATTTCGCTCAAAATGGCTAATGTACAGTTTGAAGGTCAGACAAAGACGCGGCTGGGCAATTCTGAGGCAAAAACTGCCGTAGACGCGGTGGTTCAGGAAGGTCTGGGCGCATATTTTGAAGACCTGAGCAACGCTGCCACATGTGCGAAAATTGCAGCGAAAGCGCTTGTCGCTGCCAAATCCAGAGAGGCGGCGAAAAAGGCTAAGAAGCTGGAACGTGAAAAAAACAAGGCGGACGCCGCGCCTCTGGTGGGCAAACTGGCGAGTTGCACGGGCAGAAAGAGCGAGCTCAACGAATTGTTTATTGTAGAGGGCGACAGCGCGGGAGGAAGTGCGAAGATGGGCCGAGATAGGAGGTTCCAGGCTGTTCTGCCGCTCAGAGGCAAGCCGCTGAATGTGGAAAAAAAGAGAATAGAACAGGTTCTCGCTAATGAAGAATTTCGCTCTATCATAACTGCTCTCGGCGCAGGCTTTGACAAGTCGTTTAAGATAGAGAATCTTAAATATCATAAGGTAATAATTCTCTCGGATGCGGATCAGGACGGCGCCCATATACGCACCATTCTCCTGACTTTTTTCTTCAGGTATTTCAAAGATCTCGTGCTGAACGGGCATGTCTATATTGCGAAACCACCGCTTTACGGTATAAAAAAAGGAAAGCAAACTTTGTACGCGCATACGGAAAAGCAGCTCGCAGAGGCGAAGAAGAAGCTGGGGCGGGGCGCAGAGGTACAGCGGTATAAAGGACTGGGCGAGATGAACAAAGATCAGCTTTGGGAGACGACTCTCAATCCGGATAACAGAGTGCTCGTGCAGGTGTCTATAGAGGACGCGGCTGCGGCAGATGAAATAATATCTACGCTTATGGGAGATGCCGTAGATCCGCGCAGGCAGTATATAAGCAAATATGCTAACTTTAATAAAAAAGATGAATTTGAGAAAAATGCTCAGGCGGCTAAGGAGGCGAACGCATGAATGAGAATATAGCAAATATACTGCGCGAGCCTCTGGAGGATGTGATGCACGAATGCTTCCTGCCGTATGCGGAATACGTCATACTCGAGCGCGCTCTGCCGAGAGTTGAGGACGGGCTCAAGCCGGTCCAGCGGAGAATTCTTTACTCTATGTACGATTTGCGCATAACGCCGGAAGGAAAAACTAAAAAATGCGCGAGAATAGTCGGAGAGACTATGGGTAAATATCATCCTCACGGAGACAGCAGCATTTATGACGCATTGGCGAGAATGGCTCAGGATTTTTCCATGAGCGTACCTCTCATAGACGGCCAGGGCAACTTCGGCTCTATTGACGGAGACGGCCCCGCCGCGATGAGATATACGGAGGCGAGGCTTGCGCCGCCGGCGATGGAGATGCTCGCGGATATAGATAAACAGACCGTGCCGTTTCAGCTTAACTTCGACGATACGCTGATGGAGCCTATGCTGCTTCCGGCTAAGCTGCCGAACCTGCTGATAAACGGAGCGACGGGAATAGCTGTCGGTCTGGCGACGAATATACCGCCGCATAATCCGGCAGAGGCGATAGACGGCGTGATTCTGCGAATGAAAAACTCGAACTGTACGCTCAAGCGAATGATGAGCGTTATAAAAGCGCCGGATTTTCCCACAGGCGGAGAGCTTCTCGGGATGGACGAGCTGGAAAAAGCATACGAAACGGGCAAAGGGAAAATAACGCTCAGAGCAAAAACGGAAATAGAGACTAAGAAAAACGGCAAAACCGTAATAGCTATAACAGAGCTGCCGTATGAAGTCAGAGAGTCTGCAATGCTGCGGAAAATACACAGCCTGCGCGAAACGAAAAAGAATATGTTCGCAGGCATAGATGACGTTCGCAGCGAGACGGACAGATTCGGCGTGCGTGCGGTCGTTGAGCTGAAAAAAGGTGCAGATCCGAAGGTCATACTCGATTGTCTGTATAAGTATTCTGATTTACAAATCACATATGGTATAAATATGGTCGCGATAGCGGAAGGTCAGCCCAAACAGCTGGGGCTGCTCGAGCTTATTGATTACTATATTGAACACAGACGAACTGTAGTGGCGAACAGACTGCGATATGAGATAGAGCAGCTGCAAGAGCGGGAGCATAAGCTCGCCGGGCTAATGATAGCAGTTTCGAATATAGATAAGGTAATCGCGATAATACGATCATCAAAAAACAGCAGAGAAGCTAAAGCCAGACTGATGGAGGAAGTATTCTACTGCGACATGATAGCAGAGCTGGACACGCTCGGAGAAGCAGAGCAAACCTTGTCGCTGGGAGAGAACAGATATAAGCTGACAGGAGCGCAGGCTCAGGCCATACTTGATTTGCGCCTTGCGAGACTGACTCAGTTGGAAATACTCGATTTAAAGAAAGAGTATCAAACTGTAGTAGCTTTGCTCAAGAAATATATGGGAATACTTGCATCTCCGGAAAAGCTGGATGAGCTGATAATAAGCGAGCTTCGAGAGACAAAGAAAAAAATGAACGTCCCTCGCAGAACGCAGCTCTCGGAGGAAAGCGCCGAACTGAACATTGATATGGACGTTTTTAAGATAGTGGAAGAATGCGCAGTAGTTTTGACCAGAGGCGGAGCGATAAAGCGCATGAGCATAAAGAATATGTCCAAGGGTGAGGAAGCCGCGTTTGAAAATGCTCCGGCTCAGATATTGCGCACGGATACGTCGTCAAAAATACGCGTGCTCACGGATAAAGGCGGAATGTTTACTCTGCCTGTCCAAAATATAAAAGAAGGCAAGCCTAAAGATGCCGGCGCGTCGCTGGCTTCCATGACGGCGGGCGTGCAAAAAGACGAGAGAATAATAAACATTCTGCCTGCGGATGAAAGCAAGCTGTTGATAGTTACATCTGACGGCAAGGCAAAAATAATAGAAGGCGAGGCGGCGCAGGGCAGGAAGACTCGCTCGGAATACTGTATTTTGGAAGAAAACGCGCGCATTGTACTCGCGGAGCAGCTCAGCGAAGGATTGAATACTCTGGCGTTTGTGACGCGGAGAGGAATGTCTCTGCGCATGAAGACTGAGGAACTGCCCGTTCAAGGAAGGAGGACGCGCGGAGTTGCAGGAGTAAAGCTTGGAGAAGGGGACGAAATTGTATCGGCATGCCAAACCTCAGATGAAGGCAGGCTTATAGTATTCACAGAGATGGGATATGCTAAAATGAGCAGTATGTCGGAATACACCGTCCAGGCGCGCGGAGGCAAGGGAATAAAGACACTCGAATGGGCTAAAAACGGGTCGAACGGAAAAGAGGTAATCGCGGCGTTCTATATAGAAGGCTCGGCTCAGTTTAGGCTGCTCAGCGCTTCGGGTCAGGCTTTTGACGTAAGTACGTCGGATATACCGGTGGAGCTTCGCGCTGCCAGAGGCAAAAAGGCGGCTCCTGCTGTTCAGCTGGACAAAATCGTAAGCGTATTTAAAATTTAAAAATCATAAAATAAAAACGGCGAACGAGGCGCAGACGCTCCGTTCGCTTTTGTTTTTGCTGGGAATTGCCGTCATAATAACTGTATTGGAAGCGTAAACTAAAGCGTATCTTTTAACCGAGGCGGTGTGAAATGCAAATGAAAAACAGGATGTTATTCTGCGCGCTGACAGCGGTGGTAGTTCTGTCGTGCGCTGTGGCGGTGCAGACGGCTATAGCAGAAAAAAGCAGCGCAGCGGCGTTTGTATCGCTGTCCGATTCCAAGATGGCAGCGCTTACATTTGACACTGCTCTTTCCGAGACGGATTATACAGAGGAAATACTGGATGTGTTAAAGCAAAAGCGCACGAAGGCCACATTCGCTGTATGCGGTATATGGGCGGAGGAGCATACGGATACATTGATGCGCATAATAAGCGAAGGCCACGAGGTTATAAGCCATACAATGTACCATGAGGACTACTCCAAAATGAGCGCAGAGGATATTTTACAAGATGCGTCCGAGGCGAGAGAGCTGCTCGCGCAGGCAGGCGCGGATACGCAGAAGATCAGACCCGCGTATCCGCCGGGGAATGAGGCGGAGGAAACGCTTCGCTCCGCCGGATACACTCTCACGGGGTATACTGTAGATTCAAAGGATTGGAAAACAGATGAGGACGCGGCGGTCGAAAAGCAGGTTTTGAGTGAAATCAAAGAGGGAAGCATCGTCTTGTTTCAGACGGACGAAGAAGTTACGGTTCGGGTTCTGGCGGATATAATAGACGCTATGAAGGTTCGCAGCTACGATCCCGTTACGCTCGGCGGGTTGGGAGTTTGAGAGTATGGAGGAAGTTATGCAAAATCACATTACGAATAGTTTGGAAATCTGCGGGAAAGTTTCTGCGCCTGTATCTCCGGCGCACAGCATTTACGGTGAGAATTTCTACGAATTCATGATAGAAGTTCCAAGGCTTTCGGGAAATATTGACACCCTGCCTGTAACTTTGCCGGGGCGCGCCATGACACGCTCTCTTGAGCTGGGGGATTACATATGCGTCAAAGGTCAGATTCGTTCGTATAATAAATTTATAGACGGCAAAGGGAGACTGGAGCTGAGGGTTTTTTTACATAGCTTTGAGCAGTGTGCCGAAGGTACGGCGAGAAACGAGCTGAAGCTGGTCGGATTCATCTGCCGTCAGCCGGTTTTCAGAGTCACCCCTTTTGGTAGAGAAATAACGGATATGATGCTGGCTGTCAATCGAACATATAATAAATCAGATTATATACCGGCGATAGCATGGGGAAAAACGGCGAGGATGGCGCGCGAATTGAACGTAGGGGACTGCGTAAACGCATTGGGCAGAATGCAGAGCAGAGAATACGACAAGCTGCTGCCGGATGGCAGACGCGAGAGACGGACGGCGTATGAAGTCTCGCTGATGAGGCTGGAGAAGTGCATTAGGGATAACTATGAGGAATGAAGGAGCGTGTACTGAGTTAACAGACGAAAATTTCTGTTGTCCGAATCGTGCAAATGTGATAAAATATTAATAGGCAACGAACTGTTTATTTTTGTAAGGAGCGTGTGCGATGGACAATAAATATACTGAAGAATTAAAAATGCTTTATGACGCTGTACTATGTCTCGAGAACGAAGAAGAGTGCGCCGCGCTTTTTGAGGATTTATTTACAATTTCGGAGCTGAAGGCCGCTGTTCAGCGTATGACGATTGCGGATATGCTGTATCACAGACATACCTGCGGGAACATAGCGGAGAGCACTGGGGCTTCCACAGCTACGGTCAGCCGCGTGAACAAATGCCTGAATTACGGAGCGGGCGGATATAGGCTTGTGCTGAAAAGATTGAACAACAAAGATAGGGTGTAGAGGGATAATACAGGAAATTATTTTAAAGAAAAAAAGAATGTAGAGGGAGATATGAATCTTGAAAAATTAAGTGATGTTCAAAGGCGGGCCGTGATGAAAACCGAGGGGCCGGTATTGGTACTCGCGGGCGCAGGCTCGGGAAAGACCAGCGTGCTGACGCACAGAGTTGCGTATCTGATAGAAGATAAAGGAGTGGACCCGTCCAGAATACTCGCCATTACATTTACAAATAAGGCCGCGAAGGAAATGAAAGAGCGCATCGCAAAGCTTACGGCTGTAGATACGTCTTACATGATGGTGTCTACTTTCCACAGCATGTGTGCGCGCTTTTTGCGATATGATGCTGAAAAACTGGGATACCAACCGGGATACAGCATTTACGATTCCTCCGATTCAATGACAATAGTTAAGCGCCTGCTCAAGGACATGGATGTGGATGCGATAGATTTCAAACCGTTCGCGTGCAGGGCTGCGATAAGCTCGGCGAAAAACTGCGCGGGCAAAATGACTCCTGAGGAATACTTGGAAGAAAATGAGAAAAATGCTGATACAATGATTCAATTGTATCACGATTATCAGGACACTTTGCGTCGAGAGAACGCCATGGATTTTGACGATCTCTTATTGAACGTCCTTAATCTCCTGGAGACGAATGATGCGCTGCTCAGCTATTATCAAAATAAGTACGATTACATTCTTGTAGATGAGTATCAGGATACAAACAGTGTGCAGTACGGCATTGTTAAGCTTTTGGCGGCGAAGCACAGAAATCTTTTTGCCGTAGGCGATGACGACCAAAGTATTTACGCATGGAGAGGCGCTGATATTCAGAACATACTCAATTTTGAGAAGGATTATCCTGAATGCGAAGTGGTCAAGCTGGAACAAAACTACAGATCTACCAGCGCGATAATAGAAGTCGCGAGCCACATAATCTCTCAAACGCTGGGCAGAAAGGAAAAGCGCGTCTGGTCTGCGCGGACGGACGGTGCGAAACCCATATTCAAGCGTGAAAACGGCGAATACGACGAAGCTGAGTTTGTAACCAGAGAAATATATAACGCATATCAGAACGGCAGGAAGCTGAGCGATTTTGCAGTGCTGTACCGTAAACATTCTCAGTCTCGTGTAATAGAAGAAAAACTCAGAATTAGAAATATACCTTACAGAGTCGTAGGCGGAATGAGCTTCTATGAGCGCAAGGAAATAAAGGACATACTCTCCTACCTTGAGCTTTTGGCGAATCCGGCGGCGGATACGGCCATGGCGCGTATTATAAACGTGCCGAGACGCAAAATCGGCGATGTGACTGTGGACAAAGTCCGCGACTATGCAGCGGAAAAGGGCATTACTATGCTGGACGCGCTGAAATATGCAGAGGAGTACGCGCCGAACGCGGCTTCCAGACTTATGGAATTCGGCGCGCTGATGGACGGCTTGGCGAAGGATACCGCGGGTATGCCTGTAGAGGATATAATCTCAGAAGTGTACAATAGGACAGGCTACAGCACAATGCTTATGCTGGACGGCAGTACGGAAGCTCAAACGAGAATGGAAAACATAGCCGAGCTGGTGGACGCCGCGGAGAAATTCACAACGGACAGTGCAGAAGAGCCTAATTTGGAAAACTTTTTGGCGTCTGTATCTCTGTTTTCCGGTGTGGATGAAGAATTCGAGGACGGCGAAGTTGCGCTCATGACTATCCACGGCGCCAAAGGGTTGGAATTCGATACGGTATTCATGATCGGCATGGAGGAAGAAACTCTCCCCACGGCGAAGAGCATCCTCGAGGGGAATACGGACGAGGAGCGCAGGCTGTGCTATGTCGGCATGACTCGCGCGAAGCAGACGCTGTATCTCACATGCTGCACAAATAAACGCACATATAACAGCTCGTCGAGGCATGTTTTCAAGCAGTCGAGGTTTATTACTGATATTCCGCCGGAGCTGCTGGACGACAGGACTGATTACAACTACATCAAGGCGGCGTCCACGCCGTCTATGAAGAACAGGCCGAAGTTTACAACTCCCGAAAAGGAGCCGATTCCGCAGGCGCAGACCAACGCGGCGGAATTTTCGGTCGGAGACAGAGTAAAACACAACCGTTTTGGGGAAGGTACTATAAAACAGATGTTGGGCGCGGGAGAGCAGACTGTGGCGATAATAGACTTTGCCATGGGTCAGAAAAAGCTGTTCCTGGCGTATGCGCCGATACATAAAATATAAAAAACGAGGACTATCATGACACAAGAGCAGCTGACTAAAGAGCTTAGTAGGCTGGCGTATCAATACTACACGCTCTCCGAGCCGACGGTTTCTGACGCGGAGTACGACGAAATGTACGATAAGCTCGCGGCTATGGAACGCGAATCCGGCCGGGTTCTGCCCGGATCTCCGACAATGCGCGTAGGCAGTCAGCCTTTGCCCGGCTTTGAAAAACACAGGCATATAGCGCCGTTGTACAGTCTGGATAAGGCTAAGACGTCGGGAGAAGTCAGAGAGTTCATGGACAGAGTGCGCCGGACGGACCCCGGCGCGCTCTTTACGTTAGAATATAAATTCGACGGATTGACCATAAATCTGACATATGACGACCACAGGCTTGTGCAGGCTTCCACGCGCGGAGACGGCGAGGTGGGCGAGGGCGTTCTGGCGCAGGCGGCTACGATAAAAACGATACCTATGTATATACCGTTTGCAGGAAAAATGGAGGTGCAGGGCGAGGCAATTATGAAGCTCAGCGCACTCGAAAAATACAATGAAAAAGCGGATGAACCGCTGAAAAATGCGCGGAACGCCGCCGCAGGAGCCTTGCGCAATCTCGACCCGAAAGAGACGGCCAGGCGCGGTCTGGACGCCTTTTTCTACAATGTCGGATATATCGAAGGAAAAGATTTCGACACGCATACTGAAATGATAAATTTTCTGAAAGAAAACGGCTTTGTGGTGTCTGATTTTGAAAGAGTTTATTCAGAGCCGGAAGAGCTCTTATCCGCGCTTGATGAAGCGGAGGCAAAGAGGGACGAGCTGGATTTTCTGATAGACGGCATGGTCATAAAAACGGACGATATGAGTCTGCGCGATGAGCTCGGATATACTCAGAAATTTCCGAGATGGGCGGTGGCATACAAGTTTGAAGCGCAGGAGATGACGACGCGCGTGCTGGACGTAAATTGGGATGTAGGGCGCACGGGAAAGCTGACGCCGGTGGCCATTCTCGAGGAAGTGGAGATAGGCGGGGCGAGTGTAAAACGTGCAACGCTCAACAACTATCAGGATATTTTGCGAAAAAGAGTGAAGCTGGGCGGCCGCGTATTTGTGCGGCGCAGCAATGACGTCATACCGGAGGTGCTCGGATCGTGCGAGGAGAATGACGCCCTTGACGTACCGGAGATGCCCACGGTATGTCCGGCGTGCGGAACGGCTCTCGAAGAGATAGGACCCAATTTGTTCTGTCCGAACACTCTGTCGTGCAGACCGCAGCTCGTCGCGGCGATTGTCCACTTTGCGTCCAAAGGCGCGATGAACATCGACGGGCTTTCAGAAAAGACAGCCCAGCTCCTGTTCGATAAGCTGGAGATAAAAGATATAGCCTCGCTGTATAAGCTGACGAAGGAGCAGCTTCTATCTCTGGACGGCTTTCTCGATAAGAAAGCTCAAAACCTTATGGATGCCATAGAACGAAGCAAAACTCCGGAGCTGGATTGTTTTATATATGCCCTGGGCATTCAGAATGTAGGCAAAAAGACGGCAAGAGATTTGGCTGAAAAATACGGAAGCATGGAGGCTTTGTCCGCAGCGTCCGCAGATGAGCTGGCGGAGATAGACGGCGTGGGCGATGTGGTGGCTATGGGCATAGTGGACTTTTTCGCGAGCGGGCAGGTCAGAGCCACGCTGCGCGAGCTGGAGGAGCTGGGAGTGAATCCGCGTCAGCTTGAAAAGAAAGAGGGCGTTTTTTCAGGAAAAACCGTGGTTCTCACGGGAAAGCTGACGCTGTTCACGCGAGGTCAGGCTCAGGAGAAGATAGAGTCCATGGGCGGCTCGGTCGGCTCCGGCGTGACCAAGGCTACGGATCTGGTAGTCGCAGGAGAAAAGGCAGGCTCGAAGCTTGTAAAGGCGGAAAAACTCGGCGTGAAGGTTATAAATGAAGCGCAGTTTTTGGAGCTTATAGGAGACTGAAATTCAATAAGGCGCGCAGAGGGAAAGACGGAGACGTCCGTCGCGGCGATATTTGAGTTTCTGACAATAAAAAAGACTTTATTTATGCTTTTAAAACACGTATAAATGTGGTAAAATAAAAGTTAACGTAGTGACGCGGAGGTAATAGGAATGAACAGCATGACGGGTTTTGGCAGAGCAACTGTTGAGAAACTGGGACATAACATTACTGTAGAAATAAAAACCGTAAATCACAGGTTTCTCGACTTTAATATTCGTATGCCGAGAGCGATGCTGTTTTTGGAAGACGACATTCGCAATGCAATAAAATCGCACTTGTTCAGAGGAAGGGTGGATGCTTTCATCAGTTACAAGGCTGTCGGAGACAGCGCCAGAAAGGTCAGCCTGGATGCGAGTCTGCTGGCAGGATATATGGAAGCAAGTGCAGAAATATCACAGCGAACAGGAATTGCGAACGATCTCAGCATGATAGACGTTATGCGCCTGCCGGATGTGCTGTCGTTTGAAGACGAACCTGCGGATGAGGAAGAGCTGAAAGAAGTGCTTCTCGAAGCGGTGAACGCGGCGGTCGGCGATCTGAAAGAGGCGCGCGCCGCCGAAGGCAAGCGCATGGCGGAGGACATACTCTCCCGCGGAAAGAAGCTGGAGGGCATAACGGCAAAGATAAAAGAGCGCGAGCCTGTTGTCGTTGAGGAATACAAGCAGAAGCTGGCGGCGCGTCTTGGAGAATTTGCCAAGGAGACAGATCTGGACGTGAACCGCTTTAATGCAGAGATACTCTATTTTGCGGATAGATGCGCCATAGCGGAGGAGACGGTCAGATTAGACAGCCACCTCATACGCTTGAAAGAGATAATCTCAGGCGAAGGAGCTTCGGGCAGAGCGCTTGATTTCTTGGTGCAGGAGCTTAATAGAGAATATAACACTATAGGTTCCAAATCGTCTGACGTACAGATAACAGATTACGTGCTCGAAGCGAAGGGCGAAGTCGAAAAGATCCGCGAGCAAGTGCAGAACATAGAGTAGGTGACAGATGAAACTGGTCAACATAGGATTCGGCAGCATGGTTCAGGGAGAGAGAATAGTCGCAATAGTCAGTCCGGAATCAGCTCCCATAAAAAGGCTGGTGCAGGAAGCGCGCGCAGGCGGCAGGCTGATAGACGCGACGTATGGCAGAAAAATGCGCGCAGTTCTCATAATGGACAGCGAGCATGTTATCTCATCCGCGCTTCAGCCTGAGACAATCGCGGGCAGATTATCTGCGCCGGCGGGCGAGTGCGCCGAATTTTAAATGTTTTTATTCGGTTATATCTAAGAGAGGGAATATCATAATGACTGAGGAATGCGTAAAAGGGAATCTGTATATAGTATCAGGTCCGTCAGGAGCGGGCAAAGGCACTATAGTAAAAAGACTGCTGGAGATAGACGACACGGTGGCTTTGAGTATATCATGTACTACTCGCGCTCCCAGAAACCATGAGACAGACGGAGTGCATTACTATTTTCTGTCAAAGCAGGAATTTGAGGACATGATAGCCAAAGGTGAGTTTTTGGAATATGCGGATGTGTTCGGCAACTACTACGGCACGCCTCTGCCGAAGGTGGAGGAGCGCCTGGCTGAGGGTAAAAACGTACTCTTGGAGATAGATGTAGTCGGGGCTATGCTCGTTAAAGATAAAAGACCGGATGCAAAGCTTATATTCATAATGCCGCCGTCCTTTGAGGAGCTGGAACGCAGACTCAGAGGCCGCCGGACAGAATCTGAAGAACAGATAAAGACGCGCCTCTCTAAAGCTCAGGCTGAGATGAACAGAAGCGATGAGTACGATTACGTCGTGCTGAACGACGAAGTGGAGACTGCGGCGCAGAAGATAAAAGCAATAATACAGGAAAACTATGGAAAGTGAGAGGAGATTGACAAATGATTGTACCCGAACTCGATAAAATTCTGGAAAAGGTAGATTGCAGATATACTCTCGTAGTAGAAGTGGCGAAAAGAGCGCGCCAGCTGGTTCAAGGCGCTCAGCCGCTGACTGACGAGCCCGATGAGAATCCCGTATCTCAGGCAGTAGAAGAAATATACAACGATAAGGTTACATACGTAAGACAGATATGATAGGTAAAAATATAGTCCTTTGCGTTTGTGGAGGAATTGCGGCGTATAAATCTGCGTCTCTCGCGAGCAAGCTGGTGAAGATGGGCGCGGAGGTGTTTGTATGTATGACAGAGAGCGCGCAAAAATTTATTTCGCCGCTTACTTTTGAAACGCTCACTAAACATGCGGTCATAACGGATACCTTCGATAGATCTACGCCATATGAAGTTTCTCATATATCGTTGGCAAAGCGCGCCGACGCTGTTGTGATCGCGCCGGCGACGGCTAATATAATCGCAAAGACAGCATGCGGAATAGCTGACGATTACATAACGACTATGCTGCTCGCGACCAAGGCTCCCACGCTTTATGTGCCGTCGATGAATACGGCTATGCTTGAGAACGGCATAACGCAGAGAAATATCAGAACGCTCGCTGAATTTGGCAAACATTTCGCAGAGAGCGATTCCGGACTTTTGGCGTGCGGAGATGTGGGGAAAGGCAGATATCCGGACGAGGAAGTAATAATAGAAAAGCTGGAAAGCATTATGGCAAAGCGCGACCTGGAAGGGCTTAACGTGCTGGTAACGGCAGGCCCTACTACAGAACGCATAGATGCCGTGCGCTATCTGACAAACCGCTCCACGGGAAAGATGGGCTACAGCATAGCAAAAGCAGCCGCCATGAGAGGAGCGAATGTGACGCTGGTTTCGGGCAGACGGTTTGAAAGATACCCTGCCGGAGTGAATGTCGTAGACGTGGACAGCGCGCAGGATATGTACGAAGCTGTGCTGGCGAATTTTGATGATGCCGATATAGTGATAAAAGCGGCGGCTGTCGCGGATTATACTCCCGCAAACAAGCAGACGGGCAAGATGAAAAAAGGCGATGACTTTGCGCTGGAGCTTGTTCGTACTACGGATATTCTCAAAGAGCTTGGC
>OGOG01003060.1_pt1 | contig 13120 bp, 5 predicted proteins | sample 1552581 | NCBI WGS metagenome assembly OGOG01 (sample SAMEA2580152, study PRJEB22360) | human gut metagenome | biome: human gut; feature: human-associated habitat; material: faeces | place: Denmark | collected 2008/2010 | reverse complement strand
TCAGTTGAAATTAAATAATCAATCTTTCTTTTATGCTATAACAAGAAAGTATTCTTCTTTGTTTCCTGTCATGTTTACGTGATATTTTTTACAAATATACGCTGAATTCTTGTATCAAAGAAAGTTATCTCGTAAAACTCTTTATTTTTTGTGTTTTTTAGGGATGCTTCTCCACGATCCAAGGGAAATGTGACGTTTTTTTGCTAAAATAATCTCAGAAATATTTGTAATTCCCAAATTCTTTGTATCTTTGCACCCGCAAACGAGAAATAAATGAATAGCTCGTTGAAACGGAACTTTGGGCTATGGTGTAATGGTAACACTACAGATTCTGGTCCTGTCATTCCAAGTTCGAATCTTGGTAGCCCAACAATAGTAAAGTTATTATAGTAAAGCCTGCTGAAATTATTGTTTTAGCGGGCTTTCTTGTATTAATTCATACTCTCATATGGATTGCGCATAATGGCAAATACGTATGTTGCACCGGCCTTGAATAACTCTTTTGGGAAGGTCGATATAATCCGATTTGTTTTGAGGGTGGATAGAGGGAATTCGCCCCCTTGTTTTTTAATGATTTAAGGATAATTGTTTCTTTATTAAAAAAGCCCCTGTGTTCACAGAGGCTTTTTATGTCCTAAATTTATTCTTGTTCTTTAATTGATTCGTCGATGACTTTGATCTTTTGTAAGACAAGTTCCAAGTCAGCTTTCAGCTTGTCGACTTTCCGGTTAAGCTCCGTAAGCAGGCTGTTTCCTTTCTTGGACGCAGAGGTTAAGAAACCAAGATTGTTTTCGTAGGTCTGAAGCTCATTCTTCATGTTCTCATATATGCGAACCAACTTTTCGCGTTCTCTATACAAGCTTTGAGATCCATTGCTTTGGATGCTACTGATATTTGATTTGAAATTACTTAATTTTTTGTTGGAAGCACTGATGTTGAAACGCTCGAACAATTGGTCAACCAAAGAGTGATATTGCTTGTAAAGTTTATCTTTTTCTTTGAATGGCACATGCCCTATTGAATTCCATTCTTTCATCAGTTCGCGAACCAATGTCCCCGCCTCGTCTGTATCCATGGATTCGTTGATAGCACCCAGTTGGTTGATAATATTTTTCTTTTTCTCCATGTTTTCCATTTCTATGGAACGCTGGGAAGAAGTTGCTTTGTTTTTTTGTTCAAAGAAATAATCACATGCAGAGATAAAACGTTTCCATACCATATCAGAATATTTCTTTGATACGGGGCCTATTGTTTTCCACTCCTTTTGTAATTTGGTAAGAGCATCGGCTGTTGTTTTCCAATCTGTACTGTCTTTTAAAGCTTCTGCTTTTTCGCACAATGCTTTCTTCTTTTCAAGATTTTCATTCATCCCCTCCTTCATGGTTTTGAAGAATTCTCCTTTTTTCTTGAAGAAATCATCACAAGCATGGCGGAAGCGTTCGAATATCTTCACGTTCATTTTTTGCGGAGCAAAACCGATAGTTTTCCATTTGTTTTGCAAGGCAATTACTTCCTGGGTTTTATTTTCCCATGCAGTAAATGTTTTCAATTCGTCATATTCGATGGTTTCTACAATTTCACAAATAACAGTTTTCTGATCTAGATTGTGCTGTTCTGCTTCTTTTAATGCCTCGAAATGTTGTTGATGACGACGATTGACTATCGTGGAAGCGGCTTTGAAACGATTCCATATTTCATCACGAAGTTCTTTTGAGACAGGTCCTGTATCGCGGAATTCTTGATGCAACTTTTGAAGTTGGTGGAATGCGGATACTACATCTTCCTCATCTGCCAGTTTCTCGGCAGCTTCGCAAAGGCGAATCTTTATTTCTAGGTTTTTTTTAAAGTCATATTCACGAAACTCGTTATTAAGCTTGAGGATGTCGTAGAATTTTTCTACATACAACTGATAATTCTTCCAAAGTTCGTTGACTTTGGCTTGTGGAACAAGTTTTGTTTCATTCCACTGCTGTTGCAGTTTTTTGAATTCCGTGTATGATTTATTGGCATCATCCGGAGATTCGACCAATTCTTTCAATTCTTCGATGATGGAGAGTTTAATTTGAAGGTTTTCTTCCTTTTGTCTCTCCAATTCGGCTGCCTGGGCGCTTCTTTTCTCCTTGATAACTGCCATGACACTTTTGAACTCTTCTTCTATTGCATCATTTTGTGGTACAAAGTTTTCAGCAGAGCCGCCATTGTCAAGAAATTCCTTCTTGGCCGCTTCCTGTTCGGCATTATGTATTTTATAAAAGGCCTGTTTTAAACTGTCCAGTTCTTGTTTGTTCGCATTTTCTGCGTCTTGAGCAAGATCTTTGATCCTTAACAGCACTTCCTCTTTCGTCATAGGACGTGGTGCTGATTCAGGCTGTTGATCAACATTCGTTTCTTCAGCCGGAGTTTCTGTTACTGCTTCGGAAACCTCAACTGTTTTCTTTTCTTCTTCTAACTCCCCTTGATTCAAAGGTTGGTTAGTGTCATGAGAGTCCATCATTGTATATTCGTTTTAGGAAATAGGATTTAAACCCCTTTATTACATTAAATCACAAATTAATGAAATAAAACGATTACTTCATACTTTTTTCCTTGTTTTTTTTCATTTAAATTTCATTTAAGACAATAGTACGGTAATTCCCATATAAAGCATCATGCCGATAATGTCATTTGTAATGGCTATAAAAGGTCCTGTTGCTATGGCAGGATCTATTTTTAGCTTTTCAAGTGTCATCGGGACCAATGTTCCGAAAATAGAAGCGAACATGACTACAGCAAATAAACTGATGGATACAGAATAGGTTACTGTTGCCTTTGCACCGAATCGAATGAAGTTATATGTATATACTAATAAGGAGATGATGGTCGCGTTAATTAACGCGACTACCGCCTCTTTTGTGATTTGCTTGAATGTGTTTTTAGTATCAAGCGAGCTGTTCGCCAGTCCTTGAACGATGATTGCCGAAGACTGGGTGCCGACGTTTCCTCCCGTTCCACCTATTAACGGAATATAAAGTGCCATTTCGGGATGGGCTGCGAATGTGGCGTCAAAGTTACCTAATATCATTGAATTGCCGATGCCTCCCAACATACCGATAAGTAACCAGGGTAGCCGGGCAGTGGTCTGTCGGAGTACATTGTCATCTGTTTCGACATCTTGTGAAAGACCGGATGCCAACTGGTAATCACGTTCCGATTGTTCACGGACTTCATCCATAACATCGTCTACTGTAATTTGACCGACCAGTCGTCCGATGCTGTCTAATACGGGAATTGCAACAAGGTCGTATTTCTCGATAATTTGTGCAACCTCATCAATTGGGGTATCGACATGTACGGATATGGGATCTTTTTGCATTACATGTTTCACTTTGGATACGGACGGGGAGGTAATCATTTTTTTTAAAGGGAAGATACCTTGTAAACGTTGGTCATCGTCTATTACATAAACATAATAGATGTCGTCCAATTCTTCGGCTTGCTGTCGCATCTCTTTCAGACACTCCGGCATACTCCAATTTTCGTTGACAATTACCATTTCCGTCCCCATCCCCCCTGCCGTATCTTCATCATACTTCAGAAGGTCGACGATGTCACCTGCCTGTTCGATGTCTTCGATGTGTGAAAGAACTTCTTCCTGTTTCTCTTCATCGAGTTCACGCATCAAATCTACGGCATCGTCCGTATCCATATAATCAACGAAGCGTTTGGCAATCGTTTCAGAAGGTAGGATTTCTAGGAATTCTTTACGGACATCTTCGTCCATCTCGACCAGTACATCTGCTGCCGTTTCATTATCAAGCAGACGGTAAACGAATCGGGCTTCTTCGGGGTTGAGTTCGTTGCAAAGCTCAGCTATGTCGGCCGGATGAAGGTCGATAAGAAGGTCTTTTACCTTATCGGCATCTTTTTGCTCGATAAATGACTTGACATTGTCTATATACTCTTCGTTTATCTCCATAATTTCATTTACAAAGGCACTGTTTGCAATTTGCAACTGTTATTTCCAAGTGCTTCTTCGACTCTATTAGTCAAATCTATAAATTGTTGTACTGAGAGTTGTTCGGGACGTTTGTTGAACAATTCATCCGCTGTCAACGGACACTCTTTTCCTAATATGGGTTTGATTGAATTGCGTAATGTTTTCCGGCGTTGGTTGAATGTGGCTTTTACAACTTGCTTAAATAGTTTTTCATCACATCCTAATACAGTTGTTTCGTTCCGTGTCATTCGTATGACGGCACTTTTCACTTTGGGAGGAGGATTGAAGACATGTTCGCTGACAGTGAAAAGGTATTCCACCCGGTACCATGCTTGTATCAGGACACTCAGAATGCCATAAGTCTTACTCCCCGGACCGGCCGCAATACGTTCGGCTACTTCTTTCTGAATCATACCGGTACAACAAGGAATCAAATCTCTGTTTTCAAGCATCTTGAAAAATATCTGGCTGGATATATTATATGGGTAGTTTCCTGTCAGGACGAATTGCTCTCCGTTGAATAAGCGGTGCAGATTCATTTTGAGGAAATCATCTTCTATGATATTGTCCTCCAGTGAAGGATAGGCTTCACGCAGATATGCCACCGATTCATAATCTACTTCTACGACTTTGACCGGACGATTTTTATTCACCAAAAATTGGGTAAGTACCCCCATTCCCGGTCCTACTTCTAAAATCGGAAGATCGGGGAAAGTGTCGACTGTGTCAGCAATGTCCTGCGCCACTTTAAGGTCTTTCAGGAAATGTTGGCCAAGAAACTTTTTAGGCTTTACTAATTTCATTTATCAACTAAATGGTTACTTTTGCACCCGACAAAGGTAATTCTTTTACTTGAAGAATGAAGAATTAAGAATGAAGAAACTAATAAAAAAGACTCTGAAACTCATTTTACCATTGGTTTTAGGAGGCTTTATTCTATTTTGGGTCTACCGGGACTTCGATTTTTCGAAAGCACGCGATGTTCTGTTACATGGCATTGACTGGTGGTGGATGTTGTTTTCACTTCTATTCGGTGTTTTCAGCCACATTTTTCGGGGTTGGCGTTGGAAACAAACCTTGGAACCCTTAGGAGCGCATCCCAAAGCAAGCGATTGTGTGAATGCCATCTTTGTTTCTTATGCCACCAATTTGGTATTGCCACGTGTGGGAGAGGTATCCCGTTGTGGCGTACTTGCCAGATATGACCATGTTTCTTTTTCAAAGTCTTTGGGGACGGTTGTTACGGAAAGATTGATCGATACCCTCTGTATGATTCTTATTACTGGTATCACATTCTTTTTGCAAATGCCTGTATTTTACACCTTTTTCGAGCAAACGGGCACGAAGATCCCTTCCATAATTCATTTGTTAATTTCCATTTGGTTCTACATAGTGCTGCTGTGTATCATTGGGGTACTGGTACTCCTGTATTATTTGGTGCGTACATTATCTTTTTTTGAAAAAATAAAGGGAATTGCAATTAATATGTATGAAGGGATCACATCTTTACGCAATGTGAAAAACATTCCGCTCTTCATCTTATATACAATGCTTATTTGGGTATGCTACTTTTTTCACTTCTATCTGACCTTTTTTTGTTTTGGATTTACAGATCATCTGGGTATAATGGCAGCTTTAGTCATGTTCGTTGGCGGTACGTTTGCTGTTATCGTCCCGACCCCTAATGGAGCGGGTCCGTGGCATTTTGCCATAATCTCCATGATGATGCTTTATGGAATAAATGCGACTGATGCAGGAATATTTGCCTTGATTGTGCATGGAATTCAAACCTTTTTAGTAGTTTTGTTGGGAATTTATGGTTTGGTGGCTTTGCCACTGACTCATAGACAACGAAAATAAGAACCTAAAAATTGATTCGTTATGAGCACAATCCTCTCTTTAGCTCCACAAAATGTGTGGAAACATTTTTATTCATTAACTCAGATTCCCCGTCCGTCGGGACATATGGAAAAAGTAACCGAATTCTTGCTTAACTTCGGAAAGAATCTTGGCTTGGAGTCGTTTGTAGACGAAGCCGGTAATGTGATTATCCGTAAGCCTGCTACTCCCGGTATGGAAAACCGTAAAGGTGTGATATTGCAGGCTCACATGGATATGGTGCCACAGAAAAACAATGATACGGTACATGATTTTGAAAAAGATCCTATAGAAACATATATTGATAGTGATTGGGTGAAAGCCAAAGGTACCACCCTAGGTGCGGACAACGGCTTGGGAGTAGCGGCTATTATGGCTGTTTTGGAAGCAAAAGACCTGAAACACGGACCATTGGAAGCTTTGATTACCAAAGATGAAGAAACAGGGATGTACGGTGCTTTCGGTTTGAAACCCGGAACGGTAAATGGAGAGATCTTGCTTAACCTTGATTCTGAAGATGAGGGTGAGTTGTATATTGGTTGTGCCGGTGGGATGGATGTTACTGCATCTCTTGAATATAAAGAGGTAGAACCCGATCCTTCTGATATTGCAATAAAAGTGACATTGAAAGGACTTCGTGGTGGACATTCAGGATTGGAAATCAATCAAGGACGTGCGAATGCCAACAAACTGATGGTGCGTTTTATACGTGAAGCGATTGCCAGTTATGAAGCTCGTTTAGCAAGTTGGGTAGGTGGAAACATGCGTAATGCAATTCCTCGTGAAGCAAATGCTATCATAACGATTCCTGCTGAGAATGAAGAAGAATTGATGGGGTTGGTAAAATACTGCGAAGATTTATTTAATGAAGAATATGCTACGATTGAAACTCCTATCAGCTTCAAAGCCGAAAGAGTCGAACTTCCTAAGGGTGAAGTTCCCGAGGAAATTCAGGACAATCTTATAGATGCTATATTCGCTTGTCAGAATGGAGTAATGCGAATGATTCCTACTGTTCCCGATACAGTAGAGACTTCTTCAAACCTTGCTATCATTACGATTGGTGGTGGTAAGGCTGACATAAAGATCCTGGCACGCAGTTCCAGTGATAGTATGAAAGAGTATCTGACAACGAGCCTTGAATGCTGTTTCAATATGGCAGGCATGAAGGTTGAAATGACAGGAGGTTATTCCGGTTGGCAACCGAATGTCGATTCTCCGATTCTTCATGCCATGAAAGAATCTTATAAGAAGCAATTTGGCGTTGAGCCTGCCGTGAAAGTGATCCATGCCGGTTTGGAATGTGGCATTATAGGTGCTATTATTCCGGGATTGGACATGATTTCTTTCGGTCCTACACTGCGTTCACCTCATTCACCGGATGAACGTGCGTATATTCCGACTGTACAAAAATTCTATGACTTCCTGGTAGCTACATTGGAGCAGACTCCGATGAAGTAACCTTTATAGGGTCGTCGAATAATCTACTTTTCAGGCATCGTATATAATCGATTTACTATTTTGCAATATACCTCAATAGTGAATTCGGTTATATACGATGTCTTTTCTTTTTCAGATTTGATAAAAAGATAACCTGTCTCCCGAGTTTTCCTCGAGGATAGAAGATGTAGCCGTATGCTTTGTGCAAATTCATGACATAAACGCGATTGTCATGTATTTGTAAAACCTTAGTTGTTTGTTTCCGCAATGAATCCATAACTTTGCAACCGGCCGGTGCAACGAAGCACTCCACCGCAAATGCCACTGTCATCTCGTGCTACTGTCATCGGGAGCAAGGAATTAGGTTTGTGGCAATTGCAGCGTCTAGGTAAGTGGTGAAATCTTTCAGTACTGACAATCGGTATCAGATTTATCCGTTCAATACTTTTTTATTAAAAAAAGTGCAATACTTTAAACTTTATTCTGTTTCTTTGTTCTTAATATTAAGTGACTTAAACTTTACGTGTATGAAAATGAAGCGGATTTTTATTATTGTATTGCTTGCTTTAGGCATGGTGCCTTGGGCAAAAGCGCAGACATTTGACAAATTATGGAAGCAGGTGGAGCAGGCTGAAAAGAAGAGTCTGCCACAGACTGTAATTCAATTGACAGACGAGATTTATAAGAAAGCCGAAACGGAGAAAAATACTCCGCAGATGTTGAAAGCCTATACGTGGCGTATGAAATACCGCGACATGCTGACTCCCGATAGTTTTTATGTGAATCTGAAAGGATTGGAACGATGGGAAGAAGGGACTGCAAAACCGATAGACCGGGCGATTTTGAACTCATTAATTGCGGGTATTTATGCTAATTATGCGTCAGATAACCGTTGGCAGATACGCCAGCGACCGGACATCATAGGAGAGGAACCTTCTGCCGATATACGAGAGTGGACGGGAAACATGTTCGTACAGCGGGTTATTCGATATACTACAAATGCTCTCAAGGACAAACAACTTTTGTTGGAGACTTCTTCCAAACATTATGTTCCGTTTGTTGAATTGGGAAATGCCAGTGAATACTACCACCATGATATGTATCATCTGCTGGGGAGCCGTGGTATCGATGCGTTGCAGCTTGTAGAGGGTATTGACAAAGATTCTTTGGTAAAAGCCGGCATAGAGAATATTTATCAGGGGATGTTGGATGCTTATAAGAAAACCGGAATGACGGATGGATATGTGCTTACTATGCTGGATTATCTCAGTTGGAAGCATAATACCGATCGTAATTTTGTCGTTTATAAAGCTCCGAAGGGTATGATCGGATTAACCCAAGACCCCTATCTGGCAGGATTGGATAAGCTGAAGGCTGAATTTGAGTCTTATGATATATGTGCGGAAGTTTATCTTGCAAAAGCACAGTATGCTGTTGAGAAACGACAGCAGGCGTCTGCTTTACTGCTTTGTGATGAGGCTATTAAGCAATATCCGGGCTATAAACGGATCAATCAATTGAAGAATCTGAAGTTGATGATTTTAAATCCCTCTCTCAATATTCGTACCGATCAAGTGATCTATCCCGGTGAAGATCTTAAATTGAATGTGAATCATAAGAATTTGGATGGGTTTACCGTTCGCCTCTATCAATCTAAAAAGCTGATTTCGCAGCAGCACTATTCGCTGCTTCGTCCTGGCAATTATCAGGAACAAGATACAGTCTTTACTTTCAAAGCACCGACGGAAGGAACATATAGGATGCGTGTTATTCCAGATGCTAAAGTCAAGGATGATGATGAAAGGGACCTATATGTCACTCGTTTCAAGGTATTGACGCTTCGTATTCCGGGTGATCGTTATGAGGTGGTAGCTCTTGACAACAGGAGTGGCCAACCCATTGAAGGTGCCACAATAACTTTGTATGATCGAGATAAGAAGAATCTGTCTGAATATATTACGAATGCCGAGGGAAAAGTGACGTTTACTTATCAACGTGATTATCGTAGTCTTGCAGCATCCAAAGGGAACGATACGGCAATGCCGCAACAGTTCATATATGGCGGTAATTACATTTATTATGATGATACAAAGCCTGCTGACTTTGTGAAACTGTTGACTGACCGTACTTTGTATCGTCCGGGGCAGAATGTATATGTGAAAGGTATAGCATATGAGCAAGGACTGGATACGGCACATGTAATTGCCAATCGTAATTATACGCTGACTTTGACCGATGCCAACAATCAGGAAGTAGGTAAAAAGGAACTTCGTACGAACGAGTTTGGTTCTTTCACTACAGAGTTTACATTGCCTTCCGCCTGTCTGAATGGTACATTTACTCTTTCTACCGAAAGAGGAAGGACCACCATACGGGTAGAGGAATATAAGCGTCCTACTTTCGATATAATCTTTGATAAATTAAATACCTCCTACAGCTTCGGTGATAAAGTAGAGCTAAAAGGTTCGGTAAAAACGTTCAGTGGAGTCGCATTACAGGATTTGCCGGTTAATTATACCGTTACCCGCTATCTTCGTTATGGCTGGAGAGGTGCCCAATTAGGAATGGAACCGCTTGCCTCGGGCAGTGTGCCACTGAATGACGATGGACAGTTTGCAATTCCGGTGATTTTGACCGGAGATAAAGATATGACTACCGGGTATTATGTTTTTCAGGTGGACGCTACAGTAACCAGTGTAGGCGGTGAGACGCAAACTTCCAGTTATTCATTAAGTGTGGGAAATCGATCGATGTTACTGGATGTTGAAATAGAGAGTCCGGTTTGCAAAGATGATTCCATCAAAGTGGATTTCAAAGCTTCTAATCTCGACGGACAACCTGTTAGGGTAGAAGGAAACTATAAACTCTATCCCATGTCGGAAGGTGAAAAAGAAGAAGAGGCGATCAAAGGAAATCCGGTACATACGGGAGTCTTTACTACAAACAAAGAGACGGCTCTCACTGGTTGGTCATCAATACCTTTCGGTAAATATCTGTTGGTAATGTCTGCAAAAGATGATCAGGGACGGGATGTCATCGAGAAAAAAGAACTCATACTCTTTTCAAAGAGCGATAAGCGTCCACCGGTGGATACGAATATTTGGTATTATGAAGAAAACTTGTCATTTGATGCTGGCCATCCGGCTGTGTTTTATTTCGGTACTTCCAAAGAAGATGCATTTGTGATGATGAACGTGTTCAGTGGCGGTAAAATGTTGGAAAGTAAGACACTCCGTCTGTCTGATGCCATTCAACGTTTTGAATACCCTTATAAAGAATCATATGGTAACGGATTGTCAGTTACCTTTTGTTTCGTCAAGGAAGGTTCGGTCTATCAACAGACAGTGATGATGGTAAAACGTTTGCCTGATAAGACGTTGACGATGAAATGGGATGTATTCCGTGATAAATTGCGTCCGGGACAGGAAGAAGAGTGGAAACTGACGATTAAAACTCCGCAAGGAGTACCGGCAGCAGCTGAAATGTTGGCAACGATGTATGATGCTTCTTTGGATAAGATATGGAAGCAGACCCAAGAACTGAAATTGTACTATAATCTATCAGTGCCTACCGTCAGTTGGCGAAATAGTTATTGGGACATAAACTATTTTAGTTATTGGTTCCCTTACAAAGCTTTTAAAGTAGATCCAATGCTATATGATCATTTTGTCGATCCTGTTGCGAGGGCAGAGTCACTGAGTATGGTTGCAAATGATGCAGTTTTCGATGGCTCAGCTTTATATGGTGCTTCATTGAGGAAGACGAATGGTGAGTTAAGAAGTCATGGTGCAAGTACCCGTATGCTTACTGGGATGGCCATGGCTGTTCCTAAGGCGGATGCAGTCTTCGAAGAAGAACTGGTAAGTGATGCCGGTGGTTCGGCACTTCCTGAGTCCACCGAGGACCTCCGTACCAATTTCGCAGAAACGGCTTTTTTCTATCCTCAACTTCGTACGAACGAACAGGGTGAAGTTGCTTTCTCGTTTACTGTTCCTCAGAGTCTGACTCGTTGGAATTTCCGTGGTTATGCACATACTCAAAATATGCTGACTGGTATGATCGATGGGCAGACAGTGACCAGTAAAGAGTTCATGCTGTCTCCCAACTTGCCACGTTTTGTCCGTGTAGGAGATAAAACATCCGTTGCTGCTTCGATTGCTAATTTAACGGGGAAAAGCATCTCCGGCACAGCCCGTTTTGTTCTTTTCGACCCTGTGACTGAGAAAGTGATTAGTACACAAAAACAGAAGTTTACTGTAGAAGCAGGTGGAACTACCGGAGTTAACTTCATGTTCGATGTAACGGATAAGTACGATGTACTCGGGTGCCGTATGATTGCCGATGGCGGTACATTCAGCGATGGCGAACAACATCTTTTACCCGTACTCAGCAATAAGGTAAATTTGGTTGAGACCGTCCCTATGCCGATCCGTGGAGAAGAGACACGTACCTTCACGCTCGATAGTTTGTTCAATCACCATAGCAAATCGGCTACGGACCGTAGCTTGACGATTGAGTTTACAGGCAATCCGGCTTGGTATGCCGTACAAGCATTGCCTTCATTGGATATGCCGGAGAATAACAATGCTATTTCATGGGCTGCTGCATTCTATGCTAACACATTGGCTTCATTCATTATGAATGCCCAGCCTCGTATCAAAGCCGTATTCGATAGCTGGAGACTACAAGGTGGTACAAAAGAAACTTTCTTGAGTAACTTGCAAAAGAATCAAGAAGTGAAAAACATACTATTGTCCGAATCTCCTTGGGTAATGGAAGCTAAGACAGAGGCCGAACAGAAGGAGCGCATTGCTACTTTGTTCGATTTGAATAACATCCGTAACAATAACATAACGGCATTAACCCGATTGAAAGAACTTCAACAATCCGATGGCTCATGGGCATGGTTCAAAGGAATGAACGGTAGTCGTTATATTACCGATTATGTGGCAGTATTGAATGCCCGCCTGGCTTTGCTGACCGGAAAACCTTTAGAGGGAGAAGCTTTGTCAATGCAACGTGCGGCATTCGGTTTCCTCAGTAAAGAAGCCGTTGAAGAATATAAGAATATTCTTAAAGCAGAGAAGAATGGAAATAAGGTGAACGGTCTTTCCCGCGAGGCATTGAATTATCTTTATCTCGTAGCCATTACCGGAGAGAAGGTTCCGGCAAATGCCCAAACAGCTTATAACTACTTCCTTTCAAAAGTTACAGGAATGTTGACCATCCGGTCGATGGCCGACAAGGCACTTGCTGCAATAGTTCTTGATAAGGCTGGTCATAAAAAAGAAGCACAGGAATTTGTCGCTTCATTGAAGCAATATCTGACGAAATCCGATGAGCAGGGAATGTTCTTCGCTTTCAATGAGAATCCCTATTCCTGGGGAGGCTTGCAGATTCCTGCCCATGTCGATGTAATGGAGGCTTTGGACCTCGTTGCCGGTGATAAAGCGACTGTGGAAGAGATGAAACTTTGGTTGTTGAAACAAAAGCAGACACAGGCTTGGGACTCTCCCGTTACTACAGCAGACGCTGTATATGCCTTGTTGCAAAGAGGTACAAGTTTGCTTACCAATCAAGGAGACGTGCGGATTACTATAGCGAATGAAGTATTGGAAACCTTATCACCAGCTAAGACTTCCGTTCCCGGCTTGGGATATATCAAAAAGACTTTCACTGAAAAGCAAGTTGTAGATGCCCGTAAGGTGACAGTGGAGAAACGTGATGCAGGTATCGCATGGGGTGCCGTGTATGCACAGTATCAGGAGAACATCGACCAAGTGAAACAGCAAGGCGGTGAATTAGACATAGAGAAAAAACTATATG
>OGOG01003059.1_pt1 | contig 13122 bp, 8 predicted proteins | sample 1552581 | NCBI WGS metagenome assembly OGOG01 (sample SAMEA2580152, study PRJEB22360) | human gut metagenome | biome: human gut; feature: human-associated habitat; material: faeces | place: Denmark | collected 2008/2010 | reverse complement strand
TCTTTACTATGGGAAATTGCTTAATCACGTTAGTGGTTAGACTTAATCACACTTGTGATTAATTTTAGTCACGTTTGTGATTAGAGTTAGTCACATTAGTGAGTAAGCAATTGCGAATAATAGAAAGAACAAATAGGAAAGTACGATGAGTAGAACTTGTCAGCATGAAAATGTAATCGGATGTTTGTAAAATAGAGTATACTGTGATGAAAAAGCTCAAAATGCGATGGTTGACAAACTTTTGAATTAAGACTTTGTATGTGCTCATGTTGTTGGTTATCAGATAGATATACTCTTTTTATTTGTTCTGTAGAATGAGGGCATGAGGGCAAAGATACTTTTTGAAATATGCTATCATCATTCATTCAGTATTCATTATCAATATGTTAACTTCTTAGTGAGGGCATGAGGGCATAATTGCTTATAACTTTCTATTAATATTGGTGTTATGTTGAGTCGATTTATTGTGAAATACAGAAGTGTTTTTAATGCTTGTTGTAGCAATTATTAAAAATAATCGCTAAGAAACGTTTTTCCTATTTAAGAAATTATTATATTTGTACCGACTATTCTACTATGGCGTAGTAGAACGTTACATATTTTAAGAAGCGTTATTGAAATTATCTTCTATCGTCAAACTTCGCAACTTTGAACTGTACCTGAAGATGATAACAACAACGCTCACGTCTGTGTTATATACCTGCCATTACTGTGGCATCTATATACCTAATGGCGTGGGTGGCTGTTGTTTATCTAGGTACAAGGCAATGCGAAGGCCCGATGATAAGATAAACAAGATACAGCCCTCACGCTTTTTTATTGTTAATCGCCGAACAGAGGAGGGGGAGTTAGGCAAAGTCTTTTGACAAGATAGACTGATCTAACATTTACAGACGTATGAAAACAACACTGCAAGCGGGAATGCGAATCCTTATTTCCCGTTATCTGTCAAGTCGAGGTTGCGGAGACACAGTATATGTCACCGGACCGCCAGGAGTCTTCTGCCCACAGACGGCAATTATAGCATCTTTCTATAAAAAATATTCTATGGTATAATTGGGGCGTATAATGTCTGAACAGAATCATTGAAAAATTATAATCTAAATTTATTGTATGGAAATTATGGAAACAAACAATATGGAAATGTATGAGGCTCCTAAAGTGGAGGTTATCGAAGTAGAAGTGGAAAAAGGATTTGCAGTAAGTGGTGGAACAGAAGACTATAACCCGCAGCCTTGGTAATTGAAATAAATAATTTAAAAACATACACGTATGAAAAAGATATTGTTCACATCTTTAGCTGTTCTTGGATTAGGAATAACCGGTTGTTCCAATGAAGATTTGGGCGTGGCGAAAAGTGGTGTTGATGAAGTATGTGCCACTATGGGAGATGCTGAATCGCGTACTGCTATGAATGGCAATTCTGTCGTTTGGAGTATAGGTGACGAGATTGGCATTTTTGTAACGAATGGAAGTTCTTCTACTTACACTAACATTAACTATTCATTATCCAGTGGAGCCGGAACCAAGAACGCAGGGTTCTCAGGGGTACTGGAAGGTGAGAATCCTGTAAAGAAAGCTGCTTTTTATCCTTATGGTAGCGATGCTTCTTATGATGGAAGTAAAATATCATTAACGTTGAAGGATACCTATAATTATAAGGAAGGAGAAAACAGCAGTGCTCTTATGGCTTGCCAAATAAATGAGAGCGCACAGGATGTCTTGGCTTTTAAAAATGCAGGTGCCCTGATGAGCATAACTGTCAATAATATCCCGAAGGACTATACTTGGGCGAAATTGACTTCTATGACCGCTCAAGAAAAAACTACTGTTCCAGCCATTGCTGGAAATGCACAAATAGCATTCGCTGGTGGTATCCCTACATTGACAACCACAGAAACGTCAAATTCCTCATCCATAACTATAAACTTTACTGCCAGCAGTGACGTCGTGACCAGTAAAACATTCTATTTCCCGTTGCCTGTAGCCGAGTATCCTGCCTTGGAACTTTCCATTGGTAATGGCGCTACAAGCAAGGTTTTAAAGACAAAAGCTTTAGATGCTAAACGTAACGAACGTTATACCACAACTATAACGTTGGACGAAGTATCCGGAAGTGTGCCGACAACAGTTGAAAGTGTATCAGCGGTAGCCGATGCTTTAAAAGAAACCAATTCTGTTTCTGTGGCTGATGTGGCTTCAACTGAACCCAGTCCTACGGTTTCAATACCGAAAAAAGATACACCGGCAGAAAATGTCAGCATATCCTTTGAAAATATTTCTACAACAAATGCTGTTGCCATTAAAGAAGAGAGCACTGGTACTGGTGGTACAGCTGCACCTAAAAACGTGTTGGTATCTGTACCGCAATTAGATACTGCGCCTAAATTTGAGATAGATCTGCCTTCTTCTACCGTAACTTTGGCTGCCAATGGCGAAACAGCTACTTATGATGAAGTAACGGCAACTACTGCTGCAAACACATTGGTTCTTGGTAAAGGAGTTACTGTTAATACATTGAAGGTAAAAGCCGGTAATGTAAGAGTGAAGAGTGGTGCCAAAGTAACAGCCATCAGTCGTGAAAGCGGTAACACTTCAACTGTCATTATTTATAAAGAAGAGGGTGCTGAATTACCCAATCTGTCCGGTAATGATGCATTTGAAGTAGTTGATGCTGCCGTAGCCGACTTGCAAAATGTCGCAAAAAATGGTGGAACTTATACTCTTGCCACAGACTTGACGGGAGATTTTACTATTTCCGCAACGAATGAAGTTATCATCAATTTGAACGGTCATAAAATCACCAACAAATCTGGCGATACATTTACCGTAAACAAGGATAGTAAACTGACCATTAACGGAAATGGTACAGTGGATAATGTAAGTCACGGGAAAGCTTGTATCTATAATAACGGTACAGTAATTCTTAATGGCGGAACCTATATTAGAAGTAAGGAAAACGGTCAGAACTCAGAAAGTTCAGGTGGTAACAGCTATTATAATATTCTGAATCATGGCGAGCTGACGATTAATCCAAATGTGGAGATATCGCAAAACGGGCATTATTCTTCGATGATAGCCAATGGGTATTATGATTATACCAATACGAATCCGCGAAATGGATATGTAAGCGGTACTAATCATCAGAATCCTTCACTTATCATAAACGGTGGTACATTTGCCGGAGGTCTTAATACCATTAAAAATGATGATGGAGCCCAGCTTGTCATCAACGACGGTACGTTCATCAATATGTCTCAGGCAACCGTACAGAATCATCATGTGGCTGAAATCAAAGGAGGTACATTCAATACGACTGGTTCCGCTCAGTATGTGGTGGATAATGAAGGCCATAATGGTGCAGCCAATGATTTGGGACAGATGACTATCAGTGGTGGAACACTGAATGGCAAGATCTATGTGGTTGGTGCAGGTGCATCGCTGGCTGTTACCGGTGGTACTTTTTCCGATCCGTCCGCACTTTTATACTTAAGCGGTAATGCTAACGTGAAGATACGTTTGAATGGAGACGCTACTTGTAATGGCTTTAAAACGCAAAGTGGACAATCTGTAGAATTGGACTTGAACAACCATGTGCTTACACTTGCTAAACCGACCGTTGGTTCGGCTGGCACAGAAACGAACAGTTGTCAATTGTTGAAAGGTTCTACCGTTACTATGAAAAACGGAACACTGGCAAGTGATAATGATAAAATTATGATTCAGAACTACTGTAATTTGACGTTGGATGCTATGACAGTGAGGGGGCTAAATGCCTTATATGTATTGAGTAACAATTGTGGTAATATTTTAATTAACAATACTACGATTAATGCCGGAACTGGTGCATATGCATTTGATGTTTGCGGCTTTTCAACCTACACTGACGGAGTTAAAGTAACTGTTAAAGGTACTAGTATTATTAATGGTAACGTGGAATTATCAAAAAGTACCGGAAACACCGAACCTATGGAATTAAATATTGAGGGTGGTACTTTTAACGGCAATTTGGTTGTTGATTCATCGATAACAGATGCTTCCTCTATCATTAACGTGACAGGTACTCCTTATTTTACAGGAACCGGTTGGGATAGTTATATAAAATAAGAGAATTATTTGCTATCATGTTATTAGTCATGGCAGAAAGTGATTTGTAATAAAAGAAGGTCGTCCTGTCTCGAAAGGTCGGGCGGCTTTCTTTTTTTAAGATTAGAAGATTATGAAACTTAATCCCCATTTCAAACTCCGCTCCATAGCCGGAGAAACAATAATTGTGAACCAAGGTGTTCCCGATACTGATTTGACCCGTATTATTTCCTTTAATTTTTCCGCTTGCTTACTTTGGAAACGACTTTCGGGAAAGGATTTCACTTTACAAGAGGCAGCCTTGGTGTTGGTGGAATCTTATCATATTTCTCAAGAGCAGGCCGAAAGAGATGTGGTGATTTGGGCAGATGCACTAAAGAAATGTTCAGCCTTACTTGATTGATATAACAATGGATATAATACTCGATAAACCGGAGCAAATGCTATTTGCCTTGCTCCGATCCGCGTTGAACAGCACAAAGCCGGTTAGTGAAATCCTTTTTACCGATATATCTCCTGCCCTTTGGCAGGCGTGTTACAGACTAGCTTGCACTCAGGGAGTGATGGCCTTGGCATGGGACGGAATACAAACCCTGCCGGCTTGTTTGCAATCCCCGAAGGCTTTGAAGTTAAACTGGGCGATGGCGGTAGAGAACTATGAAAAACGCTACCGGCGGTACTGCCATACCATAGCCGAACTTTCAGCTTTTTATAAAACGCATGGCATTACCACGGTCCAGTTGAAAGGAGTGGGTCTCTCCACCTATTATCCTATTCCTTCGCACAGGGAAGGGGGAGATATAGACATCTTCACTTATTCGGCAGACCATTCCCGGAAAAGTGATGCCGAGGCCAACCGGCTGGCAGACCGGTTAATGGAAGAAAAAGGAATAGAGGTGGACTTTGAACACTCCGAAAAGCATAGTATGTTTTACTATAAAGGTATTCCGATAGAGAATCATAAAACCTTCATTAATTCGGAAACATACCGTATAGCGGTGAAGATGGATAAGCTCCTTCAAAAACTGCTACAACCCGTATCGGCGGAATTGGACGGAAAATGCTCCATTTTAATCCCATCTTCCACCTTTAATACCGTATTTCTCGCTTTTCATGCCGCCCAGCATTATGCACGCGGCCTGGCACTTCATCATCTTTGCGACTGGGCTTGCCTGCTGAATAGATACGGCCTGCATATTCCTGAGGAAGTGACGGATATTCGTTTTAGAAATATGATGCTGGCAATGACCCGCCTCTGTAATGATTATTTGGGAACTTCCGTTCCTGTATATGGAGGAGAAGAGTTGGCGGAGGAAATCTTACGGGAAATCATCCGTCCACCCTATACGATGTCAGTTCCGGCGAAGAATAAATGGGGCATTCTGGTTTATAAAACCAAACGTATGCTGCATACTCATCGTGCGTGCAACAGCGTGTTGCGCATTTCACTGTGCAAATGGGTTGGAAATTCTATTCTGTTGCATCTGCGCTCTCCCCATACCATCTTCCAGACGGAACGAAAATAGGCGGTTTATGTTGAAAAGAATCTGCCGTTTGTTGTTGCCTGATGAAAGGAAAATGGGGATAAGGGTGGTTTGTGCCGTATTTCTTTGCGCATTACTTGACTTTGCCGGACTCGCTGCCCTGTTGCCTGTCTTGTTTTTTCTGTTGGATGACGGGAGGGATAAAGATGCCGCCCTGTTATTTTGTCTGGTGGCAATAGTCTTTATTTTGGTGAAAAACGCTTTGGTAGCGGGGCTTTCACGTTTTCAAAACCATTTTCTGATGTCTCTTTACCGTCGGCTCAGCTTTTCTCTCTTTACTTCTTACTATCAACGGGGATTATTGTTTATACGCAGCAGGGGGAGTATCCGGCTGGGATATGAGGTGAACTATATCTGTTATGCTTTTTCTTTAAACCTTCTTTCCCCCTTGCTTCGCATGACAGGAGAACTGCTGCTTGTTTTTTGGGTGACGGCAGCTTTGTTGGTTTACGCTCCGTTGACGGTACTGATGCTGTATATTGCCTTTCTGCCTTTCATGCTGATTTACGGATGGGGGATCAGGAAACCGATGCGCCGTTATGGTGAGCAGGAGCAGCAGGCTCGTCGTGAGCAATCCCGGCTGGTCACGGAAACGATGAAAGGGTATGCCGAATTGGAACTGAATGCGGCGTTTCCTTTTCTTCAGCAGGCATTCGCTCAGAGGGTAAGGAAAATCAGTGAGAGCCGTTTGAAACTGGAAACGATACAGCATCTTCCTCTTTGCCTTTCCGAAATGGCGGTCATATCGGGGCTGACCTTGCTCACCGTTTTCGGAACAGGGGATATCAAAGCGCTGGTAGGTGTCTTTGCTGTGGCGGCTTTCCGGCTGTTACCCGCTTTGCGCGGCATCTTAGGTGGTTGGACACAAGTACAGAATGCGGTCTATTCTCTGCGGATTATAGAGGAAGGGTTGGGGGATAAGGGGATGGAAGCAGTTTCTCCATCATGGGGGCAGGAAGCGTTTTCTTTTCAAAAAGAGATACGGATAGAACACCTCACCTATGCTTATCCTGAAAGTAAAGAGGTTCTAAAGGACTTTTGTTGTACTATTCGTAAGGGGGAATATGTAGGTATCTGTGGTGAGAGTGGCGTGGGTAAATCTACCTTGTTTAATCTGCTTTTGGGATTTATCACTCCGGATAAAGGCGCTATTCGGATAGATGGCAGGCCGCTTGCCGATGTGCCGAGGCAGGAATGGCATCGCAAGGTGGGATATGTGCAACAGGAAGTGTTTGTGCTGGATGGGACCTTGGCGGAAAACATTGCTTTGGGATGCCGGTCTATAGATAAGGAACGGGTAGCGGAGATAGTGAGGCTGGTGAGATTGGATGCTTGGGTGGATGAATTGCCGCAAGGAATGGATACTCCTTTGGGTGAAGGGGGAGGAAGGCTTTCGGGAGGTCAGAAACAACGGGTAGGCATAGCCCGTGCTTTGTATAAGAAAGCGGAGGTGCTTCTACTGGATGAGGCTACTTCTGCATTGGATAATGAGACTGAACGGGCTGTCAATGAAATGCTTCTCGGTCTGATGAAGGAGTGTAGGGGGCTGACTGTTCTTACGATAGCCCATCGGGAAAGTTCATTGGCGTATTGTCATCGTGTAATCAGATTAAATGGAAAAGACAATGGATCGAATTTATAAAATAGGTGGCCACTGCTTCGCATTGCCGGACGAAAGGTTGATGGAGGCGGTGGATGGTATCAGCGGTTTCAAGCCTTTTAGTTGGCAACCGGATCTGGTTTCGGCAAAAGATGTATACGGGGGTGCTTGGTTACCGGATTTTACAGTTTGGGAGGGAAACGGTTGGGATTTTCCGGCTTTTAAGAGAAAGTCCTATGGGTTCGGATATGAAGATGTAACCGGTACTTTCGGTGTGAGTGGGGATAGCTTTTTGTTGGAACTGGCTCCGCAGGGAGAACCGTCGCTTTATCTCCGGACGATGGGTGGAACCGGGAGAGGTATCTGTTTATATGGTAATTATTCTCCCCGTCTTTTAAGGTTTGCCTTATGGATGGGGTATGGCCTGATGACGGTACGGAAAGATACGGTTGCCTTGCATGGCAGTTGTATTGTTTATAAGGGGAAAGCAGTTCTTTTTTTAGGTGAAAGCGGAACCGGAAAAAGTACCCATACCCGTTTGTGGAGGGAAAATATAGCAGGAAGTAAGTTGCTGAATGATGACAGTCCCATTGTACGTTATGAAGAGGGGGGCGTGTGGGTATATGGCAGCCCGTGGAGTGGGAAGACTCCTTGTTATAAGGCGGAGCGTTATCCGTTGGCCGGATGTGTACGTTTGTCACAAGCACCGTATAACAAGATACGGAGATTGAACACTTTGCAGGCTTATGCAGCTTTGCATCCGTCTGCTCCTCCTGCATTTGCATACGAGGAGGAATTATACTGTGGGGTTTGTAGTCTGTTGGAAAAGATGGTTTCATCCATTCCTGTTTATCATCTGGAGTGTTTGCCCGATGCGGAGGCGGTGAAATTAGTATGTCGTACTTTATATGGAGATGGGTATGAAGCGGATAGCGAATGAATGTTTCTTTGCGTGGGTGGAGTCGGAAATCAAAAGTGGCAGGAGTGTGAAGTTCCGGGTGAAAGGCAATTCCATGATGCCTTTACTGAGAAATGGGAAGGATGAAGTGGTGGTGGGGCCGTATGATAAGGAGGAGTTGAAACTTTTTGATGTCATTCTGTTCCGGCAGACAGACCGGTATGTATTGCATCGGATTATTCAAAAAAGAGACAGTCGTTATCTGATGCAGGGGGATGGCGTCTGCCGTTTTTATGAGGAATGTGAGGACACGGATATCATCGGGGTGGTGAGAAAGGTATGCAGGCCTTCCGGAAAGAAGATTGAAACGGATTCCATGTGTTGGCGGTTGGAAAGCCGTTTGTGGTTGGGGCTTGGTGGATGCAGAGGAATGGTGCTGCGTGTCCTGAATAGATTGGGTTGTTGTCTCCTTTTTTGACGAAAGCTGTCAGCTTGGAAGGAAATATTATTCATAAAGCAGGTATTTCTCTCTCATCTTTTTGTAGGCTTCCAGTTCATTCTGCCATCCTACACGGATTTCTTCTTCACTGGCTCCTTTCATGATTTGTTCCCTTACGGTACGGTTCCCTATCAGCAGGTCGAACCATTGCGGGCGGGTAAAGAACTTGTCCGCTTTCCCAAGGTCTTGATAAGCTTGATAATAGGTGATGATGTATTTTAAAGAGAATCCTTTCGGGGCGGTGATATGGCGGAGATTATTGCCATAGCAGTATTGGTTTTTATACATCGGATTCTTGTCAAAGCCTTCCAAGGCTTCCGGTCTGAAAGAAAAGGAGGAGATGCGGATATCCGGTGAACCGATTACTTGAAAAGGATAAAGAGTACCTCTGCCCACACTGATGGCTGTACCTTCAAACGGGCAGAGTGAAGGATATAAGGCAATTGCTTGGTCGTTGGGCAGGTTGGGAGAGGGTTTTACCGGAAGCGAATAGGGTTGTCCGTGTTTCCAGCCTTCCACGGGGATGACGGTCAACGCGCATTTTTTGCCGTTGGGCAGCCAGCCTTCGCCATTGATCATTTGAGCCAGCTCGCCTACAGTGCAACCGTGTAAAATGGGGATGGCGTGCATACCCACAAAACTTTTCTGGTTTTTCTGTCGCACAGGGCCGTCCACGTAATCACAAGGATTGGGCCGGTCTGTGATGACCAGTTGTTTCCGGTTCTCGGCACAAGCTTCCATTACATACTGCATGGTGCTGATATAGGTATAGAAACGAGCGCCTACATCCTGAATGTCGAACACAATCAGGTCTATGTCCTGTAGCTGTGTGGCTGTAGGTTTCTTATTTTTACCGTAAAGGGACAGGATGGGTATTCCCGTGCGGGTATCTTTTCCGTTCCTGATGGTTTCTCCGGCATCGGCATCACCCCGGAAGCCGTGTTCGGGAGCGAATACCTTTTTTATTTGTATATGCGCTGCAAGCAGGGTGTCCAACAGATGGGTTTCTCCTACTTTGGAGGTTTGGTTTACAACCAATGCCACACGCTTCCCTTTTAATATAGGTAAGAGACGGTCCATCTGTTCGGCTCCGGTGATAACCTTTTGCGCGGTCACGGCGTTGCAGATAAACAAGAGGCAGTATAGGAAAATGTATTTTGTTTTCATGATATGTGGCGATTATTTTGTAATATTGCACAAAAATAAGAATTTAATTGAGAATGGACGCACTTGCTATCATTAATAAATATTATCCTGAAGATAATGAACTGAAACATATCCTGCTGGCGCATAGCCGTTCGGTGGCCGATAAGGCGTTATGGATTGCCGGAAAGCATCCGGAATTGAATCTGGACAAGCAGTTTCTGGAAGAGGCGGCGATGCTGCACGATATTGGTATTTTTATGACGGATGCTGAGGGCATTTGTTGTTTCGGATCTTATCCTTATATTTGTCATGGATATTTGGGGGCTGATCTGATGCGGAAAGAAGGATTTCCGCGTCATGCATTGGTCTGTGAAAGACATACGGGAGCGGGTATGTCTTTGCAAAGTATTATTGACCAGCAGTTGCCTGTTCCTCATCGGAATATGGTTCCGGTTTCGCTGGAAGAACAGGTTATTTGCTTTGCCGACAAGTTTTTCTCAAAGACGCATCTGGACAGGGAAAAGAGCGTGGAGAAGGCGTTAAAGAGTATTTCACGTTATGGGGAAGATGGGATAATCCGTTTTAACCATTGGTGCGAATGTTTCTTGTAAGCCTTAAAAATAAATTAAATATCCGCTAAATAGTTCATTATTGGCGGATAATGCTTAATTTTGCCCCTCAAAAGCGTAAATGATTTGTGAATGACGCCACTAAAACGACATAGATTTATAACATTCCTACTACTATTTGCATGCCTGTCACTTTCTTTAAGTACAGGTGCTCAACGCAGAAAGCGGAATTCTGCATCCGGTAATGATTCCCTGAAAGTAGATAGTGCTTTGGTAGATACGTTGTCTATCGATACGGTTGCACCTAAAAAGAAACAGCCGTTGGATGCGCCTGTTATTTATGAAGCAAATGACTCTATCGTATTCACTGAGGGCGGATATGCCCATCTGTATGGTGACGGTAAGGTGAACTATGAGAAAATAGAGTTGACCTCTGCCGTGATTACAATGAACATGGATAGCAGTACGGTGTATGCCCGTGGTGTTCCCGACTCGGCTGGCGTGGAAAAAGGTACTCCTGTCTTTAAGGATGGCGAGACTCCGTATGAGTCAAAAATCATGCGTTATAACTTCAAGTCGAAGAAGGGGTTCATTAATAATATCGTTACTCAGCAGGGGGAAGGATACGTTACCAGTGAGGAGTCGAAGAAAGGTGCTAATGATGAACTTTATTTGCGTCACGGACGATATACTACGTGTGATAATCACGAACATCCTCACTTCTATCTGAAACTTTCCATGGCGAAAGTGCGTCCTAAGAAAAATGTGGTTTTCGGTCCTGCCCAGCTGGTGGTGGAGGATGTGCCGTTGCCTATCGCTATTCCTTTCGGATTTTTTCCGTTTAACAGCAGTTATTCGTCAGGATTCATTATGCCTACATACGGTGATGAAATGAATCGTGGTTTTTATTTGCGTGATGGGGGATATTATTTCGCCATCAGTGACCGTATGGATTTGAAAGTGTTGGGTGAGATCTTTACGAAAGGTTCATGGGGACTGTCCGTGCAGTCTAATTATAACAAGAGATATAAATATAGCGGTAATTTCAATGCCAGTTATCTGGTAACGAAAACCGGTGAGAAGAATATGCCGGACTATATGGTTACAAAAGATTTCAGAATTGCATGGAGTCACAGACAGGATGCCAAGGCTAACCCTAACAGCTCTTTTTCGGCGAATGTGAACTTTGCGACCAGTAGTTATGACCAGCGTAACCTGAGTAGTTTGTACAACCCGCAGCAGTATTCAAATAACACCAAGACGTCTAGTGTGAGTTATTCGCGCAATTTCCCCGAAATAGGATTGAATCTGTCCAGTACATTCAATATCTCTCAGAATACGCGTGACTCTTCTATCAGTGTGACGTTGCCGGATTTGAATATTTCATTGAACCGTATTTATCCGTTCAAGCGTAAGAAAGCGGTAGGTGATGAACGTTGGTATGAGAAAATCTCACTCCAATATACCGGCCAGATGACGAACTCGATTAATACCAAGGATAATCTGATTCTGAAGCAGGGTTTGAATAAATGGACTAATGGTATGCAGCATAAGATTCCTATCAGCGCTACATTCACTTTGTTTAAATATATCAACGTTGTGCCTTCTTTCAACTATACCGAGCGCTGGTATATGCGCAAGGTGGAGCAGAGTTATGATCCGTCGGCCCCTAATAATGTGCGGAGAGATACAATCAACGGTTTCAACCGTGTGTATAACTATGATTTGAGCTTGCAGGTGAATACCAAGATGTATGGTTTCTACAAACCGTGGAAGAAATTGTTTGGCGACAAGATTGAAATGATCCGTCACGTCTTTACTCCTTCGGTGAGCATGAGTTATGCGCCGGACTTCAGTACGTCTAGGTATGGATATGTGGGAACGTATACTTATACTGATACGGATGGAGAAGTACGTACTCAGACTTATAATCCATATGAAGGTTTGCCTTACTCTTTCTCGCCCAGTGGTAAATCCGAGAATTTCACTTTCTCTATAGATAATAATGTGGAAATGAAAGTGAAATCCGATGCGGATACTACCGGAGTGAAGAAAATCAGCTTGATTGATCAGTTGGGAGCCAGTATTTCCTATAATGCGGCGGCTAAAGAGAAACCTTGGGGAAATTTGAGTATGAATCTGCGCTTGAAACTGACCAAGAGTTATACTTTTAATATGAACGCCCAGTTTGCTACGTATGCTTATGAGTTTGATAAAGACGGCAAGGTAGTGGAAGGTAACCGTACAGAATGGTCATACGGACGTTTTGGTCGTTTTCAGGGGTATAGCGGTTCTTTCTCGTATACATTGAATAATGATTCGTGGAAAAAGTGGTTTGGTCCGAAAGATGAAAAGGACAGTAAGGGGGATAAAGACAAGAAGAATGAAAATCTGGATGAGTACAGTGATGATGGCAATGAAGAAAACATGGAGGAAGAAGATAACTCCGGTTTGAGAAAGACAGAGAAGGCGGCTATAGATCCGGATGGCTATATGGCTTTCAAGATGCCATGGTCATTGAGCTTGAGTTATAGTTATAGTATTCGTGAGGACAGAAGCAAGCAGATTAATATCAAGACGATGCGATATCCTTATTCGGTGACTCATTCATTGAATGTTTCCGGTAATGTGAAGTTGGGTAGCCGCTGGAATGTGAATTATTCTTCGGGGTATGATTTTAATACGAAAGAGATGTCAATGACAACGGTCAATATCAGCCGTGACCTGCACTGTTTCAATATGAGCTGTGGCTTGGTATTCGGTCCCTTTACTTCCTATAA
>OGOG01003044.1_pt1 | contig 13176 bp, 11 predicted proteins | sample 1552581 | NCBI WGS metagenome assembly OGOG01 (sample SAMEA2580152, study PRJEB22360) | human gut metagenome | biome: human gut; feature: human-associated habitat; material: faeces | place: Denmark | collected 2008/2010 | reverse complement strand
GCGAAATCGAGGATCGAGGAACCGGCCCCGAGCGGCTCGATGAACGACAGCCCGTTGTAGCCCGCGTTGATGATGGCGCCGGCGATGACCACGAACGCGATGACGATGCCGAGGGCCTTGGCGCGCGTGCACTGAAGGCCGTCGTGCACGATGGAGACGAGCGTCTCCACGAGCGAGATGGCGCTCGTCAGCGCGGCGAACAGCACCAGCAGGAAGAACAAGAAGCCGATGATGGTGGCCATGCCGCCCATGTCGACGAACACCGTCGGCAGCGTCACGAACATGAGCGAGGGGCCCGCCTTGGCGGCCACCGCGTCGCCGGAGCCCATGGCCACGAAGGCCGCGGACACGATGAGCAGGCCGGCGATGAAGGACACGCCCAGATCGAAGCCGCCGATGCGCACGACCGAGGAGGTGAGGCTGTCCTGCTTGCGCATGTAGGAGCCGTAGGTGATCATGATGCCCATGGCCAGCGACAGGCTGTAGAACATCTGCCCCAACGCGCCGATCACGAGCTCCGGCGAGAACTTGCTGAAGTCCGGCGTGAGGTAGTACAGCGCGCCCTCCACAGCGCCCGGCATAGTGAGCGTGTAAATGGCGATGGCGACGGCCATGATGATGAGCGCGGGCATCATGAACAGGTTCGCCTTCTCGATGCCGCCCTTCACGCCCAGGCCCACGATGACGAACACGATGGCCATGAACACGAGCATCCAGATGTAGCTCTCGGCGTTGGAGGTGATGAAGCCGGTGAAGAAGTCGCCGCCGTCGGCCAAGGCCTCTGGTCCGTTCACCAGGTAGGCCGCCGTGTACTTCGTCACCCAGCCGCCGATGATGCAGTAGTAGGGCGTGATGATGAAGGGCACCGCCGAGGCCAGAATGCCGATGAAGGCGTACTTCTTGCCGAAGGCCTTGAAGGCACCGATAGCCGACTGGCCCGTCTTGCGGCCGAGCGCCGTCTCCAGCAGCAAAAGCGAAACGCCGAAGGTGAACACGAGCACCACATAGGTGAGCAGGAAGGTGCCCCCACCGTACTTCGCCGCCAGATAGGGGAAACGCCACATGTTCCCCAGGCCCACCGCCGAGGCGGCCGCGGCCAAAATGAACGCCCACTTCCCCGACCAGGAAGCGCGCTGCTTCTTAATCTCTCCTGCCATAGTCTTCCTTTCCCATTTCCAAGGCGCCCGCGCGCCCTCGCCTAGCTTGAAGGAACGGGCGGCTGCATCGCGCACGGTGCAGCCGCCCGTTGAAACTGTGTGATTATAGCGTGAAATTGACCTGAACACCCCATGTTTCCGAGAAACGGAGAACGCGGGGCGGCCACTACTCGAACAGCTTCACCGCGCGCTCAAGCTGGCTCACGATTTCGATATGCTGGGGGCAGACGCTCTCGCAGGCGCCGCACTGGATGCAGGCGCTCGCCTTGCCGTCGCCGGTGTTCCAGTTGTAGTTCTCCTGGGCGCGGTAGGCATCGCCCATCTGGTCGTAGATGTTGAGCGACTGCATGATGGTGTTGATGTGCACACCTTCGGGACAGCCCTTCACGCAGTAGCGGCAATCGGTGCACGGAACGCCCGGCAACGCGGCCAGGGCGTCGCGCGCCGCCTCGATCACCTCGTACTCGGCCGGCGTCAGCGGCACGCCGTCGCGCATGATGGCGGCGTTCTCGGCCACCATCTCGGGCGTGTTCATGCCCGAGAGCACGGCGATCACGTTCGGAAGCGATCCGGCGAAGCGCAGCGCCCAGGAGGCCAAAGGCGCGCCCGGCTCGGCCGCGCGCAGGATGTCGGCCACCGGATCGGGCAGCTTCACGAGCGTGCCGCCCTTCACCGGTTCCATGATGACCACGGGCAGCCCGCGCTCTTGGCACACCTCGTAGCAGCGGCGCGATTGGATGATGGGGCTCTCCCAATCGATGTAGTTGATCTGCAGCTGGACGAAATCCACCTCGGGGTGGGCATCGAGCACCTTCTCGAGCTCCTCGGCGTTGTCGTGGATGGAGAAGCCGAACTTCCTGATCTTGCCCTCGGCCTTCTTCTCGGCGCAGAAGTCCCACAGGCCGTACTCCTCGAACCCCGGCGTGAGCGATTCGCCCAGGTTGTGCAGCAGATAGTAGTCGAAGTAGTCGATGCCGCACTCGCGCAACGACTTGTCGAACATGGCCCGCGCGTGCTCCGCGTTTTCGGCCAGCCACGCCGGCAGCTTGGTGGCGATGGTGAACGAGTCGCGCGGATAGCGCTCGACCAGCGCCTTCCTCAGCGCCCACTCCGACTTGCCGCCGTGATAGCCGCGCGCCGAGTCGAAGTAGGTGAAGCCGGCATCCATGAAGATGTCCACCAGCTCGCAGCACTTGTCGATGTCGATGGACGTCGGATCGTCCGCGTCCTTAAGCGGCAGCCGCATGAACCCGAAGCCGAGCGGCGCCAACTTCCCTGCAGTCTCCATAGCACTCCCCTTTTCTTGTGCGCACGCGCAAAACTATCAGCGAAATCATCATAGCACGGCGAGCCGTTCTGGAAAAGCAGGGACCCAATGCAGAAAATCACAGGTAGCGAACCAGCTTGTCTCTCTCATTCCCCTCATATTCGAGCGCATAAATCAGATCCGCTGCCGTGCATAGATGAATCGAGAAGTCGATGCCTTTCTCGCTCCAGCGAAACAGCTCGACCACGGCGCACATAAGATCTCGAAAGCACCTGAACTCGGCATTCTCCTCTCGCCACGCTTCCTCGATTTTGCGGGACACGCAAGCATCCAAGCCCTCGTCGCCCCTCAGCCTCGGCATCCAGACGCAGTTGAGCAGCACCAAGCGATCACTGCCCTCGAAAGCTCCAGCCTGAAGTCGGTTGTACAAGCCAAGTGAATGCTTGAACATCTGAGCGAAGTCATACCGTCTGAAACCGTCGCGCACCGCCACTTCATTCAGTCGACGAGCTGTTGATGCGAACACATCCGCTTGCACCGCCCCTTTACCGGGTGAGTCTTTTCGGAGATAGTCGACCTCGTAAAGATACTCGCTCTTCAACAGCTTCGATCCACCTGTCAGCCATTCCATGAGCTTCATCTCGCAAGCGACCACCGTTCCCGAAGCCTCATGCCTCAGCAGGGCGTCTAGATGGGCAGGAAGCCCTCCCCTTCTCTGCAGAGTGGGCGCTTTGTACTCGTATTCTATGGAATAAGCTCCACACGGCACCGAGCACGTATCGCCGATCTCGGCATGGCTTAATTGGCAAGTTCCATTACCGAGTATATTGAATGTCATTGCTGAAGAGGACCGCAGCGCATGCATCTTCTCCTTTAGCTCCTGACCCGCACCGCCGCCATACTCTTCGATGTGTCGATCGTCCATAGGGCGAACTAGATTTCGATTGGCCCCCTCATCGGGCGTAGCTAAATAAAATTGCAGAGGCGATCTATCTCTCCCCACAGCATCGCTTCTCCAGGTCGCATCGGAATCAACTGTTTTCAAATAGACCCTTTTCAGATAATCAAGCAGCCTGTATTCAAAGTCGTTCATGCGTTTTGCTCCTCGCTCGTTAAGACGTCCTCTTCCGCGCCCTGATACAAAGCCAATGACCGCTTAAGGTATTCCACAAATTCCTCGCGGACTCGTTTTGGCTTGGCAACAACCATGCTTTCACCAAACCCCAAAAGCCATGAGTAGAACATCGGCGTAAGCGCCACCTTTACACGCACCAAGGCATAATCCATCGGATCGCCCTCGTCGGGTCTGATGGCAATATCCGTACCGAAGCGATCGACAACCGCCCCGACAAATCGACGAGCAACGCGCAGCTCTACGGTTGTCACCTCCGCCTCATAGGGACCAAACGAGATGATGCCCTGGTCGTCCGCTCGGTAATTTGCGATCTTCTCATGACGAACCGCTGCATCGCACGCCACGGAAGCATCGAGCATACGGTCTAGCCGGTAATAGGCAATGTCTTTGTATCTTTCTTCGAAAGCCACTAGGTAGTAAAACCCCATCGCATACACCACATCAACGGGAGTTGTGCTGTGCTCATTGCCTCCGAAATGTTCGAAGAGACCGCCATCAGTGTCTCGCGTCGCATAGCGAAAAGCTATCTTCTTGCGCTTGCTCAGCGCATCACGGACGATCGCCAGATTCTCCAGCGCGTGCTCGGAGCTCATCTTCACCCGTTTCGGTGTTGCCAGCTTGCGATCAAGCCGCTCTCGTTGAAATCGCGACACGAGGCGCCCTATCCCGTCCACTATCTCAAACGTTTTCCTCGCGTCAAGGCAGGGCGAGCTCTGCACGGCATCTACGACCATTTCCCATTGATTCACGCTGAGCAACGGATCTATCAGCCGATAAGTAACGCACTCGGAGCGACGCCGCACAACATTGAGCCCGAACTCTTGAAGAGTCTCGATGTCCCGTTGAACCGATTTGCGCTCTCCCTCCACACCCCGCATCGCCAACCACTCAACAAGCTGGTCAACGGTTATGCCATGATCAGCATCCGTCTCTTCGAATAGGGCGCGCATGATCATGAGAAGTTTCAATTTGGCATCGGGACGATTAGCCACTGACGTTCCCTTCTTGCGCGGCGGGTTTGTTTCCTCGCCTTTTGGCAGCTTCTCGGCGCCTTAGCTCTTCAAGAATCATTCGCGGAGTCCGGCGCTCGCGAAGAATGCGATCGACCATAGCGTTCCTCTCCGCCTCGTAAACATTGAGTCGTCTGCAACTGTGACGCAGTTTATCACGATCGAGAAGAAGGCGGCTCGCCCCCTCCTGCGTAACGTGGAATTCATCCAACGACAGGCCGCCCGAAGCGGGAAACAGCTCGTCGAGCATCGGCTCAAGGGCCATCCTGTCTGTTTTCAGATAAAGGCCTTCAATGTCGAGCAGCACCTCAATTCTGGGAGTCCGGCCATCTCCAAAATCCCCCCAAACCCACAGAGGCTCCAGATCGAAAGAGCCGTGCACGACTCCATTCTTGTCGTATGCACGCATCCGAAACGACAGCTGACGGCTGACCGGAACATCAACCAGCCCATCACACCAATTTGCTTCTCCTTTAATACGGCGGCGCCCATCCACAGTAAATCCTCCATCGCGCTGCGGCAGCGTCAACCACAGAGCCACCTCTCTTTGGCCGCGCATCTCGACATCATCGGACCCTGGCTCAAATGAGTCGAGGGAAAAGAACTTCTCGCGCCACTTAACAAGGAATCTCACTTGCGGTGCGCGATTCGTGAGCCAATATCGAAAGACAATCATGCCCGTCGTGCTATTGCAACCGTACATACGACAGACCCTCTCGACCCCACGCAGTGGATTCATGTCAACGATACCGAGAATGCGGCAAAACTCATTTTCGAAAGATGACCGAAGCAGCCTCTCATCGAATACCTCACCAGTGCTGATCATCGACGAAAGGCGAGCGGCCGTCATCTGCTGCAAATCCACCTGTCCCATAAGCTATCCTTCTTTCTGCATCTTTGAACAAGACGCATACTGAAGGAAACCCGGTTCCCGTTCTGGACATCAATGGGAAGACGTAGGGTCGAAAAACGGCTTTGGAGAGAATACTCGTACGTTCAGCACCCTACCGACCAGAAGATGAGGCCGCGGGCGGGGGCGTTTTCGCCGGCGGCCTAGCAGTCGAAGACAACGATCAATTAACGGGCTGCAAGCCACTCTCCTGCCACCTGGTTTAAGGGCACAGGAAGACTTTTGAAGTCATCGCTCTCAAGCCAATCGAGGATGCCGTCCTCAACAAGATCGTATAGCGCAGTTGATTCGCTCCGCTCGCTGTTAAAAGAGACGAGCCCGACCAAAAGCGCAGGTATTTCCGCTTCCGACTCCATGAGCTCATAGGAAGGGACGGGGATCTCACCCATTTGAGACCCAAAGCGGGCAAACATATCGGAGACCGCATTCGGGAAGGGAAGGGAGTGATTGCAAGCTGCGTCCTCGATGAGACCGTCCATATCGCGCTGATCCAGCTTGAGCAGACCCACAAGCTCCCTCAGCGCTACGCCCTTGCACTTGCCCATGGCGAGCAAGAGCGCCATTGTATACCGAACATCATCAAATTCGTGCTCCTTAACCACAGAAGATCGCTTGAGCACGGGATAGGCGACCATTATCGCTCCTCAACATCATAGGATTCTACAAAATGCAAGAAAGGCAGCGCAAGCTCCGCAAGCATGACTTGATGCGTCGGATAACTGAATCGGGCAAGTCGCCAAAATTCATCGCGATCAATGGAACCAGAGAGAAAGGACTCGACGTAATTGTAGACTTTATCATCTGCCATAGGCCCTTCAACATAGGCATAATCGTGCGCCTTACCGGCTCGACATGCCGCAATGAAATCGAGCCATTCGTCACTCATTGCGGGGAACAACAATGATGGACAAGATTCCAAAGCGCGTCCTCGCTCAAACCTATAGACGCTCACAACAGGCCTAGCATCACTGTCCGAACGAAGCATGTTGCGATACTTTCTCATGGCCCACTTCTCAGCCTGCTCCTGTAGAAGCGTGAGGTAAAACCCATTGCCGAAATCCTTGGCGTAAGCACCTTCAATCACGCGAGGCGCCTCCACTGGCAAGAAGCTACCGTGGAAAAGCATCATTGTGTCGTCGCTCATGAAGCACCTCATTTCTCGCGAACAATTATTATGCCACGGATCAAACACATCGCACAGCCCATGCCATACGCGCACAGGAACAAAACAGCGCTCAGTACCCTACCGACCAGAAGATGAGGCCGCGGGCGGGGGCGTTTTCGCCGGCGGCTTGGCGGTCGCGGGCGGCGAGCACCTCGGCGACCCAGTCGGCGTCGCGCTGGCCGCGGCCCACCATGACGAGCGTGCCCACGATGGTGCGCACCATGGAATGGAGGAAGGCGTTGCCCCTCACCGTGATGACGCGGTGCGGCTCGCCCAGAATCTCTTCGGAGGCGATGGAAATCTCCTCCACGTTGCGGCAAGTCGGCTTGCCGACGGCCGAGGCCGCCATGCAGAAGCTCTTGAAATCGTGCTCGCCGATGAGGTGCGCGGCCCCCCGCTCCATGGCGGCGATGTCCAAATTCGGACCCACGTACCAAGCCGTGCGATCGGTGAACACCGGCGGCGTGTCGCCGGTGGCGAGGAAGTACTTGTACTCGCGCCACTGGGCGTCGAAGCGGGCCGAGAAGCCCCGCGGCCGCTCCTCCACCGCGCGCACCACGATGCCCTCGCAGGTGAGCGCGTTCAGCGAGCGGCGCAGGTTGTAGGGCGTGCGGTCGCGCAGCTCGCACCCGTCGATATCGAAGGAGACCACCTGCCCGCGAGCATGCACACCGGCATCGGTACGCCCGGCGCATACCACGTCCACCGGGCGGCGGAACAAAAGGCCGAGCGCCTGTTCCAGCTCTCCCTGCACCGTCGTCTGCCCCGGCTGCTTGGCGAACCCCGCAAACGGCGCCCCGTCGTAGGCCACGGTCGCCGAGAACGTGAGCTCCCGCTCGCACTCCGCTGCACGCTCTTCCAACGTGGGACGATGTAAAAGCCCATCAGCCAGCATTGCCTCCCTTTCACCTTATAGCCATTTGCGGAAACGATCATAGCAGAACATGCCGCTTCGAGACAGCAATCGCCATTTCCCGCCTCTCCCCTACACCGCCACTCGCAGACTAGCCAAAACGTCTATGGCCTCTTGGCGCGCTTCTTCGTTGAGCCCCTCCACATCGATGCTGAAGCTCACAGCTCGGCCCAAGAAATCAAAGGCAACAAAATTGGTGTCTTGTATCGTTGATAGAGGGCATCTTTGGAGAAATGCCGCAGGAATGAGAACTAATTCCGTATGCAAATCGCCGGGGTCGTCAGAGCGACACCTGGGATATGACGCTTCTGCAACTACATAGGAACCAGGAGCTTCGCCGGGAGGCGCAAGCACCGCATCGGCAACTTTTGTTACGGATGCCGCTCGCTCGGGATCAAACACGATCCACATATCTCCCCCACCCAACTCCTGGTATTGAAGAAGGCCCGCCCAGCTTCCCGTTGCCGCCCCAACACCGCGGGGTCTAACCTGAATACTTGCGCTGTGCGGACCAAGAATAAGGTCCAGCATCTCAGAATTTCCCTCCGAATGGCACTCCCAATCAACGGGATGCATAAAAAGAAGCGGCGGTATGCCATCAGAGACCTTCGTCGTACAAACTACTCGACCAGAACCCGCATCCTTGTGGAGGGGAGCTCCGGAATTCTCGTCCGGAGAAGCATCCACGTTATCCGAAGTCCTGCCACTATCTAAATTTTCAGCCACCCCAAATTCCATTGTCTCGTCAAGGAGCGTAATCGCATCATCGGCATCGAACAGAGTCAAGCTACAGCCATCGGTGAGTTTATAACCGAACGCATTCAATTCCTCTACCACCAGACTCCCACTGACAGGAATCACAATCTTCTGCGATAATGAGCCGGCGAATTTCTGAGACGACCCGGGCAGCTCTAGCGCTCCATTCGGCGATTGGCCCGGGGACAACATGCTCATCTCGGCACTCACTCGCATCACAAGACCCGAGGACAGCTCGACACCGCTCACTCCATACAACAATGCTCTAAAAGCAAGCGAAATCCCTCCCTCGATATCGATGCCAAACATTTCGTCAACTGGCGCAATGGTCGGACGGGAAAACCGAGATCGATCCTCGCCAATCGGTTGAAAACCCCCATCAGTCGTATACTCGAAACCGAAGCGCTTCTCGATTCTGCCCGCAACTCCGAATCCGCACTTCTCCGAAGGGTCGTCCGACAACAATGCCTTCCGACCCTCTTCCGCCCGAAAACCCAGGCCATGCGCGCTACCGTCGAAATGCGCTTCAGCTGAAAGGTTCGGCACAACAACGACAGGAACGGGGCCAATGTTGAACTGAATGGGTCTCAGCGATTTCTCAAAAAGCTTCATCTCTTCAAGCTCGATGCCATCGAGAGACGCCTCTAAGCTAAATGCGTCGACAAGCCGAAAGAACATCTTTCCTCGGTCAATACGCACTTCTAACTCTAGACATTGAAGCATTGATGCCGACAACGGCTCCTTTTCCATCGTAAACAGTGGCCGGCCCAACGCTCGCTCAAAAGAAAAGTCACCCTCGTCAGCAAAAGCCTGCTCAACGAAGCGAACGGTGCGATTGGCTGATGACTGATCGATGAAGTGGCCACCTTCGTCATCGATAGCGACCGTCGCTTTCGCATCGCATTTTTCGATGACATCGGTAAGTGCAGCTTGCTGGATGGGGACGCGGAAGCCCTCTTCCACCGGCGCAGGCTTGCCCACTTTACACAGAAGGCCGTTAGGGGTCGCCTCGGTTATGCCAGCGCAGATCACATTTCCTTCCGCGAGACCAGCAACCGAGTCAACCGTCACCGAGTCCCCATCACTAGCGAGAATGGTGAACGACGATTCTCCTTCGCGATAGATGATCGCGTTCTCCTTGAGCACCACCCCATCATCGAATGACCTTTGCCAAAGCATGACAGCGGCCGCTACCATAAGGACAGCCGCCGCAACCAACATAGCAAGCAGCAGCACAAGAAGACGGCCAGACCTTCTCCCTCCCCCTGCAGCATCGCTCATAGGCATCTCCTTGTTAATCTTTCTTATTATCCATGAGTACGCACCTTTTGATAGTTTTGCAGGTACGCCCCAAATTCTTGCGACGTGTCAGAATTGCCCGTGCGCCAAGCTTTGTGGTCGATGATCCGGCTTTCGAAACCGTAATAGGCGTCAATGTAAGCAATCAACCCATCAAGCGCCACGAGCTGGGCCTCCGGATAGTCTCCGGAACCGCCGACATGAACCATTTCGATGCCGATGGAATAGGAGTTCATTCCATAATCAGCAGCCCAATCGCCTATCGACTGAGTGCCCCGCTTATCGTCTCGCGACTCATCCTGCACTCCGTAAAGCTCGTTATGCCCTGTATCGCCGAAACCTGCATGGTGCACGATGGAGTCCATAGGCGCACATTGCACAATGCTGCCGTCTTTGTTCACAATGAAGTGAGCCGCGACGTAATTGCCGCTGGAGTCCCACCAATCGATGACCGAGCTCGCATCGGAATCTCCCTCGGTGTCATGCAAAACGATATACTTCTGATACTCAGGCCCCTTTTCTCCATGGACGAAGTCAGATCGGAAATCTTCACTCAGAACAAGCTCGGCGCGCAGCTGCTCCACATCGGGGACGGCTTGCGCAGAAGGTCCCAGAGACGATGTCGACACCTCCGCCTGCGACTCGTCCGCTTTCCTGCCGATTGCCTCAGCGTTATCGGTATCCGCCGGCATTGCGTCCTCTTGAATGTGGTCGACAACAGGCAGATCGCGGGGTTCCTCTACCGGAATGGGCACTTTCGGCACCTCCGCAGCTTCCTCGACGCCGCCGGCACATCCCCAAAGGGCAGAGCCTGTTACCGCCCACGCCAGCATCCACGAAAACGAACAGACAACCCGCGACCTATCCCAAAGCTTCACATCTACCACTTTCTCGTTATGCGGCGCATCACAGCCACAATCTCGCCCAACAACGGAAGGGAAGGACGAGCACTCGTCCCTCCCTTCGGCCTTCTATTGCAAGCGCCCGCTATCCCATCAAGCTCATAGCGCCGACGCCGGCCGAGCAAGCGGACACTACGGCCAAAAGTAGAATCAGATCGATGAAGGACAAAACGGTACCGGCGACTGCCAGCCCGCGAGGCACCCTGAACGAGCCGATCACGGAGAGAATGGCGCCAAGCAGCCATACGACCCATCCCAGTACAGGCACCCAGGAGGTGAACACGCCGATCAGGGCAAGGACGAAACCTGCCGTGCCGATGCCGTTCTTCTGAACAAGACCCTGCATCTGAACGTTGACCACCTGAGTCGCGCCACGCGAAGACGCAGGATTGACCCCATCCTGCTCAACGATTGCCGCGCCGGCTGCATTGCCGCAAGACGCGCAGAACTGGGCACCATCGGGGTTCTCGGCCCCGCATTTCGGGCAAAACATTTCCTTCTCCTTTTTTCGAAACTTACAATTCTTTCGCAACCCGCAGGCGCTTCTACCGCCCGCGATACTCACCGATCCCTACAGATATTGCGATCCTCGGCTTTGCTCGAGAGCGAGCATTGTCTCTGTGTTTTGCTTCTCGACGGCAGAAAGGGGCGACGACATCGCGTCGAACTCCTCGGGCGAGTAGCGTTGGGTGTACCAGCTCTTCTCTCCGAAGTACTGGGCGAGCTCCGGGTTCTGGAAGCCCCGGCCATGACGGGCGAATATCTCGTTGCGAGCCACGAACAACTCCCAGTCGGATAGAGCGCTGAGCTCCGAGGTCGTATAGGCGCGAGTATCGCTATCGGGAAGCATGTACTCCGATGCTGTGGGCTCCTCGACCGGAGCGGGCGCAGGCTCTGGAGCAGTTGCCTCATCGATCGAGGTTTCAGGTTCGGCTGACCCCTGCGTCGCCGGAGGCTCCTCGCCGCTCTCAAGCTCATCGTAAGTCGCCGCGTCCTCCTCGGCAGCATTCGACGCCTTCTGGGGTGTCTCCACAGAAGCGGCGGGGGCATCTGCTGCAACCGGCTCGATCGACTGGGCGCTCTGCCCGAAAAGCAGGTACAGCACAACACCGGCAGCCACCAGCAAAACCACGCCAGCTGCCACCAAGCCGATAATTAGCCCTTTGTTCGAGCTCGATTTTTTCGAGGACTCGGCTTTCGAAGCGCCATCCCTCGAACGCTGAGGCAGCGGGGCATCGGCTCCCGAGACCGCCTTTCCGCAACGGGTGCAAAACGCCGTTCCCTCCTGGAGGGAAGCTCCACAGCCAGTGCAAAAGGCCTTAGAAGCCGTTGACGAGGGATTCCGATCGTCACTCATGCCTGCCATCACGGGCAACGGCATCGTAGAAGAATCACCCACCGAGGCCAGAGGCCTGGTGGCGGCCGCAGGTGAGGCACTGCGCTCCTCCCCCTGCGGCGCCAGCGCCCCGCACCCTTCGCAAAAGCGATTTCCCTCTTTGATATCTTTTCCGCAACGCGTGCAGAACATGCTCATCCTCCTGCGTATCGTCGATTCCGACTGCCCTATTGCTTGTAGAGGGTCCCCGTGCCGTCGAAGACCGTGCTCGTCACCTCGCCGTTCCATCCGCTCGTCTCGTCCTGCCCGATGCTCATGGAATCGATCTCGATGGCCTTTGATCCGTCGTCGCTCTGGATCAGATAGCCGCTCAAGCTCGCCTGACGGCTGCCGTGATCGCTATCGCCTTGGGCCTCGAAATAATAGGAATAGCCATCGGACTGGCCCTCGTAGTCGGACGTCGTGGGCTCAATGGCCGCAGTCAACGTGCCCGAGGCCTCGCTGTAGGAGTCAGGCGTGCCCCAGCTAGCCTCATCGCTCCAGCCGTTGACCTTATACGTAATGGTGAAGGTGCCCGTCTCGGCATTCAGGCCGTTGATGGTGAACTGAGCGAGCTTCGTCAGATCTCCGGTCTTCGCCCGATACTCGCCATCGAGATCCTTGTACGTCACTTTTCGCGCCGTATCCTCGTTCTCGATATACCATCCGCTATCGCCCACAGCGTAGGTGACGGTCTTCGACGATACGGCATCGGCGAACCAGAATTGGTACGTCTTGTCCACCGTCGTTTGGCAGGTGCCCGTCTCGGCGTTGAGCTCAAGCCCCTCCCCCGCCACACCGTTGGCCTCATCTTTGTCGATGCCCTTCTTCGGCATCACTGAACTGGACATCAGTTCGAACACGTACTCGCCAGTCTGGTCAGGCGAGCGATAGGCCGTATCGGGATAGGGATAGTAGTCCATCCCATAGGTAAGAGCGACGCTGAAGCTATCGTTTTCCACAACGGCCTTCACCTGGGCCGTCAGCCAACCGTCATTCTGAACCTTCATATCCGTCACTTCGAAGGAAGTGACGCTGTAGGGGGAATCGTTGGTATAGTCGCCGGAAGGGGTTTCGGCAAGATAGGGCTGCTGAATCTCGAAAGCATGGCGGACAGTGTCGGTCGTCTGGCCGAGTGTTGAGCCGCCGGTCAGCATAGACACGACACCGGCAATCACCGCCACCACAACCACCAGCGCCACAACCCCGGCAACGATGAGCTTGCCGTGAGCCTTCATCACGCCGGCCGCCGCAGCTCCGGTTCCGGTGTCCACGGGCGCAGGCACC
>OGOG01003038.1_pt1 | contig 13221 bp, 9 predicted proteins | sample 1552581 | NCBI WGS metagenome assembly OGOG01 (sample SAMEA2580152, study PRJEB22360) | human gut metagenome | biome: human gut; feature: human-associated habitat; material: faeces | place: Denmark | collected 2008/2010 | reverse complement strand
ACCAGGCCACCGGCGAGAAGTACGTGCCGTACGTCATCGAGCCGGCCGCCGGCCTGACCCGCTCCCTCATGTGCTTCATGGTCGACGCCTACGACGTTGACGAGGCTCCGAACACCAAGGGCGGCGTGGACAAGCGCACCGTGCTGCACCTCGATCCGCGTCTGGCTCCGGTCAAGGCCGCCGTGCTGCCGCTGAGCAAGAAGCCCGATCTGCAGAACGTGGCGCAGAAGCTCGCCGCCGACCTGCGCCAGCACGAGTGGATGATCGACTACGACGAAGCCGGAGCCATCGGCCGTCGCTACCGCCGTGAGGACGAGATCGGCACTCCGCTGTGCGTCACCGTCGACTTCGACACCCTTGACGACCAGGCCGTCACCATCCGCGAGCGTGACACCATGCAGCAGGAGCGCGTCAGCCTCGACAAGGTGGCCGACTACATCGCCGAGCGCATCGGCGAGAAGCGCGTCAGCGTGCCGCAGATGCCGGTCGAAATGGGCGGCGAGGCTTGGCCTGAGTCCGTCAAGATCGCCGAAGCCGGTGGCCTGTACTGATCGCCACGAATCGGTCATATCGAACGGAACAAGTCTGACCTATGCCAGATAGCATTGTGAATGCCTACGAGGAATCCGACGTGCTCGACCCGCGTACCGACGCGGAACGGCCGTCGGTTCCTCCCGTTATAAAGCCCGTTGATCTGGGTCCGGTGCACGTCGAAACGCCGGTGGTGCTTTCGCCTATGGCGGGCGTCACCAACTGGCCGTTCCGCGTGATCTGCGAAAGCTACGGTCCCGACGGTCTGTACGTGGCGGAAATGATTACCGCGCGCGCATTGGTGGCCCGCAATCCGAAAGCCCTGCGCCTATGCCGTTTCGCACCCAGCGAGAAGATTCGCTCGCTGCAGCTGTACGGCGTCAATCCCTCGATTGTGGAGCAGGCCGCGAAAATCGTCATCGACGAGAACATGGCCGACCATGTCGACCTCAACTTCGGCTGCCCGGTGCCCAAGGTGACGCGTCGTGGCGGCGGTTCCGCGCTGCCATGGAAGACGGACCTGTTCCGTGAGATCATCCAACGTGTGGTCAAGGTGTGCGACGCGGCCAACGTACCAGTCACGGCCAAAATCCGCGTCGGCATCGACCATGAACACGAGACGTTCCTCGAAGCCGGGCACATCGCGCAGGAGGAAGGCTGCAAGGCCGTCACCCTGCACGCGCGCACCACCGCCGAATATTACGGTGGGCATTCCGATTGGTCCCGCATCGGCGAGCTGGTTTCCGAGCTTGATATTCCCGTCTTCGGCAACGGGGATATTTGGGGTGCCAACGACGCGTTGGCGATGGTCGCCGAAACCGGTTGCGCGGGTGTTGCGATCGGCCGCGGCTGCCAAGGCCGTCCATGGTTGTTCGCCGACATCAAGAACGCGTTCGCCGGCAGTGACGAGCGCGTCGACCCCACGCTGGGCGACGTGTGCCGCGTGATCGAACGGCATGCCGAACTGCTGACCGAATTCTATGATGGCGACGAGCGGATGGCCGTGCATGACCTGCGCAAGCACGTCGCGTGGTATCTGAAGGGCTTCCCCGTGGGCGGTTCCACACGCCGTGCGTTCATGGAATGTGAAAATCTTGAGGATGTCCGGCGCGAGATAGGCAGACTCGACCCGAACATTCGGTTCCCAGAACGCATCGCCGACAAGCCAAGGGGGCGCGTGCGCTTCGCCAAAAAGGTGCATCTGCCTTACGGATGGTTGGAATCCCGGGAAACCACGCACGAGGAGCGTGAGGCGCTGTTCGGGGATGACCCGATGGATGCCAGCTACTAAAGCCCGTCACGCATGTTCGAAGAGCCGTGTACAAATGACTGAAGGGGTCAACGCAGGCAGAATGAACATGCTGACAGCAAAAAAGTGAAAAAACGGTGGTACACGCCTGGGAAAGTGCGCGTATCATCGGCGCGATTGCGATAGAGTTGTTCATATACGTGAGTGAACAGGAGACAATGGTGAGCGAGATTGCCCAGACTGACAATTTCAACGACAAGACCAACATCAAGGTCGTCGGTGTCGGTGGAGCCGGAGGCAACGCTGTCAATCGCATGATTGCGGAGGGTCTTCAAAGCGTCGAATTTATTGCGATCAACACTGATGCAAAGGATCTGCTGCGATCCGACGCCGATGTCAAGATCTCGCTGAACGATGCCTCCAGCCGTGGTCTGGGCGCTGGCGCCGACCCGGAAAAGGGTGCCAAGGCGGCGCAGGATCACCAGTCCGACATCGAAGAGGCGCTTAAGGGCTCCGACATGGTGTTCGTCACCTGCGGTGAGGGCGGTGGCACCGGAACCGGCGCCAGCCCGATCGTGGCACGTGCGGCCCACCAGCAGGGCGCGCTGACCATCGCCGTGGTGACCCGTCCGTTCAGCTTCGAAGGTCCGCAGCGTTCCGCTTCCGCCGCGCTCGGCATCGAGAACCTGCGCAAGGAAGTCGACGCGCTGATCGTCATTCCGAACGACCGACTGCTGGAACTGTCCGACCGCACCATTGGCATCGTCGACGCGTTCAAGACCGCCGACACCGCACTGCTGGCCGGCGTGCAGGGCATCACCGACCTGATTACCTCGAATTCGTACATCCACGTTGATTTCAACGATGTCAACGCGATTCTGCGTGGTGCCGGCACCGCGCTGTTCGGCATCGGTTCCGCTCGGGGAGAGGACCGCGCCACGCAGGCCGCGGAAATCGCCATCAGCTCGCCGCTGCTGGAGGAAAGCATCGAGGGTGCGCATGGCGCACTGATCAACATCGCCGGTCCGACCGACCTGAAGCTGCAGGAAGCCGCAGCCGCGGTCGCGCTGGTGCAGAAGGCCATCCATCCGGAAGCGCAGATCATCTGGGGCCTGTCCCTGGACGACGCCTACGGCGACGAGGTGCGTGTCACCGTCATCGCGGCAGGTTTCGATGCCAATTCTAAGAAGCCCGACCAGCCGGCCGAAGAAAAGCCGGCCGCGGCCAAGGAAAACACGGTACCGCTGTCCGCGTTGTCCGCCGGCGTGCAGGCTCCCGCCCAGCAGCCGCAGCCGGGGCAGACTCCGGCGGTGCCGCAGGTGCAGCCGCTGTCCAGCTACATTCCGTCCACTCCGGACCAGAACGTCGCCTCGTTCGACCAGACCACCGAGCATGAAGTGGTTTCGGCTAACGATCCGGGCGACCTCGATATTCCGGATTTCCTGCGCTAAAGTCAACGCGTAGACGCGAAAGGAACATACATGGCAGGTTTCATGAAGAACGCGATGTCGTACTTGGGAATGTCCGACGTCGCCGAGGGTGAGGATGATTTCGAGGATGACGTCGACACCGGCGAGACCTCGTTCGATTCGGATCATTCCGTCACCCCGATGCCTTCCTCTTCGGCTTCCGCTTCCACGCCGTCCGCTCCGCGTGAGCAGTCCAACCCGTTCCAGGGGGGTAGAGTGAGCCGCATCACCACCATCCATCCGAAGACCTATGACGATGCGCAGATGGTCGGTCGCGCCATTCGTGACGGCATTCCGGTGGTGCTGAACCTGACAGGTGTGGCCGAAGCCGTGGCATACCGCATCGTCGACTTCTCCGCCGGTGTGGTGTTCGGCGTGCGAGGCTCCATCGAACGCGTCACTCCGCGCGTGTTCCTGCTGAGCCCGGCCCAAGTGAACATCAAGGTCGAGGAGCCTGAAGACAAGGGTCCGGCCCACGACCTGTTCGCCGACTGAGCCGTGTAGCACAGAGCAAGCACAAATCAGACGATTATGCCCCCACTGAAAGCGGGGGCATTTTGTTATGCGCGCTTGATACAGTGGCAACGTGATTCTCTCGATAATTGGTAGCGTCGTCCATTTTCTGGTCAACGCCTATATCCTGGTGCTGTTCGTCCGCATGATTCTCGACTGGGTGTTGGCATTGTCGCCGACGTGGCGGCCAAGCGGAATCGTGGCCTCGTTGTTCGACGCCATCTACCAGCTGACGGAGCCGCCGTTAAGGTGGTTGCGGCAGTATATTCGTCCCGTTCCGCTCGGACCGATCTATTTTGACGTCGCGTATCTTGTGCTTTATTTCGTTCTTGTGGTCATTGATTTCCTTATTTAGCACCTCTAAAAAACCGTTTTTCCGCAAAATATCTATGGTTTCGTGCTAGAGTCGAACACTGAAAGCAACAACAGTAAGGCATCAAGCCCAAAGCGAGGTGTAAGGATTTATGGCTCTGTTGACGCCGAAAGATATTAGGGAGCATACTTTCCAGACCGTAAGGTTCAAGGAAGGCTATGACGTCGATGAAGTCGATGACTTCCTCGATCAGGTAACCGAGACGGTGGAAGCCCTTGGCAAGCAGGCAGTTGCCGGCGGACAGGCCACGCAGTCTCTTGGCCCAGATGTCGCAGGACTCAATTCCAAGATTTCCGAGTTGAATGCTCAGATCCAGTCCCTGCAGCAGGAGAACGCGACGCTGAAGTCCGCCTCCGAGCAGGCAGCTGGTGCGGGAGACCAGGCCGCTCAGGCCGCTCAGGCCGCGGCCGCCAAGCTTTCCGAGGCAGAGGAAAGCAATCGTGCGCTGTCTTCCCAGAACGAGCAGCTCAAGGGGCAGATCGATCGTCTGTCCGCGCAGGTCGATCAGCTCACCGCCCAGGCAGCCGAAGCGGCCGGTCAGGCCGACCTTGGCGAGCAGCTTACCGCCGTGCAGCACGAGCGTGACACGTTCCGCGCACAGACCGAGGACCTGTCCCGTCAGCTGGCATCGGCCCAGGAGCAGGTGGTCGTGGCTCAGCGTCAGAAGGAGCAGATCGATCAGCTCACCGCAAAGCTTCAGGAAGCGCAGGACCAGGTCGCTCAGGCCCAGCAGCTCACTCAGGAGCATGCTGCCCAGTCCCAGCAGCAGGATGCCCAGGTGAAGCAGCAGGCCATGCAGATCCAGCAGCTTGCCCAGCAGCTGAAGGATTCCCAGATTCGCGAGGCACAGCTGCGCGAACAGGTCGCCAAGTCCGAGCCGAGCACCGAAACCGGCAGCCTGCAGAAGATCGCAGGTGCCGCGGCAAGCGCCAATACCGAGCCGGAGCGCGCCACCGCCATGCTGACGCTGGCCATGCAGCTGCACGACCAGTACGTCGACAAGGGCAAGGCCAAGGCCAAGGAGATCACCGAGGAAAGCCAGCGCAAGTACGAAGAGATCATCGGCAGCGCCAACGACTACTCCAACCGCACTCGTTCCGAGGCTGACCAGTACTCCACCGACACCCGCGCCAACGCCGACAACTACCTGTCCGGCAAGACCCAGGATGGCGATGCCTACCTGGCACAGAAGCAGCAGGATGGCGATGCGTACCTGAACCAGAAGACCGAGGAGGGCGACGCCTACCTTGCGCAGAAGACCGAGGAGGGTGACGCCTACCTTGCGCAGAAGACCGAGGAAGGCAATGCCTATCTGGCCGGCAAGCAGCAGGATGGCGACGCTTATCTGGAGCAGAAGCAGGAAGAGGGCGACGGCTACCTGGCTCAGAAGACCCAGGACGCCGACACGTACTTCTCCGACAAGCACACCGAGGCCGACAACTACGAAGCCGAAGTGCAGAAGCGCGCCTTCGACTACGATTCGAAGACCCGTACCGCTGCCGACGACTACGCCCAGCAGGTCCGCGACAACCTCGAGACCCAGACCAAGGTCATCGAAGGCAACATCAAGGGCCTCAAGCAGTTCGAAACCGAATACCGTGCACGACTCACCGACTTCCTCGGCCAGCTCGTCAACCAGGTGTCCGATACGAACAACTACGACCAGGACCCTCAGGACAACAACGACTGAGATTAGCCTGTGTCTGACATCATGAAGAATGATCAAAGACGGCTGCGCGACCGCGTGGCCGTCTTTGCGTGTATTGCGATCGCGGCGATCGCGATTGACCAGCTCACCAAGATGTGGGCTTTGTCCGCATTGGCCGATGGCCGTACCATACGCGTGATTCCCGGCCTGCTTTCGTTGACATTGGTGCGTAATCCAGGCGCCTCGCTCGGCATGGGCTCCGGCATGACGTGGCTGATTTCCCTGCTGGCGATGGCGGCCTGCGTGGCGTTGGTCGTACTTGCCGTCCGCACCATTTCCATGAAATGGACGGTGCTGTTCGCCTTCGCCTTCGCAGGAGCGTTCGGCAACCTCATCGACCGCGTCATCTACGCGGAAGGGTTCCTCAACGGCAAGGTCGTGGATTTCCTGAACTACGGATGGTCCATCGGCAACGTGGCGGACATCTTCCTCATGCTCGCGGGCGTTGCGGCGGTGCTGCTGCTGTTCCTCGGGGAACCGTTCAGCCAAAAGGACCTTGACGAGGCCAACGGCAAGACGCTTGGTGATGATGCGAACGCAACCGACGACGGGACGAAAGCAGCATGAGCCGTCTCGTACCCGCTCCCGACGCGCTCGTCGGCAAACGATTCGACGTCGCGGTCGCCAAAATGCTTGGCATTTCCCGGGCCAAGGCGGCCGACCTCATCGAAAGCGGACAGGCGCGCGTGCTCGGCAGGGACATTTCCAAATCGTCGACCCTGCAGGCAGGCGAAACCGTAGAATTCGACATCGTCGAGGAACGGTCCGAACCGGAACCGATCGCCCATGACATGGCCGTCGTCTATGAGGACGACGATGTGGTCGTAGTGGACAAGCCGGTCGGCGTCGCCGCGCACGCATCCGTCGGATGGACCGGTCCGACGGTGCTTGGCAGCCTGATCGACAGGGGAGTGCACATCACGTCATATGGCGCGGCAGGTCGTCAAGGCATCGTGTCACGACTCGACGTGGGCACATCGGGACTGATGCTCGTATGCAAGTCCGATCTTGCGTACGTGGAGATGCGCCGGCAGTTCGCCGAACATGAGGTCGTCAAAACTTATCACGCACTCGTGCAGGGCAATCTCAAAGAAGACAAAGCCACCATCGAAGCGCCGATCGGACGCGCCAAAGTCTCCGACTTCCGCTTCTGCGTGACACCGGCCGGCAAAGAGGCCATCACGCATTGGGACGTGATGGAACGTTTCGGCGAAGCCACGCTCGTATCCGTGAACCTGGAAACCGGCCGCACCCATCAGATCCGCGTGCATTTCTCATCCATCGGGCATCCGTTGGCGGGGGACGCCATGTACGGCGCGAATCCGCAGCTGAGCGAGGCGCTTGGCCTTGAACGGCAATGGCTGCACGCCATGCAATTGGAATTCCGCCATCCGCGTACGCACGTGTGGACCACGGTGAAATCGCACTATCCCGCCGACCTGCAGCATGCGCTTGACGTGATGCGCGCACGGCACGCCGACCAGTCCCTATAAAAGTGTGGCCGGACGGCCAGAAACGACTCCACGCCGTCATGAAGCCCAGCTAAATTGGAACGCATGGCTACTTCCGCAAATTTCGTGCAACTGCATAATCACACGCATTATTCGCTGCTCGACGGCGCATCGAAAATACCGGATCTGGTCAAGCGCGCCAAGGAACTGGGCATGCCGGCCGTCGGCATCACCGACCACGGCAACATGCATGGCGCGTATGAGATGTGGAGCGCCGCGGTCAACGCCGGCATCAAGCCGATCATCGGCATCGAAGCCTATGTGACGCCGGAAACCGCACGTCAGGACCCCACCCGTGTGAGCTGGGACACCAACTGGAATCCGGATCTGGATCCGCTGCATCGCCGCCGTAACCCGGATGATGTGTCCGGCGGCGGTGTCATCACCCACCTGACCATGTGGGCAGAAAACGACGAAGGCCTCGTCAACCTCATGAAAGCCTCCACCGACGCGAACCTTGAAGGCCGAGTCATGCGCTATCCGCGTATGGATAAGGAAATCCTCGCCAAATATTCGAAAGGCATCATCGCCTCGTCCGGCTGCCCGTCGGGCATCATCCAGACTCGTCTGCGCCTGGGCCAGTTCGATGACGCGTTGCGTGCCGCCGGCGAATTCCAAGACATTTTCGGCCGCGATAATTTCTACATCGAATTCATGGACCACGGCCTGAAAATCGAAAAGCAAGTGACCGACGGGCTGCTCGACATCGCAAAAAAGCTCAACGCGCCGCTGCTGGCCACCAACGATTCCCATTACACGCGTGCCGAAGACGCCGGCGCGCAGGACGCCATGCTGTGCATCAACTCCGGCTCCACGCTGGACGAGCCGGGCCGATTCAAATTCGACGGCACCGGCTACTACATCAAATCCGCCGAGGAAATGCGCGAACTGTTCAAAGACCTTCCCGAAGCGTGCGACAACACGTTGGAGATCGCCGAACGCTGCAACGTCATGTTCGACGATCATGAAGACGGCGCGTTCATGCCGCAATTCGACTGTCCGGAAGGCTGGGACGAGACGTCGCTGTTCCTGAAGAAGGTCGAGGAAGGCCTGGAACGCCGGTACAACGGCAAGCCGTCGCTCGAAGTACTGCGGCAGGCCGACTACGAATGCGGCGTGATCTGCCAGATGCAGTTCTGCGGCTACTTCCTCGTCGTGGCCGACTACATCAACTGGGCGAAGGCCCACGGCGTGATGGTGGGGCCGGGCCGTGGCTCCGCCGCAGGCGCCATGGTCGCGTATGCGATGGGCATCACCGAACTTGATCCGCTTGAACACGGTCTGATCTTCGAACGATTCCTCAACCCGGAACGTGTCTCACTGCCTGATATCGACGTCGACTTCGACCCGGACGGTCGTGGACGCGTGCTCGACTACGTGGGTGAGAAATACGGACGTGACAAAGTGGCGCAGTGCGTGATCTACGGCACCATCAAAACCAAGCAGGCGCTGAAGGACTCCGCCCGCATCATGGGATACGACTTCTCCGTCGGAGACAAGATCACCAAAGCCCTGCCTCCCGCACAGACCGGCGGCAAGGACATTCCGCTGCACGACATCTTCGACCCAAGCGCGAAACGATACGCGGAAGCACGCGAATTCCGCGAACTGTACGATTCCGACCCGGACGCGAAACGCATCACGGACGAGGCGATGGGCATCGAAGGTCTGATTCGTCAGACCGGTGTGCACGCCTGCGCCACCATCATGGGCAGCGAGCCGATCACCAACACGTCGCCGCTGCTGGAACGTACCGACGGCACCGTCACCACCACGCTCGAATACCATACGTGCGAAACGCTCGGTCTGGTCAAGATGGACTTCCTCGGACTTTCCAACTTGACGGTGATCCGAGACACCCTGAACAACATCGAGGCGAACGGCAAGGAACGCATCGACCATACGAAGATTCCGCTGGACGACCGCCCCACCTACGACCTGCTGTCCCGTGGCGACACGCTCGGCGTGTTCCAGCTCGATTCCGACGGCATGCGCTCGCTGCTGAAAACGTTGAAGCCGAACAACTTCAACGATATTTCCGCACTGATCGCGCTGTACCGTCCAGGTCCGATGGATATGGATTCGCACACCAACTATGCGAAGCGCAAGAACGGTCTGCAGAAGATCACGCCAATCCACCCCGAAGTGGCCGAACCGCTTAAGGAAGTGCTCGACGAGACCTACGGTCTGATCGTCTACCAGGAGCAGGTGCAGTCCGCGGCGCGAATCCTCGCCGGCTATTCGCTGGGCAAGGCAGACGTGCTGCGTCGAGCGATGGGCAAGAAGAAGCCGGAAGTGCTGGCCAAGGAGAAGATTCCGTTCTTTGCCGGCATGAAGGAGCATGGATATTCCGAAGAGGCCGCGCAGGCCGTGTGGGACATCCTCGTGCCGTTCTCCGGCTACGCGTTCAACAAGGCGCATTCGGCCGCATACGGTTTGATCTCCTACTGGACCGCGTATCTGAAAACGCATTATCCGGTGGAGTTCATGGCCGCCCTGCTGCAAGGCGCCAGCACGAACAAAGACAAGACCGCGCTGTACCTGGGCGAGGCGCGACGCATGGGCATCCAGGTGCTTTCTCCGGACGTGAACGAGTCGGTGTACGAGTATTCGGCAGTCGGCGACGTCGTGCGATTCGGCCTCGGCGCCATCCGCAACGTCGGCAAGAACGCGGTCGATGCGATCATCGCGGAACGTGAGAACGGCCACGGCAAGTACGTGAACTTCACCGATTTCATCAAACGCGTGCCGTTGGAGGCGCTGAACAGGCGATTGGTGGAATCGCTGATCAAGGCCGGCGCGTTCGACTCGATCGACCCGAACCGTCGTGCGCTGTTCACCATCCACGAAACGGCCATCAATTCGGTCGTCGGCCTGAAACGCAAGCAGGCGGAAGGCCAGTTCGACCTGTTCGCCGACCTGGACGATTCCAAGGAGAACGATTCCGCCATGGGAGACGCCATGGTGCAGGTGCCCGACGTGGAGGAGTGGGACAAGAAAACCAAGCTCAACTTCGAACGCGAGATGCTTGGCCTGTACGTGTCCGACCATCCGTTGAGCGGCATGCAGTCGATTCTGGTGTCGTTGCGCGAAATGTCGATAGCCCACCTGATCGACCGCGCGGGAAGCATGCCGGACGGCCAGCAGGTGACGATCGCGGGCCTGATCACGAACGTGGACCGCCGCGTGTCGAAAAAGGGCAATCCGTGGGCCATCGTAACCGTCGAGGATCTGGAAAGCTCCATCCAATGCATGTTCTTCGGCAAGGTGTACGAGGCCGCCGCGCCCGAGCTCGCCGTCGACACCGTGGTACAGATCCGCGGCCAGGTGGAGAAGCGCGATGAGACAGTGAGCATGCGCGCCACCGAATTCACCGTGCCGACGTTGGAGGCGCAGGATGAACGTCCGCTGACGATTGTGCTGCCGCCGATCGCGCTCGACCAGTCGCATGTGCGGCGGCTCGGGCAGATTCTGACCAGCCATCCCGGCCCATGCGAGGTGAAACTGGCGTTGATGGACGACAAAGGCAACGCCAAGGTGCTGACGTTCGGAGACCGGTTCCGCGTCAAACGCGACACGTCGCTGTTCGCCGAAATCAAGATTCTCTTCGGACCGAGCTCGCTTCCGTTGGCCTGAGCGGTTTGACTTGAACGGTTTGACCTGAACAGGTTTTTGATTGCCGGCCGATGCTGAATGGCGTCGACCGGCATATATTTTTCGCGGAAATCGGCATGGCATGGAAAACGGCGGATCTGCGTGTCTCACAATGCGGCTGAATGTGAGACGACGGGACGTTCTCGTGACTTGGCGTTGTTACCATGGGGCGTTATGAGCGAAGAAAACTATATGCGAATCATTGACCTGCGCGGCAAGAAGCTGACCCGAGCTGAAATGCTGGAAGCCATGCCCCGCGCCGAGATGGGCACCAACGAGGCCACTGAGCTCGTACAGCCGATTCTCGATGATGTGAAGGCCCGCGGCGCTGCGGCCCTGCGCGACTTCGCGGAGAAGTTCGACCATATCCGTCCCGAGCATCTGCGTGTGCCGGTCGAGGCCATGAAGGCCGCCGTCGACGAGCTCGATCCGGAAGTGCGCGCCGCCATCGAGGAATCCGTGCGCCGCTGCCGCGCCGTATCCGCATCCCAGGTGCCGGCCCCGTTCCACACCGACCTGGCCGAAGGCGCGCGCGTCGCCGAACGTTGGATTCCGGTGCAGCGCGTCGGCCTGTACGTGCCGGGAGGCAAGGCCGTCTACCCGAGCTCCGTCATCATGAACGTGGTGCCGGCGCAGGCCGCAGGCGTCGAATCGCTGGCCATCGCCACCCCGCCGAGCCGCAGCAACTCCGACGGCCTGCCGGACAAGACCATCCTCGCCACCTGCGCCATCCTCGGCGTGGACGAGGTGTACGCGGTCGGCGGCGCTCAGGCCATCGCCATGTTCGCTTACGGCGCCAAGGGCTCCGAACCGCAGGACGGCGAGATCCTGTGCGATCCGGTGGACAAGATCACCGGCCCGGGCAACATCTTCGTCGCCACCGCCAAGCGCATGGTCTCCGGCATCGTCGGCATCGACGCCGTCGCCGGTCCGACCGAAATCGCCATCATCGCCGACAAGGGCGCCAACCCAAGCTGGCTCGCCGCCGATCTGATCGGCCAGGCCGAACATGACGAGCTCGCCGGTTCCGTGCTTATCGCCGACAGCGAGGACATCGCCGACAAGGTGCAGGAAAGCCTCAAGTACCGCGTGCCTCGCACCGAGCACGCCGAGCGCGTCAACACGTCGCTGCGCGGCCGCCAGTCCGGCATCATCCTCACAGACGGCATCGAACAGTCCATCGACGCGGCCAACGCGTACGCGGCCGAACACCTTGAAGTGCAGACCGCTGATCCGGATGCCGTGATCGCCAAGATCCGCAACGCCGGCGCCATCTTCCGTGGCCCGTACTCCCCGGTTCCGCTGGGCGACTACATGTCCGGTTCCAACCACGTGCTGCCGACCTCCGGCACCGCGCGCTTCGCCGCCGGCCTCGGCGTGCACACCTTCATGAAGCCGGTCGAAGTCATCGAATACGACGAGCAGGGACTGAAGACCCTCGCCGCCCGTGTGAACGCCTTCGCCGTCTCCGAAGATCTGCCGGCACACGGCGAATGCGTGCTGAGCCGCTTCATCGACGACCCGTACAACAAGGCGACCATCAAGGAACAGGAAGAGCAGGCCGGCCTCCGATGAGCGAGACTTCCAGCAACGCGATTCCGGCATATCTGCCGCTGCGCAACGACCTGATCGGCGAAGAACCGTACGGCGCGCCGCAGCTCGACGTGCCGGTGTGCCTCAACGTCAACGAGAATCCGTACGCGCCCGAACCGGCCGTGGTGGAAACCATCGCCCAGCGTGTCAAGGAGATCGCCCCGACGCTCAACCGCTATCCGGACCGCGAGCATATCGAACTGCGCAAGGCTTTCTCCACATATCTGGAACGCGAATCGGGCGTGAGGCTCAGCGTCGACCAGGTGTGGGGCGCCAACGGCTCCAACGAGATCATGCTGCAGCTGTTCCAGGCGTTCGGTGGCCCCGGCCGCATCTCGCTCGGCTGCGATCCGACGTACTCCATGTATCCGGAATACGCGCGCGACACGTTCACCACGTGGAAGCTTGCGCACCGCAACGCCGATTTCACGCTTGACGTGGACGCCACCATCAAGGCGATCGAAGACGTCAAGCCGGCCATGATCGTGCTCACCAGCCCGAACAATCCGACCGGCACACCGCTGAAGATGGATGATCTCAAGCGCGTGCTCGGCGCCGCCGAAACCGCTGAAGTGGCCGGGGCCGCCGCAGGCGGGCATCCGGGGGGCGTTGAGCTGTTC
>OGOG01003037.1_pt1 | contig 13226 bp, 10 predicted proteins | sample 1552581 | NCBI WGS metagenome assembly OGOG01 (sample SAMEA2580152, study PRJEB22360) | human gut metagenome | biome: human gut; feature: human-associated habitat; material: faeces | place: Denmark | collected 2008/2010 | reverse complement strand
TACTTTTCGCTGTGCTTGATCTTTTGGTGCTTTTGGATCAAGCCAAAAGCACAAGAAAAGAATCTGTGAGAAGAAAACTTTTCGAGCGATCCTTTGCAATGCGGAAGTTATTGTGCGCTTCGCGCAACGATGATTATTTGCTGGTGTCCTGGTTTTAGCAGGCCTCCGGCCTGCCCGAATGCACGGCTCCCGCTATCGCCGCACGAGTTTGACCACGTTCTCCACGTGGTGCGTGTGGGGGAACATGTCGACGGGCTGTACCGCTTCGACGCGGTAGGCGCCGTCCATGAGCGCCAGGTCGCGCGCCTGCGTGGCGGGATTGCAGCTCACGTAGACGATCCGCTCGGGGGCGGCGCGCAGGATGACGTCGATCACGGGCTGGTCGACCCCCGCGCGCGGCGGATCGAGGATGATGACGTCGGGGCGGCCGTTGGCGGCCACGAACGCGTCGTCGAGCACCGCCTTCATATCGCCTGCGTAGAAGCGCGTGTTGCCGATGCCGTTGAGCGCCGAATTGACCTTCGCGTCGTCGATCGCTTCGGGGACGTACTCCACGCCCACGACCTTGGCGCAGCGTGCGGCGCAGAAGTTGGCGATGGTGCCCGTGCCGGTGTAGAGGTCGTAGAGCGTCTCGCCGCCGGTGAGCGCCGCGAAGTCGCGCGCCACCTTGTAGAGTTCGTAGGCCTGCGCCGAATTGGTCTGGTAGAACGATTTGGGGCCCACCTTGAAACGCAGCCCCTCCATCTGTTCGAGGATATGGTCCTTGCCGCGGTAGAGTACGGGCGTGAGGTCTGCCAGCGAGTCGTTCCACTTGGTGTTGACCACGTAGAAGAGCGACGTGATCTGAGGAAAACGTTCCGCGACGTGGCTCATCAGCGCTTCGATGCGGGGCGTGTCCTCTTCGCCGAATACGACGATGGCCATGACCTCGCCCGTCGAGGCGGTGCGGACGATGAGGTTGCGCATCAGCCCCGCGTGCTCGCGGATGTTGTGGAACGAATAGCCGTGTTCGAGCGCGAAGCGCTTGATCTCGTTGCGCAGCGCGTTCGACGGCTCGGGCTGCAACCAGCACTTTTCGATGTCGAGCACCTTGTCGAAGAGGTTGGGGATATGGAATCCCAGCGCGGGGCCGGCGTCGATGTCGCCTCCGGCGGCAATCTCCTCGTAGGTCATCCAGCGGCGCGGTGCGAAGGTGAATTCCAGCTTGTTGCGGTAGAACTGCGTCTCGGCCGAGGCGAGGCAGGGGCGGACGGCGGGCAACTCGATCTTGCCGATGCGGGCGAGCTGGTCGCGCACCTGCTCGGTCTTGAAGCGGAGCTGTTCGGCGTAGGGAAGGTTCTGCCATTTGCATCCTCCGCAGACGCCGAAATGGGCGCAGAAGGGCTCGACCCGCAGCGGCGAGCGGTGCACGTAGCGTACGACCGTCCCCTCCATGAAGCGGCGGCGACGGTTGCGGATCTGCACGTCGACCAAGTCGCCCGGCACGGTCATCGGGACGAAGACCACCTGATCCTGCCAGCGTCCCATCGCCTTGCCTTCGGCGGCGAGCGTCGTAATTTCCAACCCTTCGATGAGGGGATAATTCTGTTTCCTGCGAGCCATAGCTTTTCCCTTTACGCCCGCAAAAATACAATAAAATCCGTGATTATCCGCTTCGAAGTCCCGACGGTCGAAGATTCCCGTTGCTGCGCAGCGGCGCAAACGCTTCCGACTGCCGCCTCGGCGACCGTGAAACGGGGTTCGGAAGGGTGTCGGCTACTCCTGTTTCGTGCGATCGGCCTTGCGACGGCGTGCCCGTTCGCGCCAGCCGCCCGCCCAGAAGCCCAGCAGGAAGGGAACCCCGACGAGCGCCGCGACCAGCAGGACGATCCAGAACACCACCTTGCCTACGAGCGCCGGCAGTGCGGCCAGCGTTTTGGCGATCGCGTCGTCGGCGGCCTGCTGCGCCTGCGCGACGAGCGCTTCGCGTTCGGCCGAAACGTAGTGTTGCAGCGCCATGCGCTGGCGGTCGATGTCGGCGAAGGCGTTGTCGACGCCGGCGTTGAAAGTCGCCATGGCTTCGGCGAGCGCTGCGTTGAGTTCGGCGGCCACCTCGCGCGAGACGCCCGGCAGATCCTCGGCTACGGCCGTCAGACGGTTGAAGTCGCGTTCGAGCGAATCGAGCTGCATGGCCAGCCGGTCGCGCAGGCTGTCCTGGCGGATGCGGAGCGAGAGAAGGTCGCCCGTCCAGTCGATCGCGTTGGTCGTCTGCTGCGTCACGCCGCCGATGCGGTCGCCCATGTCGGCCATCACTTCGGCGATGGTTCCCACCGGATAGAGCGCTTCGATGCCGTGGGCACGCAGGAAATCGACCCACGGCAGCATCGTGCGGTCGGGTTGCACCTCGTCGCCGGGTGCCGGCAGGGGTTGTGCGGCGACGAACTGCCGCATCAGCTCGTAGCGCTCGGGTGTCAGCAGGTCGGAGGCCAGGTGTCGGGCCTTGCGGTGGAGGCGCGATGCGGTGCGCCGCGCCAGCGGCGAACCCGCGCCGAAAAGCAGCGAGTCGGGCCGTGCGGCGAAGAGCGAATCCATGTTGCGGTAGAGCATCCACGTGTCGAGCAGGGCCAGTTCGGGCGCCTGCTGCATGGCGGCGTCGACGGCGGCGCGCGTCGTGCGCAGTTTCCACCGGATCGTGCGGCGTTGGAGCTCGGCGTCGTCGCTGCCGGCGGCGATCGAGTCGGCGGCGGCCGTCACCTCGTCGGAGGCTTCGTAATAGAAACCGCGCGTGAGGAGCCGCATGCGTGTCTCCTCTTTCGAGAGCGGTTCGCCGCCCGTATCGACCGAGAATTTCAGCAGCGAGCACCCTGTCAGCAGCGTCAGCGCCGCGATCCTCGCGGCGGCTTCAAACGGGCGGATTCGTATTCCGTTCATCATGTCGTGTACAGTTTTATGCCGTGAAGGACGACCGCAGTCGGCGCCTCCTTTGACAAAGATACGAATAAGCGAGGGCAATGTCAAATTTATTTGCACATTACCGAGCGGGAGTATCTTCGGCGCAGCCAAAGAACGAATAAGCCGAGGGCAATGTCAAATTTATTTGCGCATTGCCGAGCGGGAGTATCTTCGGCGCAGCCAAAGAACGAATAAGCCGAGGGCAATGTCAAATTTATTTGCGCATTGCCGAGCGGGAGAGTCTTCGGCGGAGCCGAAACGGCGTCTCTCCGCCGGTTCGCGCAACTTCCGCGCCGGAATCGCCGCGACCGGACGCATGAGCGGGACACCCGTTTTTCGCAGGTTTTTGCCCTTCCCGCTTGCGGGTCTTGATTAAGATTCCTACCTTTGAGTTAAAATTTACGGGTTATGGCATATTTTCAGGTCGAAGGCGGGCACCGCCTTCACGGCGAGATCACCCCGCAGGGGGCCAAGAACGAAGCGTTGCAGATCCTCTGCGCCACGCTGCTGACGCCCCGGCGGGTCGTCGTGCACAACGTGCCCCGGATTCTGGACGTCATGCAGCTCATCGATCTGCTGCGGGCGATGGGGGTCGAGGTGGAGCAGCTGGCGGACGACACCTATGCGTTCTGCGCCCGCGAGATCGACCTCGACTACCTGCTGACCGAGGATTACCGCCGCCGCTGCGCACGGCTGCGCGGCTCGGTCATGCTCATCGGGCCGCTGCTGGCACGCTTCGGCGTGGGGTACGTCCCCAAGCCGGGCGGCGACAAAATCGGGCGGCGGCGACTGGACACCCATTTCATCGGTTTCCAGAAACTGGGAGCCAAGTTCGATTTCGACGCCGCCGAGGAGTTCTTCTCGGTCGACGGCAAGGAGTTGCGCGGCTGCTACATGCTGCTCGACGAGGCGTCGGTGACGGGTACGGCCAACATCGTCATGGCCGCCGTCATGGCCAGGGGGACGACGACGATCTACAACGCTGCCTGCGAGCCCTACGTGCAGCAGTTGTGCCGGATGCTCAACCGCATGGGCGCACGCATATCGGGTATCGCTTCGAACCTGCTTACGATCGAAGGGGTCGAGGCGCTCGACGGGACGGAACACACGCTGCTGCCCGACATGATCGAGGTGGGGTCGTTCATCGGCATGGCGGCCATGACGCAGTCGGAGCTGCGCATCAGGGACGTTTCGTACGCTGATCTGGGGATCATCCCTGCGCAGTTCGCCCGCATGGGCATCCGCTTCGAGCAGCAGGGCGACGATATCTATATCCCGCAGCAGGACCATTACGGCATCGAGTCGTTCATCGACGGTTCGATCATGACCATCGCCGACGCGCCGTGGCCCGGGCTGACGCCCGACCTGCTGTCGATCTTCCTGGTGGTGGCCACGCAGGCCAAGGGCTCGGTGCTCATCCACCAGAAGATGTTCGAGAGCCGCCTGTTCTTCGTCGACAAGCTCATCGACATGGGGGCGCAGGTGATCCTGTGCGACCCGCACCGTGCGACGGTCATCGGCCACGACCACCGCATCCGCCTGCGCGCCACGCGCATGACGTCGCCCGATATCCGCGCCGGCGTGGCGCTGTTGATCGCCGCGATGAGCGCCGAGGGACGCAGTACGATCCAGAACATCGACCAGATCGACCGCGGCTATTGCAATATCGACGGCCGGCTCAACGCGCTGGGCGCCCGCATCACCCGCTGCGAGGAGTGCGGGTAGTATCCCGATGGTTGGGATGTCTTCGGAAAGCCCTGCTTTTTGTCGGTGGGGCCAAACATAAGTGAGTCCGCTGCGATCGTCGGGGAAGGAATATAGGCGTCCTCGCAGACGATCGGACGGACGAGAACCGAACTACCTTGCGGAAAAAAAGCCCCTCCCTTTGTCAAAGGGAGGGGACAGAGGGGAGGGAATGTAAATACTTAAACATAAGTCTGCTGCGACCGGGCGAAAAGCATAGAGATGTCTTCAAAGGCGGTACGGCGGACGAGAACCAATTTAACGACTTATGTTTCTGGAAAATGCCAGTCAGAAGGGGTGGATAGAGGTGATCTGCGGGTCGATGTTCTCGGGCAAGACCGAGGAGCTGATCCGCCGCCTGCGCCGCGCCCAGTTCGCCAACCTGCGGGTGGAGATTTTCAAACCCTGCGTCGATACGCGCTACTCCGACGAGGAGGTGGTGTCGCACGATGCCCACGCCATCCGGTCGACGCCGGTCGAATCGGCTCAGAATATCCTGCTGCTGACCTCCGACGTCGACGTGGTGGGGATCGACGAAGCGCAGTTCTTCGACGAGGGGATCGTCGACGTGTGCCGGGCGTTGGCCGACAGCGGCGTGCGGGTGATCGCCGCGGGGCTGGATATGGACTATACGGGCAAACCGTTCGGTCCGATGCCGGCGCTCATGGCCACGGCGGAGTACGTCACGAAGGTGCACGCGATCTGCGTGCGGTGCGGCAATCTGGCGCACCATTCGCACCGCCTGACGGCCGACGAGAAGCAGGTGATGCTGGGCGCGCAGGATTCTTACGAACCGATCTGCCGCCACTGCTTCGCCCGGCTTCGCGCAGGGAAGGAGTGACCGTTTTGGTGACGAGCGGGCGGCGGTCGCAGGGAATGCGACGGCCGCCCGCTCTTTCGTGAGTGTATTACAGCGCTTTGAGCGCGGCAATGAAGCCGGGGAACGCTGTCCAGAGGTTTTCGGTTTTGAGCCACAGCTCGCGCGCCTGCGCCTGGGGCGTGGGCCGCTCGCTTTCGATGTCGCGCAGGTAGGCGTCGTCGGCCGGATGGCTGTCGGCGGTGAACTCCTTATAATAAGGTGCGAAGTGGTTGCGCAGCCGGATCGCCTCGCCGGCGGGCAGCGACCCGTGGCGCCGATACTCCGACCAGAGCGTCAGCAGCGGCTTTTCGGGGTATTTGTCCGAGACGTCGTTGATGACCTCGTCGAAGGCGTCGTAGTCGGCCAGCGCCACGTAGTCGAAGGCCAGCAGCCATGTCGCCTCCTCGTGGTCTTCGGGGTCGAGGTCGAGCAGGAATTCCAGCATGGCGGCCGAGAGTTCGAAGTCGTCGATCAGGAAGTGGTCGACGGCCGAACGGTAGAGGAGGTGCAGCGCCGCCTGCGTATTGGGATGCTCCCATTCGAGGATCACCTCCTCGTTGTCGGGAATCAGATCGGCGAGGTGCTGGAAGGCGTGGAAACGGAGGTTGCAGGCTTCGTCCACCGCACCGCGCCGCTGCGCTTCGTCCGACAGGCGGAGGGTGCGGGAGAAATCGTAGTCGCCCCGTCCTTCGATCCGGAATGTCTGGTCGGGGGTGGGGTTAAGGATTGCTTCGGCCATTGCGGCGGAGTTTTAACAGAATGAAACAAAGGACGACTGCGGTCGCGGCTCCTGCCAGAGCGTAGGCTGCCGGACGGTTCTCCATGCCGAAGAACTGGCCCGAAACGAAGACGAACGACGCGCAGATGAAGGTCATGAACACGGCAGGCAGCAATGCGACGAAATAGTTGCGCTTCGCGGCGAAGAGCCATACGACGACGGCCCACAGCACGATCGTGGCGAGCGTCTGGTTGGTCCATGCGAAATAACGCCACACGACGGTGAAATCGACCCGCGTGATGAGGTAGCCGGCGACGAAGAGCGGCAGGGCGATGGCGAAACGCTTCCACTGCGTGCGCTGTTCGATGCGGAAGATGTCGGCGACGATCAGCCGTGCCGAACGGAAGGCCGTGTCGCCCGATGTGATCGGGGCCGCGACGACGCCCAACAGCGCCAGAATACCGCCCGCGATGCCCAGCGTGGTGTTCGAGATGATGTTGACGGCCCATGCCGCACTGTTGCCGTTTGCGGCCAGTGCCTCGGCCAGCGCATGCGCCCCGCCGAAAAAGGCCATGGCGACGGCGGCCCAGATGAGGGCGATGATGCTTTCGGAGATCATCGCGCCGAAGAAGACCGAGCGGCACTCGCGCTCGTTACGCACGCAGCGGGCCATCAGCGGCGACTGCGTGGCGTGAAAGCCCGAAATGGCGCCGCACGCGATGGTGATGAAGAGCGTCGGGACGATCGGCACGGAGTGCGGGTCGAGCTGTGCGTTGGCCAGCGTCGTCAGTTCGGGGATCCGGTAGGGGCCGAAGAGCAGCACGCCCAGCAGTGCGAGCGCCATGAGGATGAGGGCCACGCCGAAGATCGGATAGATCTTGCCGATGATCTTGTCGATGGGCAGCAGCGTGGCGACGAAGTAGTAGGCCAGAATCAGCCAGACCCACACCGTGTGCGGCACCGAAGGCACCATGCCGCTGAGGATGTCGGCGGGACTGAGCAGGAAGACCGCACCGACGAGTACGAGCAGCACGACCGAGAAGAGGCGCATGAATTGCCGCATTCCGGTGCCCAGGTAACGTCCTGCCACTTCGGGGATGCTCAGGCCGTCGTTGCGCACGAGCATGACGCCCGACAGGAAGTCGTGCATCGCACCCATGAAGATGCCGCCCAGCGTGATCCACAGAAAAGCCACGGGACCGAACGCTGCTCCCAGAATCGCGCCGAAGATCGGACCCGTACCGGCGATGTTGAGCAACTGGATCAGAAAGACCCGCCAGCGCGGCATGGGCACGTAGTCTACGCCGTCGAAGAGCGTTTCGCTCGGTACGCTGTGGGCCGGATCGATCGCTGCGACCCGTTCCAGATAGCGGCCGTAGGTGAAATAGGCGATGACGAGCGCCGTGAGGCAGACGAGGAAAGTTAGCATCGGCGATAAAATTTTCTTGCGAAAATAGCGAAAAAATAATAAAAAGTACTATCTTTGCACCCGAATTCAGAAATGAATCGCCGAAATAGCTCAGCGGTAGAGCACTTCACTCGTAATGAAGGGGTCCCGAGTTCAAATCTCGGTTTCGGCTCTGAAAACCAGCAACTTACAGAAATGTGATTGCTGGCTTTTTTGTTTCTGTATGGTGAAAAATAGGGCTGAAAGGGGCTTTTCAAGGCTGTAATTTCCCATAAACTTCCCATAGAAAAGTCTGCCCACCCTCTGCATCAATTTGATGCAACGCAATGACATTCAAAGTAATACTACGAAAAGACGTAATTTATAAAAACAACACCTCCCCTCTCTGCATTCAATTTCTCCATGACGGTCGTAAGAAAACCATCGGTTTAGGCATATCCTTAACCCGTGAATACTGGAATGCAGAGGCTCAAAAAGTAACGGATGACTGCCCCGACAGGGACAATATCCAGTTTCAGATAACAGCTAAAATCAAGGAGTACAGCAAGAAAATCCAGCGGTTAGAAGCGTTGGATATTCCCGTGAACTTCGAAACGTTGTTCGATGCAAAACCCGCTCGTTCAGTCGGAATTACCATCGAGGGCGGTTTCAAAGCAGAAATCGAACGGTTGGAATCGCTCGGCAAGATCAACTCGGCTACCAAGCACAAATACGCCCTGCAAGTGCTGAACGGCTATAAACCAACCACTATGGCGTTAGAGGCTGTCGACCTCGACTATCTGAAAGGGTTGGAATTGTACCTGCGCCAACGAGGCAACAAGGATAACAGCATCGCTACACGGTTCGCTATCTTCAAGGCCATCTACAACAAGGCGGTCAAGGAGGGCAAAGTGATGGTGAAGCAAAATCCGTTCACACTGTTTCAAGTGGGTAGCTTATGGGCCAAAACACGCAAACGGGCTATCGACAAAGACGACATCCAACGGTTAATCGATCTTGAAATTGTAGAGGAACATACGATGGAATATCGATGCCTTGCCAAAGATTTATTCCTCTTTTCCTATTTCACAGCGGGCATGAACTTTGGCGATATTGCACGATTGCGTTATAAAGACATCGTGAAAGGTCGTGTGAACTACTCCCGCCACAAAACGCAGAAACTACTGTCTTTTCAACTCGTTCCTATGGCGTTGCAGATTCTTGAAAAGTACGGTGCGGCAGGACACGGAGAAGATTATATCTTCCCTATCCTCAATCGCCATGAACACACCACCCCGCAACAGATTTTCAATCGTCTGCACAAGGTTTTGCGGAAAGTCAATCGAGAACTGAAAGTGTTGGGTGAAATGATTGGATTGGAGATGCCCTTAACAACCTATGTAGCCCGTCATACCTATGCGACAGTCTTGAAACGGTCAGGCGTAAGCGTAGCCTTGATTTCCGAATCGCTGGGACACTCTGATCTATCCACTACACAGATTTACTTGGACAGTTTCGAGAACAGCCAGATCGACGCGGCGATGCAGCATTTGCTATGAATGAAAACAGGGGTTACGGATTGTCTCCGTAGCCCCTATTTCTTTCACTATGGCAGGCAGATGTTATGCCGCTGCCTCGTCTTTTGCAGGTCGAACTACAATTTGCCTATCTGCATCCTCGCGGTAATTGTCAGCTTCGACAGGCGAGAAGCGTTCCTTGTAGAACTGAATCGACGCGCCCAGCGTGTTCTGCACACCCTCGCGCAGTACCTTTCTCATGGGTGCGCTACCGAGGAATACCACGTGTTCGGCTACGTTCTCGGGCTGGTAACCCAGCGCCTTGCATTCGCGGCAGAACCGTCGGCTGTCCAGTAGGATGTTTACCTGCTCCATGAACTCGATCCAAAACAGATTCTCATCGGCATAGAGGGCAGGCATGAACCGCTGAATACAGCTTGCCTTTACCTCATTGGTCTTGCTGATCTGCACCGTGAACACGGGCCGAGCCTTGCCCAGCACTTTCCACAGGGCGGGAATTTCGTGCCGCTTGGATGCGGTGTACTCGCGGCGGCGTTCCGTCTTGGTGGTGTTTGCCTTAACGGCGTTGTTCTTGTTTTCGACATTGGCAGCGACTTCGGCTGCGGAATTGATGTTGGCCTGTGCCATAATTGTATTTACTCCGTCCTTTACGGAGGGGCATCTATTTGCTTCCGCCATCGCCCTCTGGCTGGAGCATCGAGAGGAACACCCTCCCGATACAACAAAGGTCGAAAGAAATCCTGCCTTCTTCAGGGAGTAAAACACAGGCCGATTTACTCACCCTCTTCTTTGAGGAGATTCAAACCTCCCGTATAGGTCTTGGGATGCCGTTGGTTGAAATCGAAATCCCCATACTGTTTCAGCACGCCTTTCAGCGGGGAACTCTCCACCGTAAAAGATTCGTTCGAAGTCAAACGACAGAAATAGATGATGCGGGAGATAAGAAGCATTTTACTGTACGATACGGCCTCGCCTTTCCTGGCTCTCAAATCGGGCAGGGCGAGCAGGTCGAACAACACCTTGAATAGTTCGTACATCAACACCTGCTGTTGGGCCGAACATAACGATTCCGTGTAATTTCTTTGCAAAATATCCTCTGTCCACACTTTTAATTGGGGTGCTTCTTCATATTTTTCAAGTTCTCGTTTTACAAAACGACGAAGATTCAGCAATATCAAAGGACTGTTGGTCTCGTAACGCTCGCTCTTGCGCAACTCCTTATCGTCCGACAGATAAAGAACGGCTTGGGGATGCTTCTGCAAATAATCGTCGATTTCAATCAATATATCATAATCTGTTTTACTGGCGTCCGCTGCATTTATTCCAAAATCCGTCGTAATATCGTAGATGTATAGCAGAGCGAACCAGAATTTCTCGACATCCAATTCGTACCCCTCTAATGTGGCTATAATATCTTCGCTATCGAGGAACGCTTCATATTTGAATGACGGTTTAATCGCCCCTCTATTCATTCGGGAGAAAAACCGCAAATTCCAGTCACTCAAACAATAGTCCTCGCCATCCCAACCGACATTGATTTTGTCAGTCAGTCTGTTGACATATTCCATAGCTTCATCGTTCCAATTTTGAGGTATCGTATAGCTCATAACCATAAAGTTTTCGGTTTCTCAAAGATACGGTTAAGCCGAGTGCAATGCCAAATTTATTTGCGTTTTGCCGAGGCGGAATATCTAAGGCAAAGCCAAAGATAATGAAAGCCTGCAAAAACAGCAAGCAAAGGAATAATAGAACAGAATAACATGCAGAACTGTTCTGTTTAACTTCTGAAACAATGCTTTACAGGTCTATCAGATCAAAAAAACATGTTTTATAGGGTTTTTAGAACAAAATGCAGGTGTGGTTCCAATTATATGTGGCTTTCAACGAGATCTGCCTATGTGTTCTTGTCGGTCGATTCAATGGTATTCTGCCGAGTAAATGATTCTCGAAAATTATTTCAAGACGCTTGTCAAATTATTTGATTTTTAATTGAACTTTTAGTATCTTTGCATATCATTTCACAGACAAGGGTAATTCTTGTTTCTTCCATAGGAAATATGTTATAGGACGGATAAGGACGGCATCGTGTGCTGTCCTTGTCTTTGGTTGATAGTCGCATATTTTTTGTGTCGGAAATGAAATTCCCTTATAAAAAGATATTTCACACACAGAAAAAATGCGGTGAAATCCTATCCTATTATCAATATTATATGGAAACAAAAATTATTACAGCCTCTACCACCGCCAAATGAGTAGCGCAAATTCCAGAGTTGGAAAACAGACTGCCTGAAAACTGTATTTTAGACAAGGGTATTACAGGATGCGGGGCAACAAGACTTGCCATTACAAACGACCGTTCGACCTTAATCGCCGCACCGACGGTCAATCTCATCAAGAACAAAATGCAGGAACACCCCGACCTGCTGGGTGTATATGGAGATGTCAGCAACCAAGAGATTACAGATTATCTGAAAACGCACGACCGTTGGAAGATCATGGCTACCTATGATGCCGTTCCGCGAGTTGTGGATGTGGCAGGGGCAGAGATTTACAGCAAGGCGTTTTTACTGGTAGACGAATACCACCGCCTGCTGTTCGATTATTCGTTTCGTCATTCCGCAATCGCTGGATTATTGAAACAGGCACCACGCTTTGCAAGCAAGACCTTTCTCTCGGCCACTCCCATCGAACAGGAATTTCTATTGGACGAGTTACAGGGAATCCCGCAGGTAAAGATTATATGGCCGAGTGCCGAGCCGATGCAGGTACGGTTGTGAGAGGAGACCAGCCCGCTGGCAACTGTTGCGGCCTTATGCAGAAATGCCATAGCACGACAGGTCGATTTCAACCTGCATTTTTTCGTGAACAGCGTGACATTTATCGGCAAGGTGATCCGTCATGCAAAACTGACGCCCGAGCAAGTAAGGATAGTCTGCTCCACAAGCGGCGAGAGTTACGACCGCAACAAGGAGAAGATCGACGGATTCCCGATAAGCATGCCCAACGGGCGGCCCTGCAAAATCAATTTCTATACCTCCACCAGCTTTGAGGGGTGCGATGTTTTCGATAAGGTAGGGCACACCTACATCGTGAGCGATGGAACGGCCGTACATTCGATGCTGGATATATCGACCACGATACGGCAGATTGCAGGACGCATACGGGATACGCAATACAAGGAGATAACGCATATCTATTCCAAGTCCCGATACGGTCGTGATGTCAGCTACGAACAATTCAAGGCATCGACAGAACAGGAGACAGACAAGGCAGAACGCTTTTTGAAATGGTATGCCACGGCAGATGAAGATGTGAAATCGACGATATATACGGATATGAAATTTATAAATACTGAAACGATGACATTAGACCGCAACCAATTGAAATTAGAACTGTTGAATTTCCGTAACTGAAAGGAGATTTATACAGACAGCCGCAACCTCATTACAGAATACAAACGTAACGGCAACGAGATAACCTCGACAGATAAACACAATATTTGTATTTCCAAGCTGGAAACGAACGGCAAGGCCAGGATACCTTTTAAGGAGTTGTTCGATAGATATGCAGAGTTGAGAGCAAATCAAGGTCTGCTCTCGATGAACGGCTTTGCGGCAGACCTTATCGTGAAACGCAATCCGCTTGTTCGGGAGAGTTACGAGAAATTAGGTGCGGAACGAGTGCGGGAACTGAACTACAACCAGACGCAGATAAAACGGGAACTGCTGAAAAACGAAAAAACAGAGTTGGCCTATAAAGTCGTGCAACGAATAAAGAGAGACCTGCCGCAACAGACAGCCGTACCAGCACGAATCATAAAGACGAAATTACAGCAGATTTACGACGATCTGGGCATCAGGCAGACGGCAAAGGCAACCGACCTTGCGGAGTGATACGATATAAATACGTGTTACAAAAATATAGACGGCAGGAACACCGCCTGCATCATCCTTATAAGGAGCAGACTCGTAGCAAAGAAAAAGATTGCAGCAGAGGACAGATAACGATTAATCATTAAAAACATATAAAGCTATGGCAACAAAAATAGAA
>OGOG01003026.1_pt1 | contig 13255 bp, 10 predicted proteins | sample 1552581 | NCBI WGS metagenome assembly OGOG01 (sample SAMEA2580152, study PRJEB22360) | human gut metagenome | biome: human gut; feature: human-associated habitat; material: faeces | place: Denmark | collected 2008/2010 | reverse complement strand
ACATGAAACGTTTCAAGTAACACTCAAAGTAAAAGAAAGAAGGGAAGAGCATGAAGAAGGCAAAACAAGGAGCAGTGCCTGTTCCGAAGAAAAATCTGTGGAAGCAAATCGCAAAACATTGGGAGTTTTATGTGCTGCTGCTTCCAGGCATCATTTTGACAATTATTTTTAAATATGTTCCAATGTATGGTGTACAGATTGCTTTCCGTGATTACAATCCAGTTGGAGGCTTTTTTGGAAGTCCATGGGTAGGATTGAAATGGTTTGAGCGTTTCTTTAACAATTATAACAGCATACGAATGATCAAAAATACGGTATTGCTGAGTCTTTACAGTATTTTGTGGACATTTCCAATTCCGATCATACTGGCACTTTTAATCAATCAGGTGAAGTGGAAAAAGTTCCAGCGTGTTTCGCAGACGATACTCTATGCACCTCATTTTATTTCAACAATGATCCTGTGTGGTATGCTTCGTATTTTCCTTTCTCCATATGGAGGACTGATCAGTACAATCATTCAGGCATTCGGCGGAAAAGCAACTAACTTAATTGACTCTGCAACTGCATTTCGTACCATCTACATTTCATCTAGTGTATGGCAGGATGCAGGTTGGGGAACAATCATTTACATTGCAACATTATCAAGCGTAGATGCGTCACTGCATGAAGCTGCAAGAGTGGATGGTGCGACACCGCTTCAGAGAATCTTCTATATTGACATTCCTGAACTTGTACCTGTTATTGTAATTCAGCTGATTATGTCGTTTGGAAACTTGATGAATGTCGGATTTGAAAAGGCATATCTGCTTCAGACAAGCTTAAACAAGGCAACATCAGAAATTATCGCAACTTATGTATATGAGCAGGGTCTTTTGAAGGCAATGTACAGCTTTTCAACAGCAGTTGGATTGTTTAATACTGTTGTTAATATAGTGTTGCTGGTTGTGGTGAATACAGTATGTAAACGCCTGTCAGATGTGAGCTTTATTTAAAAGGGGGAATAAGATATGGCAAGCAATATGAAAATAAAAAAGAAATCTTCCGAGAAGACATTTGACATTATCAATGGTGCGTTTTTATTGATTCTTGTTATTTTAGTAGCGTATCCGCTGTATTATGTATTAATTGCGTCAATCTCTGATCCATATGAGGTTTATGCGGGAAAAACATTCTTATTGCCTTCGAAGATCACATTTGAGGGTTACAAGAGAGTATTTAAAGAAAACTCAATTGCAGGCGGCTATCTGAATAGTATTTATTATACTGTTCTTGGAACAGTTGTATCTGTTGCACTTGTATTGACAACAGGCTATTGTATGTCAAAAAAGACGCTTCCATTTCGACGCGCAATCATGATCTTCTATGTTATTACAATGTATGTTGGCGGTGGATTGATTCCGACTTACCTGGTTGTATCAAAGATGCATATGCTTAATAGTGTTTGGGCACTTATTCTTCCTGGCGGTGTATCTGTTTACAATGTTATTGTAACAAGAACATTCTTTGAGACAAGCATTCCGCAGGAGTTATATGAGGCTGCATCTATTGATGGAAGTGGAAATATCCGTACTTTTGTAAAGATTGCACTTCCGCTTGCAAAGCCTATTATCGCAGTAATGGTTATCTTTACAATGGTTGCTTATTGGAATGACTGGTTTACAGCACTTATTTACATGCAAGAAAAAAGCAGATATCCACTGCAGCTTGTTCTTCGTCAGATTTTGATTCAAAGTCAGGCGATGGCCAGCATGATGGGAAATATGGATGGTGGTTATGCGGAAGCAAATAAGCTGACAGAGTTAATTAAGTTTGCATCAATTGTAGTAGGCTCTGTTCCGATGCTGATTGCGTATCCGTTTGTACAGAAATATTTTGAAAAAGGCTTTATGGCAGGAGCTGTAAAGGGCTGATTTGTCCAAATGCCAATATAATAAAAGGTTATAATAAAAAGGTTACAATAAAATAAACAATATATATTTTTTAAGGAGGACTTTGTAATGAAAAAGGCAAACAAAATGATGGCACTTACCATGGCAGCAGCAATGCTGGTTCCTCAGATGGCATTTGCAGGTGAATCTGAACAGACAACATTCAACATCTTTGCAGGTGTCAGCGCATTATCACCAGACAATAGTGAGAAGCCGCTTGTACAGCAGATGAATGAAGCAATGGGCGTAACTATTGATTGGAACTGTGTATCAGGAGATACGCTGACTGAGAAGAAGAACCTGATTTTAAATGCAGGTGTTGATATGCCAGATGCATTTATGGCAGCAGAATTAACAGACTATGAGCTGATTAATTATGGTAGCTATGGTGTTCTGATTCCGCTTGAGGATTATATCAATGAGGAGACAATGCCAAATCTGACTGCATTGGCAGAGAAGAGACCAGAGCTTCTTGCTACAGCAACTATGCCAGATGGACACATTTATGGACTTCCAGGTATTTCTGAGATGGGTTACATTGATGATGATGGAACTTATATTGGAATTGGTGCTATCCCGCAGTTTACTTCTATCAATAAGGATTGGCTGGAGAAGGTTGGAATGGAAATGCCGACAACACTCGATGAACTCCACGATGTACTTGTTGCATTTAAGGAGAATGACTGCAATGGAAATGGTGATGCAACTGATGAGATTCCGATGTCCTTTATGGCAAACAATTGGTGTGCTGGAATGACAACACTGTTTGCAGGATTTGGTTTTACCGATTATAACGAGGATCACAGAGCTATTGATAATGGAAAGGTATATTATCAGGCAACTAGCGAAAACTATAAGAATGCAATCGCTTACTTCCATAAGTGGTTTGAGGAAGGTCTGATTGATATTGAAGTATTCTCTCAGGATTCCAGCCAGTATATTGCAAAGGGCAATGGCGAGGATGCAAGATTGGGTGTATTTACCTGGTGGGAAATTCCGGAAGTTGTTGGAAATGAGAGAGCAGAAAGTTATGAGTATCTCCCGATTCTTGATGGCCCGGACGGAACTCATCATGTAAACTTAAATGAGTGTGGAACAACTAACCATAAGAATTTCTCTGTTACAAGCGCATGTAAGAATCCAGAACTGTTATTAAAGTGGGTAGATCAGATGTATGATCCGATTAACAGTATGCAGGCAATTTATGGTGCAATCGGTTCTTATTGGAACGAGGAGCCAGATGAGAAGGGCTGTTACACGATGAGAGATTTAAAGGATGGTGAGACAGCAGGTGAGCTGAAGTCAAAGAATGAGTTGTTAGGACCTACAGAGCAGCTGACAGAGGATTATGGTACTTACTATTATCTTGAGGATCGTGCTCAGCAAAGAATTGATGACATACGTGATTTCTGGTTCCAGTATGTAGATTCTACAGAGTATTATCCTTCTGTTGTGTTTACAGAAGAAGAAACAAATACAATTAATGACTATTTAAGTGATTTAAAGGCATTGACAGAAGAAAAGACTGCTCACTGGCTTACAGATGGCGGCATCGAGGATGAGTGGGACGATTATGTTTCTGCAATGGACAGCATGGGACTGCAAGACGTTGTTGCAGCATGGCAGGCTGCATATGACCGTTATGTAGAGGCTCAGTAAAAAAGACCTGAGAAAATGGGGCAGGCATGAAAATGCCTGCCCTTGCTGTATCCGTGAACGATGATAAAAAGCTCATAGACAGAGCAGGGGCAGGGAATAGATGAATAGAATATAGCAAAGAAGTACAACAAAGGGTCAATATCAAAGGAGGATGAAAATGTTATCACAGTTTAAGATGAATCCGGATCCAGCGTATCAAAACAGGTTACTTCCTGAGAGAGATAATGCTTCTTTTTTTGATGGATATTCAGTATGGTTTTATAAGGAACAGGGAGATTTGCAGCAGGCAAATGCATTTACGCTTGAATTTGAAATTGCTCCATTTGGCATTTCAAGTGAAGGTGATGCTATATTTTCCTGTATGGATCGAAAAACAAGTGAAGGAATGGCAGTAAGACTGACATCAGATGGAAAAGTTGAGGTGATTCTCGGCTTTGGTGGACGACAAATGGTATTTTACTCCATTCGTGAGAACGTTGATCTTGGAAAATGGAATCATATAGTTGTGATTTACCGTTTTCGCGAAGGCTGGTGTGATCTTGTGGTCAACGGCGTGTTATCAAATCGTTTACAGTTTGGCCGTTTTCAGAAGATAAAATGGCCAAGACATCAGATTTTCATCGGAAAAGATGCCGATAAGGATTGTTTGACACCTCAGATGGGTGTTTTCTGGGGATGGATGAAAAATATACAATTTTTATCAGAAGCAGTTTCAGTTGAACAAGCCATAAAAGATTCAAAAAGAGAAAATTCTTTAGAGAAAGTATTATACACGCCAAACAGAACAAGATTTTTGAATGATGCAAACCGCCCGCAATATCATTTGATTGAACCAGAAAAATGGATGAATGAGCCGCATGCACCATTTTTCTATAATGGCTATTATCATATCTTTTATCAGGCTAATCTGCATGCACCTATCTGGGATTCCATTCAGTGGGGACATCTGGCAAGCAAAGATATGGTTCATTGGAAGGATCTGCCGTTGGCACTGCAGTCAGAAAATGGTTTTTATGATGAGCTTGGATGCTGGTCAGGAAGTGGAATGATTGATAAAGAAGGAGTGCCGCGTATTTATTACACGGCTGGAAATAACAATCGTTTTCCGAATCAGGCAGTTGCACTGGCACAGCCGGAAGATACAGAAGAAGATCCGCTTTTAAAGAAATGGAAAAAATATCCTTCATTAATAAAAGAACAGGATATTGGCTGGTTGGGAGAGTTTAGGGATCCATTTGTCTGGATAGAGCAGGAAAATTATTTTATGCTGGTTGGTACAGGAGATGAGCATAATGGAGGCGGAAATGCAGCATTGTATGTGTCAGCAGATGGCTTAAATTGGGAATCTTGCGGAATGCTTGTGGATTATAATTATGAGATTAATCAAAAATGTGGTCATGTGTGGGAGCTTCCTGTGTTGCTGCCGCTTCGAGATGATTCTGGAAAGATTGTATGTCATATTATGATGTTTTGTGCTTGCCAGATAGAACATGATATTGTAGAGACATATTATTTTCTTGGAAACTGGGACGCGTCAAAGAAAACATTCACAAAATGGAATGACCGTGCAATGCTTCTTGATCTTGGACATGGTACTTTTACTGGCCCTAGTGGATTTGTTACGCCTGATAAACGAAGCGTCGTATTTACAATCGCGCAGGGAAAACGGCCATTTTCAGATGAGTATCATGCAGGATGGGCACATAATGGTGGACTGCCATTGCAGCTTTGGTGGGATAATGGGCTAAAAATGCAGCCTATTCGTGAGATCTTGTCATGTGAAGAGAAAATGCTTCTTGAAAGAACAAACTGTGGTATAGAAGAACTAAATCACGATTTGGAAAAGATTAATTCAAATCGTATGTATGTAAAGCTGACTACAGATGCTGATGAAATAGTAATCAATACAGAAAGTGTATTGGATGCGTCAAAGTCTGTTCAAGTAGTGTATGACCGCAATACAAAACGTTTTTTTGCACGAAATGCAGAAGGAAAGGAAATTTCTAGATTTCGTGATTCGTGTGATCTGGTTGAAGTTGAGGGAGAGATTACAATAGAGTATTTTCTTGATCATTCGATGATTGAGGTTTATTTAAATCAGAGAAAAGCAATGACACTTCGAAATTACGTGGCAGACGGAGAACGAAAAATCAGTGTAAGCTCAAGTAGTACCAATGCAAGAGTTAGCTCTATACAACTTTGGAATATGAAAAGTGCTTATGACGAAAAAAAGTCTTGACAAGATATATAAACTTAGTAAAATAGCATAAAAAACAATATAAAAATTTGCTGTTTTGCCAATGTGTTAAACGGTTGACATAAATGGCATTTCGAGTATATACTTACAGTGTAAGATAGGTACGCAAACAAATTTATAAATAATAAAGACAGCAAACAAAAGGGAGGAAATATGATCAGCGAAAAATTAGAAAAGGCAAGAGCTTATGAAGCAGAGAACGAGAAAAAGATCACACCACAGATGAGACCGGTGTTTCACCTGACACCGCGAGTTGGCTGGATGAATGATCCAAATGGTTTTTCTTATTATAATGGGGCATATCATATGTTCTATCAGTATTATCCATATCGTCCATTCTGGGGACCGATGCATTGGGGTCATGCGGTGAGTAAGGATCTTCTGCACTGGAATTATCTTCCTGCAGCACTTGCACCAGATGAACCGTATGAAAACGGCGGCGGCTGCTTCTCAGGAAGTGCGATTGATCTTTCTGATGGACGTCAGCTTCTTGTGTATACTGGTGTATTATCTGAAAAACAGCCAGATGGAACAATGCACGATGTACAGCAGCAGTGCGTGGCAGTTGGTGATGGCGTAAATTATGAAAAATGCGAAAATAATCCTGTTATGACAGCAAAACAGTTGCCAAGTGATTCGAACAGATTTGATTTTAGAGATCCGAAGGTATGGAAGGCAGCAGACGGAAGCTATCGCTGTGTGATGGTAAACTGTGATAACAAGGGAGATGGACGTGCAGTTTTGTTTGAAAGCAAGGATGGCTTCTCATGGAACTTTAAGAGCATTTTAGCACAGAATAATGGAAAGTATGGAAAGATGTGGGAGTGTCCGGATCTGTTTGAGCTGGATGGAAAGGCAGTTTTGATTGTAAGTCCGATGGAGATGGAGGCAGAAGGACTTGAATATCCAAATGGTCACGGTGTTGTATGCCAGATCGGAACCTACGACGATGAGACAGGAACCTTTACATGTGAGCATGCACAGACTGTTGATTATGGTGTTGATTTTTATGCACCGCAGTCTACACAGACACCAGATGGCAGAAGAGTCATGATTGGATGGATGCAAAACTGGGCATTTGTTAACCAGCATGCAGAGACTGAGCCATGGTTTGGTCAGATGGCACTGCCAAGAGAGCTGTCAATTGTTGATGGCAAGCTGATTCAGCGTCCGATAAAGGAATTTGATGCATGCCGCAAAAATCCAGTTTCACACAATGGTGTGTGTGTGGCAGGTTTAGAGGCAGTAAAGCTTGAAGGCATTGAAGGTCGTGTGGCTGATGTTGAACTTACGATTGCACCAAAAAGCAAGGACGACAGTTACTATATGTTTGAAATGAGATTTGCACAGGATAACAAGCATTACACAGCACTTCGCTATCGTCCGCATGAGTCTGAGCTTGAGCTTGACAGAAGCTACTCTGATTCCAGAATCGCAATGATTCACAAGCGTTCCTGCAAGGTAAAAAATAACGGCGGTAAGCTTAAGCTTCGTGTTGTGATTGACCGTTTTAGTGCAGAGGTTTTTGCAAACGATGGTGAGCAAGTGATGAGTGTAACATTTACGACAGATACTGCGGCAAAGGAAATCTCATTTGTGGCAGATGGAACAGTATACATGGATATTGTAAAGTACGATATTGAGTAATTCGCAATATCGACAAAAACATAATCAGATGCCAGAGCACGACAGCTGCAGGGAGGCAGAAAAAAATTGAAAACAAACTCGGATGAGATGCATAATCAGGAAATGGTATTAAAAAAAATAAGACAGAGCAGTGAAGTTTTTGATAAATTGGCAAATTCATATGAGGTTTGGGTGCCGGAAAGCGGATGGCTTGCCGGCCGCCGAAACCGGGATAAGAATGACAGCAAGAGAAAAAATCTTACAGATTGGTCAATCTTGTCGTTCTTGCTTGAGATTGATAACTGTCATTATCCGATGGCAGACAGCTATCTTCAATATGGCATTGATGGTGTGATTAGAATTGCAGCAGAGACACTTGAAACACTTAAAAATAATTTGCAAAGCGAATTGCAGGATCAAACGCAGTTAGATATTGCGTATTTGGAAAGTTTGCTTCATGTCTGGAAGCGTTTTCGACAGTTTGTTGCAGATCACATGGTACTTGCACTAGAATGTGTAAAGCAGGAAACAAGTGATACTAAAAAGAAGCGTTATGAAAAAATTGCAAAGATATGTCAGAATTTGACAATAAACAAGCCAAACACATTTTGCGAGGCACTCCAACTTTTTTGGTTTACATATTTGTTTCGCAGTCCATTTGGTGCAGGATGTATTGGAAGACTTGATCAGCTGTTATATCCATTTTATAAGCATGATTGTGAAATGGGTATTTGGGATCAGCAAGAAGCAGAAAAAATGCTTGAAGAGATGTTTACCAGAATGAATGAGATCAATACTGGTGATACGCTGCGAAATCTGATGCTTTCAGGACAAGATGCCAAAGGAAATGACCAGACGAATGAGATTACTTATTTGATTCTGGTAGCGTATGAAAATACGGGCGGATCTGAGCCGCATTTGAACGTACGTTTTCACGAAAAAACACCGAAAAAACTTCGCGATAACTGCATAAATATGTTGTCATCTGGAAGTGGACAGCCAACAATCTATTTTGATGAAGCTGTACTTCCTGCAATGGAAAAGGCTGGTATTTGTCACGAGGATGCCTGCCAATATGCAAATGACGGTTGTACAGAGACGGTAATTGCAGGAAAGAGTGCGATTGTTTTCTGGCAGTATGAGATGGTCAAAACAGTGGAACTTACCTTGTTTGGAGGAAACGAAAATCCGTGTGTTAAGCCAGTTTCTATGAAAAAAAATAGCATACATGGGGTGGATTTTGTACCGAAAACAAATCTTTTGATTGGAATTGAATCAAAAAAAACACAGGAGTTGACTACATTTTCTGAGTTTTTAAGTGCTTTCTTTGAGCAGATGGATCATCAGCTTGATCATTACTTTTTGATGATTAAACAGAAAATGCAGGAAGACCAGACAGTATCCATTACTAGTCCATTTACGGCAGGTACTTTTGAGAAATGTTTGCGTACCGGAAAAGATCCGCTTCGCGGAGGTGGCTTTGATATCACTAATTATCAGCTGCTTTCAGGAAGCATAGGAACAGCGGCCGACTGTTTATATGCAATACAGTCAGCTGTATATGAGAAAAAGCTAGTTACAATGGAAGAACTGATCAAGGCACTTTCTGTTGATTTTGAAGGCTATGAAGTGTTAAGACAGCAGCTGTTGCATCTGCCAAAGTACGGAAACGATAAAAAGGAAGTAGATGAATTGGCGAAGCAGATTGCAGACCATTTTCTGGCGCGTGTCAATGCTTTTCGTGGACCAGAGAATACACTGTTGTATCCTGGTCTGTACAACATTGATTTTAAAATCTTTGCAAATGTGACAGGAGCTACGCCTGATGGACGACGTTTTCGCGATGCGATTGCAGAACACTGTAGTCCGACACCGGGGGCTGCAAAGAAGGGCCCGACAGCTATTTTGAACTCAGCATCAGCGCTTCCTATGAAAGAGGGCTTTGCATCATCAGTGCTTCATCTGACGCTTGACAAAAATGGCTACAGTATGGGTGCAGACCGCATAAAAATCATAGATACACTTTTGCGTGCATCCGAAAAAAAGAAGATTCCGGTCTTGAGCCTTACTATGTATGATAAGGCGGAGCTTTTAGATGCCCAACTTCATCCCGAAAAGCATCAGGATTTGATTGTGCGAGTCTGGGGCTTTCAGGCAAGATTTACAGAGCTTGATAAAGAACTTCAGGATCATATTATCAATCGAATCAGCTGACAAGAATGGAGGCAAAGGGTGGAACAAACAGCAATGGTCATGGATATTCAGCGCTTTTCGATCCATGATGGACCAGGAATTAGAACAACAGTGTTTTTAAAAGGATGTCATATGAGCTGTCTGTGGTGCCATAATCCAGAGTCCCAATATGCAAAGCCGCAGCTTATGTTTTATGAAGCGCAATGTATTGGCTGCGGACGATGTGTAAAAAAATGCATCCGATATACATTTAAGAAGAAAACACGGCCAAACACACAAAACCACGTTCTTTATGAGCCAGATCTTAAGATCTGTAGGGATTGTGAACAAATGAGAAGCTGTGCAGAAAACTGTCCGTCAGAGGCTCTTCGTCTGTGTGGAAGAACTATGACAGTGCAGGAAGTGATGACAGAAATTGAAAAGGATGTGGATTGCTATATTGATGGCGGAGGGGTCACTTTCTCAGGAGGAGAACCGCTTTTGCAAAGTGCATTTCTTAAAGAAATTCTTCCAAAATGTGCAGAAAAGAAAATTTCTGTCTGTCTTGACACAACACTTGAGGTTATGTGGGAGAAAATAGAGCCACTGTTGCCGTATGTCGGTTTGTTTTTGGTGGATGTTAAAATTTTGAATCCAGAGAAGGCATCTGTGTATCAAGGCATTTGCTATAAAAATATGCCGAAGAATTTAAAGCGGCTTTCTGATTTGAATATTCCGGTGATTATACGAGTGCCGCTCGCAAAAGGCATTAACGATACGCCAGAAGAAATCGAAAGGAGAGAGACTCTTTTGAAATCACTGACCAACATCATTAGGATAGATTCTTTTTATGTGAGCAATCATGGAGCATCTAAGTATAAGGCATTACAAAAAGAAATGATGTGGAAGGCAAGTGTAGCAGATGAAAAAAGCGATCAATTAGATATTGGAGGTATAAAATAAAATGAAACAGTATGATGTAACAGCACTTGGCGAGCTTTTGATTGATTTTACAGAAAATGGAACAAGTGCACAGGGAAATCCACTTTTTGAGGCTAATCCAGGCGGAGCTCCATGCAATGTGCTTGCGATGCTTACAAAGCTTGGTCATAAAACTGCATTTATTGGAAAGGTAGGAGATGACTTCTTTGGAAAGCAGTTAAGAGAAGCTATCACAGAGGTAGGAATTGATTCAACTGGACTTTTAAGCGATCCTGAAATTCATACAACACTTGCAATGGTTCATACATATCCAGACGGTGATCGCGACTTTTCTTTCTACCGCAATCCGGGTGCTGATATGATGTTAAAGGAAGATGAGATTCCTACAGAGCTGATCAAAAACTCTAAAATCTTCCATTTTGGAACATTGTCCATGACACATGACGGTGTACGCGCTGCAACAAAAAAAGCAATCTCTATTGCAGAAGAAGCAAATGCGCTTATTTCCTTTGACCCGAATCTTCGCCCACCGCTGTGGAAGTCTTTAGATGATGCAAAAGAGCAGGTACTTTATGGTCTTGGTCATTGTCATATTTTAAAGATCTCTGACAATGAGATCCAGTGGCTTACCGGAAAAGAAGATTATACCGATGGTGTAAACTGGATTCGTGAGCGCTACAATATTCCGCTGATTCTTGTATCTATGGGTAAGGAAGGAAGCCGTGCATATTATGAAGATAAGATTGTAGAGATAAAGCCATTTTTGCAGAAAAATACTATTGAGACAACAGGTGCAGGTGATACCTTCTGCGGTTGTGTACTGCACTATATTTGTGAACATGGACTAGATAATCTTACAGAGGCTGATTTGACATCGATGCTTACATTTGCAAATGCAGCAGCAGCAAGAATCACGACGCGAAAAGGTGCACTTCGTGTTATGCCAGATCGTGCAGAGATTGAGAAAGAGATTGTAAGCAGATAATAACAAAAAGGAGAAGGTATGATCAGTCAGAAATTATCCGAAGCACGAGTGTATGAAATAAAAAAGGAAGCAGAGATTGCGATTGAAAATCGACCTGTTTTTCATCTAACACCGCGTGTGGGCTGGCTAAATGATCCTAATGGTTTTTCATTTTATGACGGGTTGTATCATTTGTTTTATCAATACAATCCATATAGGCCATTTTGGGGACCTATGCATTGGGGTCATGTCATTAGCCGCGATTTGCTGCATTGGACATATCAGCCTGCAGTACTTGCACCGGATCAGCCGTATGACAATGGAAACGGCTGCTTTTCGGGCAGTGCGCAGACTCTTGATGATGGAAGGCAGATCCTTTTGTATACTGGAGTTTCATGGGAGAAACAGTCAGATGGTTCTATGAAGGAAATCCAGCAGCAGTGCATAGCATCAGGCGATGGTGAAGTCTATGAAAAATACGAAAAGAATCCTGTAATTTCATCTGATCAGCTTCCAAAAGGATATGACAGATCGAATTTTCGTGATCCGAAGCTTTGGAAAGAGAAAGATGGAAGTTGGCGTTGTGTTACGGTCAGTCGTAATGAGACAAATGGCGGAGGCGTTCTATTATTCGAAAGCTCAGACTGCATTTCATGGAAGTTTAAAAGTGTTATGGCAGAAAATATGAATCGCTTCGGGAGAATGTGGGAGTGTCCGGATTTCTTCACGCTTGATGGGCAAAATGTGCTGATCGTGAGCACGATGGAGATGGAGGCAGAGGAACTGGAATATCCCAATGGAAACGGAGTGGTTTGCCAGATAGGTCACTTCGATAATCAGACAGGTCAGTTTCACAGTATTTCTTCTCAGTCAGTCGACTATGGCATTGATTTTTATGCACCACAGACTATGCTTGCACCAGACGGACGCAGGATTTTGATAGGCTGGATGCAAAATCTGGCATCGGTCAATCAACATTCGGAAAAGGAGCCTTGGTTTGGGCAGATGACCATTCCACGAGAATTGTCTATTAAAAAAGGCAGATTGATCCAGCGTCCCGTAAGAGAGCTAGATGCCTGCCGCCACAATATGGTTTCATATACAAATGCAATAATATCTGGAGAAAAGACGCTTAAGGGTGTTTGTGGACGTATCGCAGATATTGAGCTTTCAATTGCACCACAAAGTGAAGAAAATAGATATTATATGTTTGAAATGCGCTTTGCGCAGGATGACAAACATTATACGTCACTTCGTTACCATCCGCATGAGTCTGAGCTTGAGCTTGACAGAAGCTATTCTGGTTCAAGAATTGCAATGGTACATAAGCGTTCATGCAAGGTGCAAGACAACGGTGGATCACTCAAGCTTCGAGTTGTAATCGATCGTTTCAGCGCAGAAGTTTTTGTAAACGATGGTGAGCAGGTGATGAGTATCACTTTTAAGACAGATTTAAATGCAGAGAAAATTTCATTTGTTGCAGACGGTGTTGTTAAGATAGATATTTTAAAATATGAAATAAGATAAAATAGATAAAATGATATGGCATTTGATGCAATGCCATATCATTTTTTTAAAACAAAAACGAAAGAAAAAAAGAATGTGAATAAAAATACACATCATAAAAGTTATATAAAAGTCAGAATTGTTGAATTTACACAAGCGGTAAAAGCAAATATAATAAAAGAAAAAAAGGAGGTATAAACG
>OGOG01003011.1_pt1 | contig 13338 bp, 12 predicted proteins | sample 1552581 | NCBI WGS metagenome assembly OGOG01 (sample SAMEA2580152, study PRJEB22360) | human gut metagenome | biome: human gut; feature: human-associated habitat; material: faeces | place: Denmark | collected 2008/2010 | reverse complement strand
AACATTCCGACCGTACTGTTCTTCAAGGATGGTAATCTGGTAGACAAACAGGTTGGGTCTGCTGCTAAATCTGTATTTGAAGAGAAAGTGAAGAAATTACTATAAGCTTTCAATAATAATTAAATTAAGAACTATGGGACTGGAAGACGATTTTTTACTCGCTGATGCCGATGACGAAAAGACCATCGAGTTCATCAAAAATTATTTGCCTCAGGAACTGAAGGAAAAGTTCTCCGATGATGAGTTCTACTATTTCCTCGACCTGATCGATGAATACTACTCCGAGAGTGGTATACTGGACGCACAGCCCGATGAAGAAGGATATGTAGATATCGACTTGGATAAAGTAGTTGACTACATTGTGACGGAAAGCAAGAAGGACGAGATGGGAGAGTACGATCCTGAAGAAATCCTGTTTGTTGTGCAAGGAGAAATGGAGTATGGAAATTCTTTGGGGCAAGTAGAATAACCGTTTCCAGACTTTAATAATACAATTGAAAGAGGTGCAAGAATATTTGTGCCTCTTTTTTTATATCCTGTTCTTGCCTTGCTCCTCATTTTATTTGTATATTCGCCGGATAAAATGACAAAACTATGAGACGAATTTTGCTAATTGCCACCGGACTGCTCTGCTTGTCCGCGCAAGCCCAGAAACTGACAGATTATGTGAATCCATTGATTGGAACGAAAGACATGGGACATACTTTTCCCGGTGCTTGTGTTCCGCATGGGAGTGTGCAACTAAGTCCCGATACGGATACGATCCCGCACAATGTGGGCGGGGTGTACCAGAAGGATGCCTATCGTTATTGTGCCGGTTATCAATATGAGGATGAGTCTATCGTTGGTTTCAGCCATACCCACATGAATGGTACGGGGCATTCCGATTTGGGAGATATCCTACTGATGCCTACTGTCGGTGCGATACAGTTGAATCCGGGAGTGAAGGAAGACACCCGTTCAGGCTACCGTTCGGCTTATCGGCATGAGAACGAAGTATCCCGTCCGGGATATTATTCCGCCTTTCTTGATGATTACGGAGTAAAAGCGGAATTGACGGCTACCGAGCGTGTAGGTATTCATAAATACACCTATCCGGCAGGAGAAGGAAATGTGATTATCGACTTGGATCATGGTATCTATAACTATGATGGAAAAGTGCTATGGAGTAATTTACGGGTAGAGAATGACACCTTGTTGACCGGTTGCCGGATAACGAACGGATGGGCGCGTATGAATCAGGTTTATTTCGCCATCTCTTTTTCCCGCCCTATACTTCGATATGGAGGGAAAGACGTAAGCGATAAAAGCGTATATAAAGGATTCTGGCGCAGATTCGATATGGAACATGACTTTCCGGATATGGCAGGCAGAAAACTTAAGACCTATTTTGTATTCGATATGTCCGATGGCACTCCTTTGGAAGTAAAAGTGGCGCTCTCTGCCGTTAGTACCGATGGCGCATTGAAGAATCTCCGCGCGGAAACTGCCGGGAAATCATTCAACGAACTTTGTGCGCTGGCAACTGAAAAATGGGAGAAAGCGCTTTCTGTCATAAAGGCTGAAGGTGATGAAGATATCAAGACCAGTTTCTACACCTCTTTATATCATACGATGATCAATCCTTCCGTTTATATGGACGTTGACGGTGCTTACCGCGGGTTGGATAGAAATGTTCACCAGGCAGACGGATTTACAAACTATACCGTGTTCTCCTTGTGGGATACATTCCGGGCACTTCATCCGCTGTTCAACCTGATGGATGCACGGAAAAGCAAGGATATGCTCGGTTCTTTGATGAAGCATTATGGGCAAAGTGTGCATAAAGCCCTTCCAATATGGTCGCATATGGGAAATGAAAACTGGTGCATGATCGGTTATCATGCCGTGTCGCTTTTGTCGGACGGTATAACGAAAGGGATTGTATTGGATAATGGACAGGCATTGGAAGCTATGTTGAACAGTTCCACTTTATCTTATTATGATGGGATTGCTTCGTATATGAAATTGGGATATGTACCCTTGGAAGAGAACCAGAGTGCCGCTTCCATTACCTTAGAATATGCTTATGATGACTGGACGATCTATCATCTGGCAAAAGCGATGGGGAATAAGGAGGTAGCCGACCGTTATAAGGAGAGAGCGATGAACTATAAGAAGATGTTCAATCCGGCAACCGGTTATGTATCTCCCCGTTACACTGATGGAAGCTGGAAGAAGGACTTCAACCTGTACGATACTCACGGACAAGGATTTATTGAAGGGAACTCCCTGAATTATTCATTCTTCGTGCCTCATGATGTCAAAGGGTTAATCTCTTGTATGGGCGGTGATAAGGAATTTGTGAAACGCCTCGATCGCCTCTTTACGGAAGATCTCCCTGCTGAGGCTTATGAACATACCGAGGATGTAACGGCAGAAGGAATTTTAGGCAGTTATGTTCATGGTAACGAGCCGAGCCATCACGTTCCTTATTTATATATGTGGACTTCCCAACCTTGGAAGACGGCAGAACGCATCCGGGAGGTTTTTGATAAAATGTATAAGAACCGTATCGATGGCTTGTGTGGGAATGATGATTGCGGCCAGATGTCGGCTTGGTACATCTTTTCAGCGATGGGATTCTATCCTGTATGTCCCGGCAGCGATCAGTATGTGTTGGGGGCTCCGGCACTCGATTCAATAGAGATGCAGTTGGAGGATGGGAATACCTTCCGGGTAAAGGCAGAAAATCTATCCGCGGCAAATAAATACGTAAAGTCTATCTATCTCAATGGCAAACCTTATACGAAGGCATATCTGAATCATGCGGATGTTGTGAAAGGTGGTGAGCTGCGCTTTGTAATGAGCGACAAGCCGAATAAACGGAAATATAAAGAAGAAGAAAAGCCTTACTCATTGTCGGCTGAGTCGAATTAGTTTTTTTCTGTCGGATATTTGTTATACCAAGAAAATTTTTCTGTCGGATACAGTACTAAAAGGATACTTACGTACCTATTCTCTGAATCACAGTATATACACTTTTGGTGGAATATAGTCACAAAAGAAATCTCCCGGAAAGTTTCATTCTTTGAAACTCCCGGGAGATTTTTTGTTCACACTTAGTCTTTGCTACATGTTGGCTAAGCCATTATCGCTTGTCCTCCAAATATTCCGGTAATAGTGATTGCAATAGCTATCACAACTTTCAAAATCGTATTCCAAAGCGTTTTTTTCATCTTCATTTTCCATTTTTAATGATTCACTTCTGTAAAATAAAGGCATAATGACCTCCTCATCTCACCTATGTAAATGAAAGTATTTATGCATAAACCCAATATAGATGGCAGTCAGTACTAAAATGCTTCCCAACAGATACCAATAACCTTCCTGTCTGAGATATAGATACCCCACAATAATCACAGCTTGCACTGCCATATAGACCGATGAAACCATTTGATGGGGTATTTTCAATTCGTTCGCCATAATTTGATACAGATGTTTCCGATGTGGCAAACCGATGTTTTCATGAAGCATCAGGCGATGAATGATAGTCAACACGCTATCTACCCCATAAACAACAAGCAGAATCATCCAACTGAAATTTTCTGTCTTAATTATCAATCTGCCTATTAGAAACAAAATGATAAAAGCAATACTTACCGAGCCCACATCGCCCGCAAAGCATTTCGCTTTCTTCCGGAAATTGAAGAAGTTGAATACGAATACTGCACATATTATCGTATAAATCAATCCTTGTTCCACGAACGGTACAATCATTTTATTGATATATGCCAATGCCAATAGAACGACAAGCGAATAGCCACCGGTAATCCCGTTGATGCCATCCATGAAGTTATATGCATTAATGATACCCGTACAGACTATCAGTGCCACAAGGATAGTCCACCAAGGTAAGGCAAACATTCCCCACTGGTAGAACATCAATGCCATGGCCGAGAAATGAAACGCCAAGCGCAAACCTTGAGAAGTGGAACGAATGTCATCCACAAAACTGATAAAGGTAATCAAAGTCAAAGCCAATATAAACCAAGGATATTCGAAACTGTTCGTCAGAAAAAAGACCAAAGCACCAAAATAGAAAATTATCCCGCCTCCGCGCAAAGTAATCCGGGTATGCGAACTACGCTCATTGGGCTTATCGATTATATTGCATTTATCGGCTATACGGAAATAAAAAAGTTCTGCCAGGAATAGCAGAACCAATATGATAAGATAATACATAACCTATTGTTTTTATTATACGTAATCCCGTTATATTTTTCCAGAGTCTAGAAAGCTTCGAATCGTTTTCACCAATCCTTCTTTTGCCGTAAATGGCATTTTTTCAATACCCAATGCCTTTTTTATTTTAGCATTACTCACAACATAATTCTCCGTAAGCTTACGAAGACGCTCTGTATTTAAAGGCAAATGCAGTAACGTACCCAATTCGGCACACCCTTCCATCATTCTACGGTTCATCTTCCAGATATGTGGCTTCTTTCCCATCACTTCACACATCGTCTCGATCAATTCATTGGTAGACATTGCTTCATCATCACCCATATGGTAGATACCACTTGCTACATCCCTGGTCAGCAGCCCCTCTAGTACATAGCAAAGATTATCTATCGATGTAAACGAACGACGATTTTCAAAATCGCCCAAGGGCCATGGAATACCCTTCTTCACTACATTATAAAGCAAGTTCAGATTCCCCTTATTTCCGGGGCCATGAATCATGCAAGGACGAAGAATGTAAACTTGCTTCTCTTTTGAAAGATGCTGTCGTATATACTCTTCCGCCCTGATTTTACTTTCCCCATAAGGGCCAACCGGTATGGGAATTACATCTTCAGTCAACATATTTCCTGCCACACTGTCGGCAGCAGCTTTCACAGAGCTAAAAAAGATGAACTTCTTGGTATTGCTCTCCAAGAAGAAATCGAATATCTTCTGCGTTAATCCTGTATTAATATCGAAATAGACTTGCGTTTGTGATTGATTTTTAGTGTCGTGTGCCTTGCCGGCAAGGTGGATGATGGCGTCAAACTGCGGAAGCTTCTGCATAGGATAAGATTGCGGTTCGAAATCATGCCAAGTATAAGTTTTTGCAACTCCTTCTTTTTTAGGAAATACAATATCCAATCCATAAAGCGCATGATGTTGTTTTAAGGCGCTAACTAGATTGGTTCCCACGAAACCGTGAATTCCGGTGATAAGTATGTTCATTATTCTAACAAATATGTCAATTATAATATGGTTTCCTCCTTATTTATATTTTAGAATCGGTCTGATAAAACACATCATCAACCCATTGTTTTAAAGAATATTTTTGTAATATCTCTTTGGGAATTTCCACATACTTTGATTCAACGAATTCTTGAGGAATATACGGATTATCTCTATTTATCACTAAAATATTTTCCGGACAATAGAAGTCGCATTTTTTTACGTATTCATTCGTTGTAATATATTTCCTATGTGCGGCTAAAGCTTCGTAAACTCTCATCGAAAGTCCAACTTGATCTGGATAGCTAATATCTAGGACACAACGTGACTGTTTTGTAAGTTCTGCTATTTGAGATAAGTTAAGTGCATTATACTGAGGTTTTATTTGTTTACCGAATTTACCAAAACTGATAAATTTGTTTCTATAGTATAATATTTTGCTAACTACATATAAATGCATATTTAACTTACAGTCATTATAAATGTTATTTTTTATTGAGCATAAAATAGGATAACGCACTCTATCCATAGTTGCTACATAAGAAATGTCGTATTTAGTTCCTTTTTGTAAAGATATCGTTTCAAAGATTGGCAAGAAAAAAGTTGGTCTAAAATGAACACCGAAATGAGATTTAGCGTCTTCCTCATCAAAAGAAAGGACTTTGTCAAAGTAATTGAAGCATTCTGAAACATTTGTAGCCTTCAATATATCCCAAAGGTATAGTATAAAGTATGCCTTTGGTAATTTCTTACGTAAATAAGTAAGTGACATCGGTGTAAATGCCTCTCCTCTAAGAACTATTAAATAGTCAATAGAATCAGTGTCAACTTGCCCAATAACCTTTTTAAGATAACTGATAAAAATTTGTGGCAATTTTTTTTTCATCAATCTTATGATGATTTTTGTCATTGATGACTGAGAAGGCCGCTCGTCAAAAGCATATACGATGGCTCCTCTTGACTCTAATTCTTTTTGAATGTAGTATCCATAGTGTTTTGTAATGCCGTACGGATAAAACATGAGTATTTTTTTCCCCTTAAAATTCATATTTAAACATTATATGTACAATGGATACAATTCTTTGTGATTATTTACCCATTCTTTCATATCAATCACCATTTGTTCATAAGAAGGTACTACAAAATCAAAATCATTACGCTTGCAGATCAAAGTTTTGTCCAGAACCAACTTACCCGATTTTTCTATTTTAATTTCGTCATTCCTAAAATGCTTATTGAATAAGCAAAGGAGATTGTATTTACTAATACTATCATTATTTACTAAATTATACAGACCTGTTAAGTTAGTTTGTATGGCTTTATCCATAGCTTTAGCTAATGTAAGTGTTGTTACCCCTGTCCAAATAGCTTTCGTAAAACCATTAATGATACCATTTTGCTGTATAAACCAATGGAACAGTCCTATGCCATTTTTATTTATATCTGGACCGATAATGGAGTTACGAAATGTGAGGTTTTTATCATCATTTACTTCACCAAGTGCTTTGGTTCGATCATAGTATGACAGGCCGTTGGGAAGTGATTGCTCATCATAGGGACCGTCATTTCCTGCAAAGACGCAGTCTGTACTCATCTGGATAAATTTTGTGGGCGTATCTTTTAACCACGCTACTATCTGATGAGGTAAATAGCCGTTGATGTATATAGCTTTTTCTGGAGCTGATTCAGCATACTGATTGAGTAATCCTATGCAGTTTATTACGGTATTATAATGACCGGAGGTGACAACATGCTTTAGTTTTTCAGTATCAAATGCATCTCCTTCAATCCACTTACAATAAGGAAATGGCTTGCGAGAAAAAGCATGCACTTCATATCCTTGTTCTTTAAAGTAAAGTGCTATGGTATGCCCTGCCATACCGGTAGCTCCAAGTACCAGAATTTTCATTATTCAGAACGTATTTCACGGGCTTTTGCTCTTGGTTGTAGACCCAAATCTTCACGGATAAATGTAAGTTTCAACAGAAGTTCTTTCATACCGTCAACATCGAGACGGGCGGTATTATGACTGTGGTACTCTTCCATTTTATCAATATCAGGATTACCACCTTCGACCTTATCATAATTCAAATCACGTCCATCACAAGGTATACGATAATAATTACCCATGTCAATAGCGCGTGACATTTCTTCACGAGTGACAAGAGTTTCATAAATTTTCTCACCGTGGCGAGTTCCAATAATTTTTACTTTAGTTTCGCCATATTTGGGATTAATCTTTGCATAAGTTTGTATTAAAGCTTCTGCCAAGACATCAAGTGTTGCTGCCGGTGCTTTTTGGACAAAAAGGTCACCATTTTCCCCGTGTTCGAAAGCATAGATTACCAAGTCTACCGCATCATTTAATGTCATCATGAAACGAGTCATGTGAGAATCTGTAATTGTAATAGGCTTGCCTGCTTCAATCTGCTCCACCCAAAGTGGGATGACAGAACCACGGGAAGCCATCACATTACCATAGCGCGTACAGCAGATGGTAGTCTCTGCATTAGTACCAAGCTGACGTCCCTTCGCAGTTGCTACTTTTTCCATCATGGCTTTAGAGATACCCATAGCATTGATCGGATAAGCTGCCTTATCGGTAGAGAGTACTACCACATTTTTTACACCATGAGCAATGGCTGATTCAAGTACGTTATTTGTTCCGTAAACATTGGTTTCAACAGCTTGCATAGGAAAGAATTCACATGATGGCACCTGCTTTAGGGCAGCTGCAGAGAATATGTAATCTACACCACCGCGCATAACAATATCTACGCTTTGACGATTGCGTACATCTCCAATATAGAACTTTACCTTATTGGCAACTTCTGGCGGGTATTGGTCCTGAAGATGATGACGCATATCATCTTGTTTTTTCTCATCTCTGGAGAAAATACGAATTTCTTTGATATCGCTTTCTAGAAATCTTTTAAGAACCATATTTCCAAATGAGCCAGTACCACCTGTAATCAGCAAAGTTTTGTCTTTAAATATTGACATAACGATTAATGTGTTTAAATTTTCAATAATTGGGAATAAAAACCTTTTAGATAATTAGCTGTAACATCTTTGTATACAGCCCAACTCTTCAATAATAGAGATGATTTGATTAGTAAATCATTTTTTTCCAACGATATGATTAGGTTCTGTAAATCCAAAAATCTTTCACCAATAGCAAATCCGTAATTATTCTTTGTAATTTTGTCACCTACAATGATTCCTTCCGTTGTGATTACAGGCTTTCCGACAAACATTGCTTCATAATATTTATTCGGTGCTGCATATATGTGGTTAGGGTTGATCTTTGAATACATAGCATAGATTAAATCAGCATTATACATGATTCTTAGACCATCTGTATAAGATACCTTACCAAAATATTTCATATTCGGACAACTTTTGAAACTTGCCAATTTATCTATAACAGACTGCGTGCCGTATCCGGCTATTAAAAGATTATAAAGGCCTTCAGAAGCTCCATGAATTAAATTATCCAAACATCTATCTTCAGAGAAACCACCTACATAAGAGATCGTAAACTTATTGTTTTCAAAACGATATAAATTATCTTTGAATAAAAACTCTGAGTTGTCAAATGCTGGAATATTCTGAAGGACACTGTACTTCCCTTTAATATTATAAGGGATTTGACCAACTCTTTCTTCTTCGCAGATAATAATATGGTCAGAGTTTCTAATAGTAGCCTTTTCCATAATCTTAAAGGTATGAAGTACTAGCTTTCCTTGATTATATAGAGTGTCAGAGAACCAGTCAAAAACATCAAAAAGAACATAATTACTCCTTTTACTCAGGCGCTTATATATTACTGCTGGATATGCACTATCCAAATCACATGCATGTATTTTTAAATCCCTTTTAAGTGAGAATAATGTTTTCACAACAAAGTACATCCATTTTATACGGTCAATAACCGCATAGAATCCTCCTTGATTATATTTACTGGCTTTGTTGTAATAAATAGTATGGGGCAATTTGTCGGGAGTTCCTGTACGATTCCAAGCTATTATTTTATAAGAAATATTGTTCTTCTTATAAAAATCAATATACTTTTTAGCTCTGGAATCGGATATAATGTCGTTAGATCTAACTAAAATAATCATTATCTCAAAACATCAACTATTCTACCACAAGCCAATCCATCTCCGTACGGATTAACTGCTAGGCTCATTTCATTATAGTGTATCTCATCATCAAGAAGGGCAGATACCTCATTAACAATTCTGTTGTAATCAGTGCCGACAAGTTTTACGGTACCGGCAGAAAGGGCTTCGGGACGTTCGGTCGTATCGCGCATCACCAGCACCGGCTTGCCAAGTCCGGGAGCTTCTTCCTGAATACCACCGCTATCGGTAAGAACTATATTGGATTTTTCCATTAAGTATACAAATGAAAGATAGTCAAGTGGTTCAATAAAGAACATATTTGCAATACCTTCTAAGTTTTCTCCAAATACCTCGTGAATGGGTTTTCTGACATTTGGATTCAAATGCATAGGATAGACGAAGTCCACATCTTGATATTTATCTTTTAAATCTCTGATTGCAGTGCATATTGAGATAAATCCATTTCCGAAATTTTCGCGTCTATGTCCGGTTATTAGTACAAGCCTTTTTCCATTAGACAGTCTGTTCACATTATATCCCGCTTGATTTAAAAGAGTGGCTTGTTCTGCTTCTAAAGCAGAATCAGTTTTAAATTTTCCTACAACCATATAAAGAGCATCAATTACAGTATTTCCAGTAACTGTGATTGTTTCGTTCTTGGTGTTTTCTTTTAGGAGATTCTCTTTACTCAATTGGGTTGGAGAGAAATTATAAGTCGCGATTCTACTGGTTATCAATCGATTCATTTCTTCCGGCCAAGGACTGTATATATTGCCTGTACGAAGTCCCGCCTCGACATGACCTACCGGAATTTGTTGATAAAATGCCGCCAGAGCCGAAGCTGCAGAAGTGGTTGTATCACCATGTACCAGTACAACATCCGGCTGTGCTTCCTTCAGCACATCGCGCATACCTGTAAGTACACGGGCTGTAACATCATAAAGGTCTTGCCCCTGTTTCATAATATTGAGGTCATAGTCGGGGGTTATTTCAAAAATTTGAAGTACCTGGTCAAGCATTTCGCGGTGCTGTCCTGTCACACAGACAATGGTTTTAAACTCGGATGGGTATTTTTGGAACTCCTTTACCAGGGGAGCCATCTTTATGGCTTCGGGACGAGTTCCGAAGACTAACATTATTTTTTTCATAACTATGCCTATTTATAAATTATAATATTGTTCAATTATTTGTTTTTCGGAGAACTCTGAATTTGGTCTAAGCACAACATTAGTAAGCTTATCATTTGAAAAGTCGGAATAGATATTTTCTAATGTATTTGCAATAGAATCTATATCAGTTACATCAGCAAAATATTGCACAAAACCATTATTATACATGTCGTTAAGCACACCAACAGATGGACTTACCGCAAAGATTGGTTTATGACATTGCATAAAGTCTGTGACTTTAGTGGGAAGGAAAATACCTTCATTGCATTGGGCTTCAACAATAAGCGCAATTTGATAGTCTTTTAGTATCTCCAAACTTTGTGTGTATGAGACAGGAGGTATTAACTTCACAACATCCTCAAGTTTTAGCTGTTTTATTAATTTTGCTCCTTTTTCCTCTATAATTCCAAGTATTGATACTTCGATGTTAGAATCAGGATTATTCAATAGGAACAACTTCAATGCACGAAGGAACGTTTCAGGATCTCTGGGTGATTGGAGTGTACCTGAATGTAAAAGTTTTAAGACTTTTCCCTGTTGTACGTTGTTATTGTCTGTATCTAAAACAACGTGAGGAATTATCACAGTGTCTTCAAGTCTAATGTTTAAGTACTTGAGCATGTGGTTCCTCAAACGTTCTGAAGGGAATATATATTTGTCAGCCCCTTCCATAGCAGATGTACACATTTTGTCGAAAACATTACCAGATGCACTCCATCCCTTGCCGTAAGGACAGGGATATTTTACTCCCGGATAAGGATCATTCCATGTTGCAATCCACTTAATCCCATATTTATGCTTTAAGTAGTTTCCTATTACAAAACTTGGAGCATCCTTTGTCAAGATATAATCATATTTGTTTTGCTTAACTAATTTTTCTGCTATTGGAAGAGCTTTTACTGCCCAATGAATGGCTTTAAATGTAATACCAAATTTAAAGAATGCCAGTATATGCTGCCAAATCATAATAGGTGTGACTCGCAAATCATTGTCGATAATATGGATAGATTTAAGGGGAATATCTTGTTCTTCCACGGGATAATGCTTCCATTTGATCCTTTGAGAAATTAAATCAATTTCAAATTTTTCGCTTTTTACTAAAGTGAAAATCAGTTTCTTGTTAACAATAGCTTCTGCTCCAAATGTAGGTATGGAAGAAGGTGCTATTAATAATATTTTTTTCTTCAGCATAGTATGTTTTATTATAAATGTAAACAAACTTTTGTCCTTTTATCAAGTAAAACTGTAGAATCTGACATATACGATGTATATACAAGAATAATGAGCATCATGGCTTTAAAATAGAAGTATGCGATAAAAGACAGAACAATGAAAAGTAGTAACAATGTTTTACCGCATAAATTTGAATGTTTGAACTCTTTTTTTATAAAGAATGAGAATATGAATACTCCTATTATTCCTGTATGCAACAAACAAGTCTGAACATTATTAAAATATCTTTCCTTTTCACCGAAAAAATCAGAAACAGGGCTATTATAAATGGCATTATCTATATAAATGGGATTATCATTGCCTATTATTTTATAAATTGTATCATATTGATCATAGACAAAATAGCCTCTCCATATTCTGAGAAAGCCTGATGTATAAGCATTAGTTGTGTCGGGTAACTTCATGGTATCGGTTCGCTCAAGCATGGACTCGCCTATTTCAGAATTAAGGTATATCGGAAATGCTATAATTGATATTAGGAATACCGAAGTGGTAATCCACATTTTTTTTTTCTTCGACAATACTTGGGAGGTAAACAGCCAGTATATAAAGACCATTGCAATGAGCATAAGCCCAATTAGGGCATTACCAGATCGAGTAAGAAGCAACGTTAATACAACAAATATGCACCATCTCCATTTTATATTTTTAAAAGCAAACAATTCAACGATTAAGAGTGGTAATAAGAATTGGACAAACATTGCCGGTTCACTAAAAAATGAACTTGAGCGCTCTGCCTCTTTCATCTTAGCGATAAACAAAGAAACGTCGACACCAAGAGAATTGGGCAAAAACGACACGACTCCAGGGATTCTTATCCCGGTAATCAGCAAGGATAACTCTTGAATAAAGAAAAAAGCTATACATATTTTGGCGATAGTTCGGTAACTATCTGTGAACCACATAATGTCAAAGCAACTGTATAACAAAAGGATTGATAGTAATATTCTTAAAATTCCCAAATGTAATATCCCCCCAATGGACGTACAAGCAATTAAATGTGAGATATAGTAAAATCCCAAAAATACAAGTAGAGCTTTGGGAACACGATAAAATGGCAGTCCTCTTTTAAAGACATTAGCAACACTCAACAAAGATATGATAATGAATGAAAAGTTGAATGTGCCCCATCCGTATGTTTCGAGTATAGGAGAAATGATCAAGGCAGTCATCGAGACTTTATCAAAAAGGGAAGGGTTATTTTGGGTAATTACCATGATGTAAAGAAAAGTATGACTTGAAACTGATAAATATCTTTTTGAGTATCCTATAAAATTTATGAATGATATTTAGTCCCGGGGTATATATTATTACATTCGATATTTTAACCTTAATATATCGAGGGCTACGAAAAACAGTATTAGCTATGGTAGAATAACCTTCGTTTTCTATCTGTTTGTATATATCATCTCTATAAATACTTTTCTCTGTTCGCTGAATCAGATTCCCATTGAATTTTGCAGCATCTTCAATACGACTTACATGGTTCTCGAGTTGATCTGCAATTTCATTCCAAATAATTTCACCTTTTCTATTATTAACTAACACCAAGGAAACTCCTTTATTTGTATTCATTTTTGGGAAATACACATTCG
>OGOG01002994.1_pt1 | contig 13395 bp, 8 predicted proteins | sample 1552581 | NCBI WGS metagenome assembly OGOG01 (sample SAMEA2580152, study PRJEB22360) | human gut metagenome | biome: human gut; feature: human-associated habitat; material: faeces | place: Denmark | collected 2008/2010 | reverse complement strand
TATGTCTTCGCCGATTCTGCGCGGCGGCAACCTGATCGTCACCGCCGATGGCATCCGCGACACCGTGCGCCAGGTCATGTTGCCGGTGTGGAGCTCCTACTACTTCTTCACCTTGTACGCCAACGCGGCCAACGGCGGGGCCGGATTCGACGCCCGCCAGCTGCGCGCGGACGAGGTCGCCGGTCTGCCGCAGATGGATCGCTACCTGCTGGCCCGTACCCGTCGTCTGGTGCTGGCCGCCGAGAAGTCGCTGAACGAGTTCGCAATCTCCGACGCCTGCGATGCGGTCTCCGACTTCATCGACGTGCTCACCAACTGGTATATCCGCAACACCCGTGACCGTTTCTGGAATGAGGACGCTTCCGCGTTCAACACGCTGTACACCGTGCTTGAGGCGTTCATGCGCGTGCTTGCGCCGCTGGCCCCGATGGAAGCCGAGTCCGTGTGGCGTGGTCTGACCGGTGGCGAGTCCGTGCACCTGGCCGATTGGCCGTTCGTGGTGGACGAGAAGACCGGTGAAGACACCGAACTCGGCCGTGTGCTGGTCGACGATCCGGCCTTGGTGGACGCGATGGAGAAGGTGCGTGAGGTCGTCTCCGGCACCCTGTCCCTGCGCAAGGCCGCCAAGATCCGCGTGCGCCAGCCGCTTTCCAAGCTCACCGTGGTGGTCGAGAACGTGGACGCCGTCAAGGCGTACGACGATCTGCTGAAGGCCGAACTTAATATCAAGAATATCGAGTTCTCGACTCTGGAGGACGCCTCCGCCCACGGTCTGAAGATTGTCCACGAGCTGCGTGTGAATGCCCGTGCGGCGGGTCCGCGCCTCGGCAAGCAGGTGCAGTTCGCCATCAAGGCCTCCAAGTCCGGCGACTGGCATGTTGATGCCGCGTCCGGTACACCGGTGGTCTCGACGCCGTCCGGCGACCTTGCGCTGGTCGAAGGCGAGTACGAGCTGATCAACCGCGTGGAAGAGGAGAACGCCACCGAGGCCGCCGCTTCGGTCTCCGCCGCGCTGCCGACCGGTGGCTTCGTGATCCTCGACACCGCTCTGGATGCCGATCTGTTGGCCGAGGGCTACGCCCGCGATGTGATTCGTTCTGTGCAGGACGCACGTAAGGCTGCCGATCTGGACATCGCCGATCGCATCGCCCTGGTGCTGACCGTGCCTGCTGACGACGTGGCCAAGGTCGAGCAGTTCCGCGACCTGATCGCCCACGAGACGCTGGCGACCTCCTTCGAGGTGAAGGAAGGTGCCGAGCTGATCGTAGAGGTTGTTAAGGCGTGATGCTGATGGGCGGCTGAGCTAAGGCTCTTCAATCGGCTTGAAACGATTGCGGGCATCCGATATACAGTGATTCAATGAACACTGCATGTCGGATGCCCGCATTTTTCGTGCGTTTATGCGTCTTTTCGACGCATCCCTATTTTGAAAAAATCTAACTTATTCAAGTTTTTCAAAATAGAAGGGAACGGTTATACCTCTCATGGCTTGTAAGGTGTCGCTCCAATCGTCGTTAGCTACACTTATCGCGATAAGTGTGGCTACCAGCGGAAATGGTAGTGTCCAAGTCGCCGGTAGATGTATTGCGTATGTTCGGCCAGCCACTCGTATCCCGTCTACCCTGCTTCATCTAGTGCCGATGCCCGCTTGGGAACAGCGTAAGTTCTCTAATCTGACCGACAGGGTTTCCATGCAGTCAAGCGATCCTGATTTGCCTCAAGTCGAATACGAGGACATCGTTTCCGGCGAGGGTACGCTGAACAAAGATTTGCGCGACAAAGAAGGCGGCAAAACGGGAATTAAGTTTTACGCCGGAGATGTTCTATACGGGAAGCTTCGTCCTTATTTGATGAATTGGCTATACCCGCAGTTCAACGGTGTAGCTGTAGGTGATTTTTGGGTCCTTAGGGCTACAGAGTGTGACAGTTCATTTTTGTATCGGCTGGTTCAAACGGACAGCTTCCAAAGGCTTGCAAATGTATCTTCGGGCTCTAAGATGCCTCGCGCAGATTGGAATCTGATTTCACAATCGTTCTTCGCCGTGCCTGCCGATTACGCCGAGCAGAGAGTAATTGCGAAGAGCTTAGCCGAGCTCGACGACCTCATCACCCTTCATCAGCGTAAGCGTCTGTGGTTTGCTAAATAAGGGTGGATAGGGCTCTCATCACGATGTCAACGTCTTTGTTCTCCAATTCACGGATGACATGCAGATATGTTTCCTGCGTTGTGTTCATGCTTGCATGCCCCAGTCTCTTGGACACGCTCGCAATTGAAACGCCAGCAAACAGCAGCAATGAGGCATGGGTATGTCTCAAGCCGTGAATCGAGATCACGGGTACTCCGGCTTGTTTGCAATGCCGGGCCAGAATACCGTTTGCGGTCGAGTTGTACACCTTACCGTTCACGAAGATAGGCTTGTCGTCAGGCAAGTTCTTCAGCAGGACGGACAATTGCATGATGAGTTGCCAATCAAGTTGTACTTTACGCACCGAAGAAGCATTTTTTGTTGGAACAAAGCCACCTCCGTTCTTGTAATTCCAAGTCTTATTGACAGACAAAGTCTGGTGGACGAAATCAAAGTCATCAGGAGTAAGACCCAATGCTTCGGAGAAACGTAAACCGGTTTTTGCCACCAGCAATATCAGCCAGTCCCAGTTAGGTATCGGGTCAAGCTTCAAGTCAGCAAGGACAGCATGAAGTTCGAATTGGTTAAGATATTTCGTCTTCTTTTGTCTCGGCTGCTTCCCTTTGATGATTGCTTTTCGAGTGGGATCTCTTTGAATTAGGCCCTCATCAACAGCATCAAGAATGGCCCCTTTCAGTTGGTGATGAAAATCCATCGTTGTTTGATGTTCATGATGTTCGGCGTATCCATTGATGAGTTTCTGATAACTCACACGATCGAACTCAGAAAGCTTAAGATCAGGGATAAGCTTTCTCAGCCACGCCTGTGTGAGTTTGTATTTCTTCATCGTCACCTCCCGAATCGCGCCTTCCTTGTAGACGTCGACCCATTGCGAGTAGTAATCGCAGAATGACATTTCTTCGTTTATTGTGTTTATGACCACACGGGGCTCCTTTGCCGAATAGATAGACGCTTACGCTGATGAAGGGTGATGAGGGAGTCAAGTCGGGAGAAGAAGGAACCGATAGCCTGCTGTTCGGCCTTTGAAGGTACTGTTGTCTCAACTTCCTTGAGCACTCCCACGGCTAAACCCGGCTGAGCAGATTGGCCCGAATATCGTCCTAAGTCCATACACCCCAGAAGATGAGCCAGAAAGCGCGTATCATGCAGGAAATTTGCCTTGACAGCTACCGCGTGTTCAGTGAAATAGGCCTTTCCCACTGCAGTATTGACATTCCCGCATAACGCACCTTGACGACCTATAAGGGCATAAAAACCGTCATGGTTGTATTGTTTTGCGTATCCGCGTAAACCGTTGCCCCCATACACGGGGTATGGTCCAGATCCAAGTATTTCTTCGGCAGAAATGAAGTCGCCACTTTGAAACTCGGAGGACAGCTCACCCAACTTACGCTGTTCCCAAGCGGAGGCGTATTTCCGTGATGTTTGCCGTATCATTGATAAACGACTGTAACGGAACGAAGGCGGACAATGACAATTCCCAGATATGACGAGTTTTTCGTTCCGATGCTTCGCATTCTCTCTGATGGCAAGATTCATGCATCTGGTGAGATGCTAACGTTACTTGCTGATGAGTTTGCAGTGACAGAAGGAGAACGCAGCCGTCTGCTACCTAGCGGCCGTTCGCGTGTCCTCAATGGCCGCATTAGTTGGGCTAGAACGTACCTTAAGAAAGCCGGACTCATAGAAAGTCCCAAACGTGGTACATATCGCATAACGAGACCCGGCAAAGAGGCCCTTGCTTCGGGTGCGCAGATAGATAATGATTATCTGGAACGTTATGAGTCATTCCGGTCTTTCAAGAATCTGAATGGTGATTCTTCGACGCATACGACGGTCGATGGCGGCCTGGAGAAGAAAAGCGAAGCTTATTCGTCCGAGGAAACTCCAGATGAGGCACTTGACCGTGCATTCTCATCAATCAACATGCGGCTTGCCGATGACTTGCTCTCAGAGGTGCTCAAGCTCTCTCCGATTGCGTTTGAACGGTTTGTTCTTGATCTGATGGCAAAAATGGGGTATGGAGCTTTCGACTCCGCAAGCCAGATGACGCCAATCTCGGGGGACGAAGGCATAGATGGAATCATCATGGAAGACAAGCTTGGTTTTGATCTGATTTATGTTCAGGCCAAACGTTATGCCGAAGATAAATCCGTTGGCAGACCAGATATTCAAGCATTCGTAGGTGCTATTACTGGGCGCGGAGGCAAAGGGCTGTTTGTCACCACTGCAAGATTCACGGAAAAGGCGATTACCTATGCGAAGAGGCAGCACATCATTCTTATTGATGGGCATAAGCTTGCGCAACTGATGATTGAACATGGATTCGGTGTCAGCACGCGGAAGATTTACGAAATCAAAGCCGTGGACAGTGACGTTTTCAATGAATACGTTGATGAAGAGTAATGAAAGAGCTTAGGGCACAAGGAGCATATGAATGAATAAGCAGCAGCTTGCCGCCAAAATCTGGGAATCCGCCAATAAAATGCGTTCCAAGATTGAGGCGAATGAATACAAGGACTATATCCTCGGCTTTATCTTCTATAAGTTCCTCTCGGAGACGGAGATTGCTCGTCTGCGTGCTGAAGACTGGGGAGCCGAAGACCTCAAGGGCTTGGATGAGGATGATGCCGAAACTGTACAGTATGTACGTGATCTATGTGGCTACTTCATCTCCTACAACAACCTGTTCTCCACGTGGATTGCCAGCCAGGGCGATTTCACCATCGCTGATGTACGTGACGCGCTTTCCGCTTTCGAACGCAACATTGATCCGGCTCGTAAACGTGTGTTCGTCGGCATCTTCGACACGCTGCAAACCGGTCTGTCCAAACTCGGCACCGATGAAAAAAGTCGTAGCAAGGCTGTCCGCGACCTCATCTACCTCATCAAGGACATTCCGATGGACAGCCGGCAGGACTACGACACCCTCGGCTTCATCTATGAGTATCTAATTAGCAACTTCGCTTCCAACGCGGGTAAGAAGGCCGGTGAGTTCTACACGCCGAGCGAAGTCTCTCAGCTCATGAGCGAAATAGTGGTTTGGCATCTCGCCGGCCGTGAAGAAATCAATATCTACGACCCCACGAGTGGCTCGGGCTCGTTGCTGATCCATATCGGTCAGGCTGTGGCCCGTCGCAATGGCAATCCGAATGACATCAAGTATTACGCACAGGAACTCAAGGAGAATACCTACAATCTCACGCGTATGAATCTTGTCATGCGCGGCATCCTGCCGGACAACATCGTGGCCCGCAACGGAGACACACTGAAAAGTGACTGGCCGTGGTTCGATACCGACGAAACGAAGGACGAGACCTATGAGCCGCTGTTTGTGGACGCCGTGGTCTCTAATCCTCCCTACTCCCAGAACTGGGAGCCGCCGGAAGCGGGCGAAGATATCCGTTTCGAATATGGCATTGCGCCTAAGTCCAAGGCTGATTATGCCTTCCTGCTGCATGATCTCTATCATCTGCGCGACGACGGCATCATGGCCATCGTGTTGCCACATGGCGTGCTGTTCCGTGGCGGTGAGGAAGGCACTATTCGCCGGAACCTGGTGGAGAAACACCACATTCAGGCCATCATCGGCTTGCCCGCGAACATCTTCTTCGGCACCGGCATCCCCACCATCGTGATGGTGCTGCGCAAACATCGCGACGACGATCATGTGCTCATCGTGGACGCTTCCAAATACTTCACCAAGGACGGCAAGAACAACAAGCTGCGTGCGAGCGATATCAAACGCATCGTGGATGTGGTGACGGGGAATCGTGATATCGATAAGTTCAGCCGTTTGGTGAGCATTGATGAGATTCGGCAGAACGATTACAACCTCAATATTCCCCGATATGTGGATTCCTCTGAAAGTGCCGAAAGTTGGGACGTGTATTCCACCATGTTTGGTGGCATTCCCAAGCAGGATATCGATGCGCTCGGTAAGTATTGGAACGTGTTCCCGGGATTGCGCCAACGTCTCTTTGCTGAGGAGAACGGCCATTCGGCCAGGCTCGCTGTGCAAGATGTTCGCGAGGCAGTGAATGCTGATTCTGGTGTGAGTGCCTATATCCAGCGATATCGTGAGGTATTCACCGATTATCCTGCCTATCTGCGTGATGAACTGGTGGGTAATGCCGCCAATGTGAGCATTGCCGCCGAAGAGGAGGTTCTGACAAATGATCTGCTGCGTCGTTTGGCTGGTATCCCGCTCGTAGATGCCTATGCGGCGTATCAGGTGCTTGACGATAGTTGGCAGAAGACTATCTCCATCGACCTTGAAACCATACAGGCCGAGGGACATGACGCCGTTCGCAAAGTCGATGCCAATATGGTCGTCAAGAAGAAAGGCGGTAAGGATGTCGAAGTGCCGGACGGCTGGGTCGGGCATATTCTGCCGTTCGATCTCGTACAGGGGAAATTTCTTACCTCTGATCTTGCGGAAATTGCCACATTTGAATCTCGGCTGAGTGAGATTGGCGGCGAAATCGCTGACATTCTTGAAAATCTGGATGAGGATGACAAAAGTTCGACTGATGCCGTCAGCGAGGATGGAGATTCTTTCGTTGCCGCTGAGTTGAAGAAAGCAGTGAAATCGATTGGGAAGAATCCCGAGACTGACTTTGACCGTGCTCTTGTGAGTGCACAGCGGTTGTTTGATGAAGAGCGTGAAGTCAAAAAGAACGTTAAGAATCTCCGTTCAGCGCTTGATGAAAAGACCCGGACCGTTATTGAAGGACTGAGCGATGAACATGCTGATGACTTGCTTGCTGCCAAGTGGGTGGAACCATTGCAGCGCAAGCTTGAGGAGCTCCCTCAGACGGCTGTTGATGAGTTGATTGCAGCGGTGAATGCGCTGAACGACAAGTATTCGACTACCTACTCTGATGTGTGCGAACAGATCGAACAGGCTGAGGCAGAACTTGGCAATATGCTTGGTCAACTAACCGGCAATGAGTTCGATATGGCCGGTATTGCCGAGCTGAAGACCCTGTTGGGAGGCGAATGATGACTGAACAGGCGAAAGTACCCGCGATTCGTTTCGCTGGTTTTACTGACCCTTGGGAACAGCGTAAGTTGGGCGAATTGTTTGATTACGAACAGCCTCAGCCATATATTGTGAGGGGAACTGAGTATGACGATTCCTTCCCCACACCAGTTTTGACTGCCGGTCAAAGTTTCGTTCTGGGATACACAAATGAGAAGCAGGGGATTAAGATGGCGAGCCCTGAGCATCCCGTTATCATTTTTGATGATTTTACGACTTCGAGCCATTTTGTTGATTTCCCCTTTAAAGTCAAGAGTTCTGCTATAAAACTGCTGACTCTTCGCGACAAAAACGAAGACATTCATTTTGCATACCAGGTACTGCAAAATATTGCCTACACGCCTGTGAGCCATGAGAGGCACTGGATTTCTAAATTCGCGACTTTCGCAACTCTCATGCCGGAGTGTAAATCCGAGATGCAGGCAATCGGGCATTTCATGTCAAACCTTGATGGCCTCATCACCCTTCATCAGCGTAAGTATGACAAGCTCGTCATCTTCAAAAAATCGATGCTTGAAAAAATGTTCCCGAAGGATGGCGAATCTGTACCCGAAATTCGCTTTGCTGGTTTTACTGACCCTTGGGAACAGCGTAAGTTGGGCGAATTGTTTGATTACGAACAGCCTCAGCCATATATTGTGAGGGGAACTGAGTATGACGATTCCTTCCCCACACCAGTTTTGACTGCCGGTCAAAGTTTCGTTCTGGGATACACAAATGAGAAGCAGGGGATTAAGATGGCGAGCCCTGAGCATCCCGTTATCATTTTTGATGATTTTACGACTTCGAGCCATTTTGTTGATTTCCCCTTTAAAGTCAAGAGTTCTGCTATAAAACTGCTGACTCTTCGCGACAAAAACGAAGACATTCATTTTGCATACCAGGTACTGCAAAATATTGCCTACACGCCTGTGAGCCATGAGAGGCACTGGATTTCTAAATTCGCGACTTTCGCAACTCTCATGCCGGAGTGTAAATCCGAGATGCAGGCAATCGGGCATTTCATGTCAAACCTTGATGGCCTCATCACCCTTCATCAGCGTAAGTTGGAATTGCTGCAGAATATCAAGAAATCCTTGCTTGACAAGATGTTCGTGTGAGGGGAGGGGGCGTAATGGAGACGTTCGATATCGCGAAGCTTGCCTCATATCGCGAGAATAATCGGATTGAGGCGAAGGCAGCAAAGGGCGGTCTCCCGCGCAGTATGTGGGAGACCTATTCCGCCTTCGCCAACACCTATGGCGGCGTCATTCTGCTCGGCGTCAAGGAACGTGAAGACGGTACCTTCGAAACAGTCGGGCTTACGTCAGCCGAGGTGGAGCACCTTCGTCAGGATTTTTGGAATACGGTCAGCAATCGATCCAAGGTAAGCGCCGTGCTGCCCATCGAATCGGAAGTCGAAGTGCTCGAAGCGGATGATGGCATGGTGGTGGCTATTCATGTTCCGCGTGCTCCACGCGACGAACGTCCCGTGCATATCAACGACAATCTCTTTGAGGGAACCTACCGCCGGCGCGGTGAAGGTGACTATCGTTGCACGCGGCAGGAGATTTCGGCAATGCTCCGAGATCAGGGAACCGAGACGATGGATTCCAAGGTGCTGGACGATCTCACTGTTGCCGATTTCAATGCGGATACGGTGCGGGCGTATCGCACCCGTTTCCGTGCGGCACGTCAGGGCAGTTCCTGGACTGATCTTGATGACGAGCGTTTCCTGCGTGCGGTTGGTGCGGCAATGGTGAGCCGTGAAGATGGTAAGCTCCATCCCACATTCGGCGGTTTGCTCATGTTCGGCAACGACTATGACATCGTGCGCGAATGTCCCCATTACTTTCTTGACTATCAGGAGACCCTAGACCCGGCGATTCGTTGGACCGATCGTGTTCATTCCGGCGATGGCATGTGGTCGGGCAACCTCTTTGATTTCTTTTTCCGTGTGAATCGTAAGCTTGCCGAGTCTCTGAAGACCCCCTTCAAACTTAACGGTATCTTTCGTGTTGACGACACTCCCATGCATAAGGCGGTTCGCGAAGCGCTGGCCAACTGCTTGTTCAACGCCGATTATTATGGCGTGCGTGGAGTGGTGGTCAGACGCACACCCGATAAATTGGTTTTCGAGAATCCTGGTGATATCCGAACGGGCGTTGAGCAAATGCGCCTTGGCGGAGTATCTGATCCGCGCAACGGACTGATTATGAAGATGTTCAGCCTCATCGATGTGGGGGAGCGAGCCGGTACTGGTGTTCCTGATGTGTTTGCCACATGGGCGAATGCAGGACTTCCCGAACCACGGATTGAGGAAAAATTCGGCGAGGCTGATCGTACGATACTCACGCTTATGCTGGAATCGGATGCCAAGTCCGCTCACAATGAGCAGATAATTGACAATAATGAGCAGTTAAACGGTCCAAGTGAGCAGATAACTGACAATAATGAGCAGTTAAACGGTCCAAGTGAGCAGATAACCGAGAGACAGCGAACTGTTCTTCGTTTCGTGGAAAGGAATCCCAGTACAACATACGAGGATATGGCTCGTGCTGCGGGAGTTTCATCAGCGACTGTGCGAAGAGATGCTGAAATACTCATTGGGCGTGGATTACTCAAGCGCGTCGGCTCGCGAAAAGCAGGACACTGGGAAGTCCGAGGGAGAGAAGAATCGTGATATTCGATAGCGAATCGGTGTTCGAGGACAACGTCATTACCGTGCTTAAGCAGCATGGATGGAAGGATGGCGTCTTGCGCTATCCAACCGAACAGGATCTGCTCGACAATTGGAAAGGCATCCTGTACCGCAACAACAACGACATAGACAGGCTTGGCAAATACCCGCTGACAGACGGGGAAATGGCACAGATAATCGAGCAGATTGAGACCCTACGAACCCCGCTTGCGCTCAATTCGTTCGTCAATGGGCGTACCGTGTCCATCACGCGTGACAACAAAGAAGATGTGGCGCATTTCGGCAAGGAAATCAGCCTCTACATCTATGACCGCAAGGAAATCGCAGGCGGCAAAAGCACCTATCAGATTGCTCAGCAACCGGTCTATCCCGCCAAGAACAAGATGTTGAACTCGCGGCGCGGCGACCTCGTGCTTCTCATCAATGGCATGCCATTGATTCATATCGAGCTTAAGAAAAGTGGCATACCGGTCAGCCAAGCAACCAATCAGATTGAAAAGTACACACACGAAGGCGTATTCACCGGCCTGTTCCGACTCGTACAGATTTTTGTAGCCATGAACCCCGATGACGCCGTCTACTTCGCCAATCCGGGCGTAGACAAATTCAATCCAAGCTATTACTTCCATTGGGCTGACTACAACAACGAGCCTATCTGCGGCGGGCAAAACCCCGGCAAAGACGAATGGAAGCTGTTCATCGGCGGTACTTCCGGCACTGCGGGGCTGTTGTCCATTCCCATGGCGCATCAGCTCATCGGCTTCTACACCATCGCCGACTCGGCAGACGGATGCCTCAAGGTGCTGCGCAGCTACCAGTACATCGCTGCGAACGCCATCTCTGACGTGGTGCGCAAATGCGATTGGGAACAGCGGCCAACTACTCCGGGACGACCAGGCGGCTATGTATGGCACACTACCGGTTCCGGAAAAACCATGACCAGCTTCAAATCGGCACAACTCATAGCTGATTCGCATGACGCCGATAAAGTCGTGTTCCTTATGGACCGCATCGAGCTAGGCACCCAATCACTGAAGGAATACCGCAGTTTTGCTGACAGTGAGACGGAAGTACAAGGTACTGAGAACACCGGCGTTTTGCGGGACAAACTCAACAGCACCAATGTCAACGACACCCTGATCGTCACCTCAATCCAGAAGATGAGCAACGTGAAAGCAGGGGAGCGGGGCGTCACCCAGGCGTGGCTGGATCAGCTGGCTGCACGACGTATCGTTTTTATTGTGGACGAATGCCATCGTTCCACATTCGGCGACATGTTGCAGGACATCCGTCGTTCCTTCCCGAATGCGCTGTTCTTCGGCTTCACCGGCACACCCATTCTGGATGAGAACCAAAAGAAGAATTCCACCACTGCCATGGTATTCGGCCGCTGTTTGCACCGATACAGCATTGCCGACGGCATTCGCGACCATAATGTGCTCGGGTTCGACCCGTACATGGTGACCACGTACAAGGATTCTGAAGTCAGACGTGCCGTGGCTCTCGACAAGGCGAAGGCGGAGAGTGCGGAAGATGCGCTCGCCGACTCGGTCAAGGCCAAAGTATTCCAGCATTACATGGATAAGTCTGAGGTCCCCATGGGGCCGATGGTTGATGGCGCTGGAAACTGTATTAGCGGCATCGAGGATTTCCTTGGACGAGACCAATATGGCATCGACTCCCCGCATCCGAACATGGTGGTCTCGGACATTCTCGAACAGTTCCCGGTGCTCAGCCATGCGGGCAAATTCCATGCGATGCTCGCCACTAGCTCCATTCCTGAAGCTGTCAACTATTATCACTTGTTCAAGCAGCAAGCACCTAAGTTGCATGTAACGGCGTTGTTCGATCCCAACATCGACAACAACGAAGGAGCAACGGACAAAGAAGATGCGCTGACTGAAATCATCACCGATTACAATGAGGCGTTCGGCAAAGAGTTCATCATCCCCACATGGCCGGCGATGAAGAAAGATATTTCGTCGCGACTATCGCATAAGAGTCCGTACGGCGGCATAGCAACAAACCGCAGTCAGCAGCTCGATTTGCTCATTGTCGTGGACCAGATGCTTACCGGATTTGACTCAAAATGGGTGAATACGTTGTATCTCGACAAGATTATCGACTACGAAAGCATCATCCAGGCATTCAGTCGCACGAATCGTCTGTTCGGACCGGACAAGCCGTTCGGTGTCATTCGTTACTACCGCAAACCGCACACCATGCATGGCTTCATTGAAGCAGCGGTGAAACTGTATTCGGGCGATCGGCCGCTTGACCTGTTCGTGCAGAAATTGCCGGCGAACGTAAAATCCATGGATACGCGGTACCGGGAAATTCTTGACGTGTTCTCGGATAACGGGGAATCGGACCTTATGCAGTTGCCGGAATCGGTGGAGGCTAGGCGCAAGTTTGCCAAGGAGTTCGTGGAGCTGAACCGGTACCTTGAAGCTGCGAAAGTGCAGGGCTTTGACTGGAGTACCCCAGAATACAAGGTCGATAGTACGGATACTGACGATGCGAATGAGGACAATGATGAGCATGACGAGTCTGAAGTAGTGCGTCCTCAAATCGACGAACGTACATACCTCATTCTTGCGCAACGCTATAAAGAACTGTTCTATGGCAATAGCAGCTGCGGTGGTGATTCAGATGATGGCGTAAAAAATAATCCCGAAGCGCCATATGAATTGGATGGCTATCTTACCGAAATCAATACCGGACTCATCGATACCGATTACATGAATGCCAACTTCAATAAATGGCTGAAGGCGCTCAAGGAGAATAGCCCGGAATTGGCGGAGATGTCTGCGCAGCTACACCGTTCCTTTGCCGCGCTCTCGCGGGACGAACAACGACTCGCCGAACTGTTCCTGCATGACGTGGAGCGTGGCGACGTGGAGGTTGAAGCCGGCATTACGCTACGTGATTACATCACTCGCTATGCTGCGCGAGAGAAGAACGAGCAAGTCGACAAACTAGTCGATCGGCTGGGCGTTAATAGGTCGGTGGTCGAGGAGTTCCTTGCCAAACGTATAGATGAAGCGAACATCAACGAGTTCGGGCGTTTCGATGTGCTGCGCTCCTCGATTGACGTACATCGAGCGAAAGCTTTCTTCGAGCAATGCGATCACACACCATTGCCGGTGTTCAAAGTACGCATGCGTGCCACAAATATGTTGAGGCGCTTTGTGCTTATAGGCGGATTCGACATCGACGATGCCTATGATACTGATACTCAAGACGGGATGGAGGGCAAGCACCACTAGATCTGTACACAAGAAAGGGCGTGCGGTTGGTCTGAGACGTGCCGGATTCCCTTGGTCTAGGCGCTTGTGATATGGCCTGATTTTTGTTCCGCCCCACTATAAGGGCGGAACAAAAATCAGGCCATATCACAAGAGTTCTTTAAACATGACGAGTCGCCCAATTCGACCGTTACCGTCGGAGAATGGGTGCGTGGATTCGAACATCCAATGTGCTTTTGCGATTGCAAAAGGATCATCTTCCAATTGTGAGTACAA
>OGOG01002987.1_pt1 | contig 13417 bp, 10 predicted proteins | sample 1552581 | NCBI WGS metagenome assembly OGOG01 (sample SAMEA2580152, study PRJEB22360) | human gut metagenome | biome: human gut; feature: human-associated habitat; material: faeces | place: Denmark | collected 2008/2010 | reverse complement strand
GTTCGACGTGCCGTTCGTGTGCGGCGCGAAGAACCTGGGCGAGGCGCTGCGCCGTGTCGCCGAGGGTGCGTCCATGATTCGTACCAAGGGCGAGCCGGGCACGGGCGATGTCATCCAGGCCGTGCGCCACATGCGCACCATGAACAAGCAGATCCGCGAGCTCGTCTCTCTGCGCGACGACGAGGTGTACGAGGCCGCCAAGCAGCTGGCCGTGCCGTACGATCTCGCCAAGTACGTGCACGACAACGGCCGTCTGCCGGTCGTCAACTTCGCCGCCGGCGGTGTGGCCACTCCGGCCGATGCCGCTCTCATGATGGAGCTTGGTGCGGAAGGCGTGTTCGTCGGTTCCGGTATCTTCAAGTCGGGCGACCCGGCCAAGCGTGCGGCCGCCATCGTGCAGGCCACCGCCAACTGGCAGGACGCCGACCTGCTCGCACGCCTGTCCGAGAACCTCGGTGAGGCCATGGTCGGCATCAACGAGGACGAAATCCAGACCATCATGGCCGCCCGTGGCGAATGATCTGTTGATTCGTCGATTGCTTGATTGCTTGCAATTCCGCGAGGATTGCATAAGCCGGTCGTGTGATCGACTTTGAAGGACTCGGTGGGTGCGTGTGATTTTCGGTGCTGCACGTGCCTGCCGCTTTTTGTTGTGATGTTCGGCGATTCACCGAACGATTTGTTGAACAACCTGAATGAGGAGCATCCGTTGGTTGTAGCAGTTGAATACATTTCAAAGGAAGAGTCGGCCGACGTCGCCGCAGGCTCGGCATCCGCGAAGCACGGCGTGACTGGCATTCTGGCGGTGCAGGGCGCGTTCGCCGAGCATGCGGCCATGCTGGATCGTCTTGGCGCGCCGTGGAAACTGTTGCGTGCCGCCGAGGATTTCGACGATTCGATCGATCGCGTGATCCTGCCAGGTGGCGAAAGCACCACGCAGGGCAAGCTGCTGCGATTGACCGGCCTGTTCGAACCCATCGCAGCGCATATCGCCGCTGGAAAGCCGGTATTCGGCACTTGCGCGGGCATGATTCTGCTAGCCCGCAAGCTGGATAATGATTCGAACATTTACTTTGGCGCGCTTGACGCCGTCGTGCGACGCAATGCGTACGGCCGTCAGCTTGGCTCGTTCGCCGCCACCGCCGATTTCGGCTCTGCTACTGGCGATTCCGCCGTTTTGGTTGAGCCGGGCGAACGTGTGCCGGGGTTCGCTGATTCCGCGTCGGGCGCGGGTTCGACTACTGAGATTTCCTCCGATTCCATCGTGCTGAAGGATTTTCCGCTAGTGTTCATTCGTGGACCGTTTGTGGCCGAGGTCGGGTCGGCCGCGACCGTTGAGACCTCGGTGAGCGGCAATGTGGTCGGTCTGCGCCAAGGCAAGATTCTCGCCACGGCGTTCCATCCCGAACTCACCGACGACACCCGCATTCACGAGCTCTTCCTGAGTCTCTAGATTCCGGCTCGTCGCGCACGTCTTGCGATTTTCGCCCGTTTCGTTCGTTCGTGAGCGAAAGGGGGATTCGTTCCGTATGGTTTCCTACCCTTTTTCGCTCATGTCTTGCGATTTTCATGCGTTTCGGTCGTTCGTGAGCGAAAAGGGGTGTGGCGCGCCGGTCCTTTCGTTTGCGTTTCCTTGATTTTCCAACGATTTCGATTTTGCGTTTGACGTGATTTTGCGCACGTCCTGCGATTTTCGCACGTTCCGTCTGTTCGTGAGCGAATGGGGGTATCGTCCCGTACGGTCTTACGCCCTCTTTTGCTCACGTCTTGCGTTCCGGGCCCATTCCGCCCGTTCATAAACGGAACGTCCAATCGAAATACACAAGCAGAAATGCGGGGAATCGCACAGAAATCCTATCCCCGCTTGTCCACTGATTTATACACACTCCATGCCGCAGCGTGCCATGCCGGCACAAAGCATCTACCATAATCGCAAGTTATCCCCGCCTGACACGCCGAAGACACGCCGAACATGTGTATTTTCTGCGTTCTCCGACCACAACCCCGGTGCAGCTGGACATCGAATCGGCGGAAGCAATACCTTCGGACCATGAATGGTATCAACGATGTGAATGGTTCGAACGGCCAGCAGCACTATAAGCCGTTGGAGGCGCGGTCGATCGCGCAACGGCAGCAGGAGGTGTGGAACGTATGTCGCGCGTTGAAAGATCGTAACGAGTTGTATGGCGTGCTGACGCGGAACTCCGCGATCGCAATGTGGGGTGTGCCAGATCCGTCGATGGATTCGGCGCGGACGGCAGATGGTGTTCCCGTGGTTCATGTCGTGGTACAGACCGCGCGAAACCGCCGAAAAGGTATTCCGGGAGTGGTCGCGCATGTATGGAAAGGGCTGTCCGAAGAACATATCTGTCATACGCAAGACGGCATCGACGTGCTTGCTCCAGAGCCGACATGGGCTTCAATGGCGGAAACGTTGAGCGTTGATATGCTGGTCGAATTGGCTGAATCGCAGATGCGTCATGGACGGACGACGAAGGAAAAACTTGCCGTTTTCCTCGAGGGAAATTCCTTTCGTGGCCGTCGCAAGTGCCAATTGGCTTGTTGCTGGTGGAATCGGGCAGTGATTCGCCCAAAGAGACCGAATTGCGATTGTGCTTACTGTCGTATGGTCTGTCTGGTTTCGCTGTTGGATACGTGGTTTCGGGAATTTCGTTTGAGAATGGGGCTGCGGTCACGCTCGATCTCGCTGATCCGGAATTGAAGATCGGCATTGAATATGATGGCGACCACCACCGTACGGATAAGATGCAGTGGCGTCGCGATGTTTGGAAGCGCCGTCAACTGGAAAGTATGGGATGGACGATTGTCGCGGTCACCCAACTGGATTTGTCGGATGAACCGCATCGTGCCGCGCTCGCCATGAACGTCGCCATGATTCGTGCGCGTAAATCGGGTCATCCGGTTGCGTTGCATACGCCGGTTTCCTGGTAGAAATGCTCTCTTCGCGGCTTGAAAGGCTGATTATGTCGAGGCTGCCGCATTGGTGATTTGGCGCATCCTATGCTGGCTCGTGGTCCTGTGTGGCGGGGTGCTGTTTCCTCTGCATTTGATGAGGGTATTGCTGGTTCTGTTTTTATGAGATTCGTGGCTTTTCGCTCACGTCCTGCGATTTCGTCCCGTTTCGTCGTTCCGTGAGCGGATGGGGGTATGTTCCTCTGTGTTGTGGCCCCCTCTTTCTTTCACGTCTTGCGATTTTTGTCTGTTTCATTCGTTTGTGAACGGAAGGGTGCATTCCGCTTCGGTTTGTCCGTTGCTGTTTCCTTTATTTTCCAACGATTCCGATTTTTGAAGGAGAGGCTTTTCGCTCACGTCCTGCGATTTCGTCCCGTTTCGTCGTTCCGTGAGCGGATGGGGGTGTTCTCCCGTCCTGCACCACCCTCTTTCGCTCACGTCTTGCGGAAAATTGACTTTCGTCCGGATGTGTGCGAAAAGCGATATCGAATGAGGGCGATTCTGCCAGTCGAGCGCCAGTCGATCGCAAATACGTGCGTATGTCTGGATTTGACAGAATCGCAAAAGTATCTAAGATTAAAAATATCAAATGGTACACGGTTGTACCAAATACGTTCGGAAAGGCAATGACGTGCAGATCCATACCGGCAAACCCGCCGTACCCACCGCAACCGCTACACTCACCGCAACCCCCAATCGCCAGCCTTTCGCGTGGCCGAAACTGCTGACGGAAAACGGCCGTGGAATCGCATTCGGCGGCGACTACAATCCCGACCAATGGTCTGAAGAAACGTGGGACGACGACGTCTGCCTCATGAAAAAAGCCGGTGTCAACACGGTTGCCCTCGCCATCTTCAGCTGGGACCGCATCCAACCGCAGGAAAATCGCTGGGACTTCGGCTGGCTCGATCGCATCATCGACAAGCTCGGCAAAGCCGGCATTGCAACAGACCTCGCCTCCGCCACGGCCACCGCGCCGCTGTGGCTGTACGAAAAGCATCCCGAAGTGCTGCCGTGCGACAAATTCGGCCACCCCGTCAACGCCGGCTCGCGCCAATCGTGGAGCCCGACCAGCCCGGTATTCAAGGAATACGCGCTCACCCTGTGCCGCAAGCTCGCCGAACGCTACGGCGCCAACCAGTACGTGACCGCCTGGCACATGGGCAACGAGTACGGGTGGAACAATCGCAATGACTACTCCGACAACGCGCTCAACGCCTTCCGCCTGTGGTGCGAACGCAAGTACGGCACCATCGGCGCGCTCAACCAGGCGTGGGGCACCACTTTCTGGGGTCAGGAAATGAACAGCTTCGACGAGGTGCTCATTCCGCGGTTCATGGGTGCCGATTCCATGGTCAACCCCGGTCAAAAGCTTGATTTCGAGCGCTTCGGCAACGACATGCTCCTCGATTTCTACAAGGCCGAACGTGACGCGATCGCCGAAATCTGCCCCGACAAGCCGTTCACCACGAATTTCATGGTCTCCACCGACCAGTGCTGCATGGATTACGCTGATTGGGCCAACGAAGTGAACTTCGTCTCGAACGACCACTACTTCCACGAAGGGGGTGAGATGCACCTTGACGAACTGGCATGTTCCGACGCGCTGATGGACTCGTTCGCACTCGGCAAGCCCTGGTATGTCATGGAACACTCCACTTCCGCCGTGCAGTGGAAGCCGCTCAACATGCGCAAGCGCAAGGGGGAGACGGTGCGCGATTCCCTTGCACACGTTGCCATGGGTGCCGACGCGATCAACTTCTTCCAGTGGCGCGCGTCCGCATTTGGCGCCGAATCCTTCCACTCCGCCATGGTTCCGCACGCGGGAGAAGACACGAAGCTATTCCGTCAAGTGTGCGAGCTGGGCGAAACGTTGCAAACATTGGCCGATGCGGGTGTGCAGGGTAGTGAGCTGGAACGCTCCGACACGGCGATCCTGTTCAGCGCCGAATCGGAATGGGCCACCCGTTCCGAAACGTTGCCGAGTATGAAACTCAACCATTGGCACGACGTGCGCGACTGGTATCGCGCGTTCCTCGATGCCGGCACGCGCGCCGACATTATGCCGCTGAAATACGATTGGAGCGATTACAAGACCGTCGTTTTGCCGACCGTCCTGATGCTGAGCGCCGTCGATACGCGGCGATTGGCCGATTTCGCGGCGGCCGGCGGCAGGGTGGTGGTCGGTTACGCGACCGGCCTGATCGACGAGAATTTCCACACGTGGCTCGGTGGCTACCCGGGTGCCGGCAACGGCCTGCTGCGCGATATGCTGGGCATCCGCGGCGAGGAATTCAACATCCTCGGCAGTGGCGTGGAAGGCGAGCCGGAGGCGATTCGGTTGGGTGTCGGCGGTGAGGTTGCGCCGGAAGATGCAGCCGCGCTGAACGGCGCCACGACCCGCCTGTGGCAGAACGACGTGACCGTTACCGGCGATCGCACGCAAGTCCTCGCCATGTACGCAGGCGAGGAGGCCGACGAATGGGAGCTCGACGGCATGGCCGCGGTCACCCGCAATCCGTACGGCGCGGGCGAAGCGTATTTCGTCGGTTGTGACCTGGACGTGGCCGATTTGACGAAGCTGATTCGGACATATCTTGCGGCACCGGCACAATCGCAGCAATCGCAAGCCAATACCGACGTTCTGCACACCGTGCGCAAGTCTGCCGACGCCGCGTTCGATTTCTATCTGCCGCGCGGCAAGAAGGAAGTCGAATTGCAGGGCGTCGAGGGCGAGCCGGTCGTCCTGTTCCAGACGGAACGGGGTGAGGAAAACGGCTCGTATACCGTGCACCGCAACGGGGTTCTCGTGGTGAGGCGCTAGAATCGTCCCTGTAGCAGGGATACTGGGCAGTATTTCGAAGCGTATCGGGGGAATCATGAGCGAAGCGAGACCTTTCGCGTCTCAAACCGGCAAATCGCCATCAGAAAAGAAGCGCGTCACTTTGCGTGACGTGGCCGAAGAGGCCGGAGTGTCCCTCAAAACCGCGTCGAACGTCATCAACCACACCGGCCGTATGACCGACGCCACACGCGAAAAAGTACAGAAAGTCGTGGATCGGCTCGGCTACCGCGTCAACGTGTCCGCGCGCAACCTCAACCGCGGCCGGACCGGCTTCATCACACTCGCCGTGCCATGCCTGACTGCCCCTTATCTTGCGGAGCTCGCCAACCGGGTGATCGACGCGGCGCGCATCTACGGCTACTCCGTGTACGTCACCACGTACGCCGAAGGCACGTCGCATGGGGTCACTTCGCTGCTGCGCAACTTCAATTCCACCATTTCGGACGGCATGATCCTGTCACTGTCCGAAATGGAGGACCTTACCCCCGAAGACTTGTCGGTGGATTATCCGCTGGTATGCGTGGGCGCGCGTTTCACGCACTATAAGGCCGACCACGTTACGCCGGATGACGTGCAAAGCGCGCGTCTTGCCACGGAATATCTGCTTGACCGTGGCGTCAGCAAGCCGGCGGTGGTCGGCTCGCGCACTGATTTCGCGCAGCTTTCGACTTTGCGTGATGTTACGGAAGGCAACGCGCAGCTTCGTATGCGCGGCGTGTTCGAAGCGTGCTGTGACCGCAATATCGCGCTTGCCACTGAGCTGATGCCCAACGTCGGCCACGATTGGTCGATTGGCTCTGGCGCGCGCAATATGCAGCGCATCATCGATTCCGGCGTGCCGTTCGACGGAGTGATCGCATTGAACGACCAGCTTGCGATGGGCGCGCTGTCGACGTTGGCGGCCAACGGCATTTCCGTGCCCGACCAAGTGCAGGTGATTGGCTTCGACAACAACGAGGAATCCGCGTATTTCCAGCCGCCGCTGACCACCATGGATTCCTGCCTCGACTGGATAGCGCCGACCGCGGTCAGTCGCATCATCGACCGCATCAGCGGCAGCCGCGTGCTTCAGCCGGAACTGATCACCACGCAGACCCGCGTGATCGCCCGCGCCACCACGTGCGCGTAGACGCGTAAGCATGTAAGCGTGCAAACGTTGCTATATATGGGCGATTGAGGTGCGTTCCGCCTGCGCCCCATGTTTCGTTAGCGTACCCTGTTACGTCGGCGAACAGACCGTACTTGCGATCGTCCCTTACTTTTCCGGCACGGCCTGCGCCGGGCAGGCACGCAGTACGGACAGCATCGCCCGCTTCTCCTTCGTCGTGACGGTCAGCCCGTACTTGGCTTTCACGCCGATCTGCCGGGCCACGTAATCGCAACGGTATGCGCCGTTCGTCGGCAGCCAGTACGCGGCCGACGCGGAACCCTTCTCCTGATTGGCAGGCCCGTCCACCGCCAGCAGGTTGTACATGTCGTTGCCGAACCGGTACCGCTTCGTACGGTCCCACTGGTTCGCACCCGACTGCCACGCGTTCTCCAACGCCACCACATGGTCGATCTGCACCGCTGACGACGTTTTCACTCCGCGCGTGAACCGGATCGTCGTACCGGTGTACGGGTCGGACAGCACACCCGACTTCACCTTGCAGCCGGCGCCGGACCCGGAACCAGAATCAGAGCTAGAACCAGAACCCGCTATATACCGCACATCCGTCAAATCGCGCGCCAACACGTCCTCGCGCACATCGCAACCGTTGCCATCGTCATCGGTCTGCCGGAAACCGAATGAATCGCGGTCGTACCCGGCCCGGCTGGGCTGGTCGTCGATTGTCAACGATTGCAATGTTTCCGCCGCGTTGCCAGTCGCCACATACTCGCCCGTCATCTCGCCGACGGTCGGGTTGACCTTCGGCATGAGCAGACCGATCGAAATGCCGGCGACCACCGCCACGACCAGCAGAATCGCAATACGTTCCGCTAGCCCGTTGGCATTGAAACGCTGCCTGCGGAAACGCGAGTCACGCATACGTAAACGTCATCGGATCATGTCCCGCACGCGTCGGCCCATCCAACGCGTCGATGGCCGCATGCTCGTCCGGGTCAAGCACGAAACCGAACAGGTCGAGATTCTGCCGCTGCCGGTCCGCATGCACCGACTTGGGAATGATGATCGTGCCGTTTTCGATATGCCATCGCAGGATTACCTGCGCTTCGGTGACGCCATGCGCCCGCGCGATGCGTTCGATCACACCATCGCCGGCATTGAGATCCGCGCCACGCGCCATCGGCGAATACGCCTCGACCGCGATATTGTGCGCCTTGCAATACGCCACCACCTCGCGCTGCTGCCACGTGGGATGCAGTTCGATCTGGTTGACGGCCGGGTATTCGCCCGTTTCCTTATGCAGCCGCTCAAGATGCTCCGGCAGGAAATTGCACACGCCAAGCGTACGCACGCGACCCTCCGCGCGGAACTCGTCGAACGCCTTCCACGTTTCGCCGGAACGCCAATTGAACGGGGTGGGCCAATGCAGCATATACATGTCCACATAATCGAGCTGCAGCAGGTCAAGCTGACGGTCGAACGCCTTGCGTGCGGAATCGTACCCCTGTTCCGAATCGCGCAGCTTCGTCGTCACCCACAGATTTTTGCGATTTTCACCCTGCGTGAAGCCCGCGTTCTGCAGCGCACGTCCGACGCCAGCCTCGTTATTGTACCCCGCAGCGCCATCGATATGGCGATAACCGGCTTCCAGCGCGCTCTCGACCACGGGGGTAACGCCCTCGTCGTCGATGCGCAGCACGCCCAAGCCGATCTGCGGAATCAGATTGCCGTCGGAAAGCGTGATCATCGGAGTGTGGAAAACAGTCATGGAACAACCCCTTGAATCGAAATGCGATGTTCTCTGCACCAGTTTAGCGGCTTCCGTGATCGCGGCCTGTCCGCCCCACAATCGGCGCATGTTCGGCAGCTGTTCAGCTTTCCGTAACAGACGTAACAATTCTGCGCGGAAAACGCACTATAACGTTGCGTGGATATGAAGAACGATATGGATTCGAAGAATATGACGATCACTGCGCAGCATGACCGATCCGCCCGGCCGTACCACCACGGCCACGCGCTCGCCGGCATCCTCGGCCCCGCGTTCGTGGCGGCGGTCGCATACGTGGATCCGGGCAACGTGGCGGCGAACATCACGTCGGGCGCGCGCTACGGCTACCTGCTGGTGTGGGTGCTGGTATTGGCCAACTGCATGAGCGTGCTTATCCAATACCAGTCCGCGAAACTCGGCATCGTCACCGGCAAAAGCCTGCCGGAAATCCTGGGCGAACGGCTTGGCGACGCGGGCCGTTTCATGTTCTTCATGCAGGCTGAGGTAATCGCCATCGCCACCGATCTGGCGGAAGTGATCGGCGGTGCGATCTCACTGAAACTGCTGTTCGGTCTGCCGCTGTTCGTCGGCGGTTGCATCATCGGCGCGGTGTCGACGGTGCTGCTGATTTTCGAAAAAGGCGCCACGCATCGCATTTTCGAAAAACTGATCATCGGCCTGCTGCTGGTGATTACGTTCGGTTTCATCGCCGGTCTGTTCATCGCCCCGCCAAATCCGAAAGAAGTCGTCGCCGGCTTGATTCCACGCTTCAAAGGCACTGATACCGTGCTTATGGCCACGTCCATGCTGGGTGCCACGGTCATGCCGCACGCCATCTACCTGCATTCCACGCTCGTCAACGACCATTACGCCCCCGGCGAAGCGAAGCCGAGCATCAAAAAGCTACTTCACGGCAGCAAAATCGACGTTGCCTGGGCGCTGATACTGGCCGGTTCGGTCAACCTCGCGCTGCTCATCCTCGCCGCGAACTCGCTGTACGGCATGACCGGCACCGACACCATCGAAGGCGCGCAACGGGCCATTCAGCATGTGCTCGGCCCGGTGGTCGGCACGATTTTCTCGATTGGTCTGCTTGCGTCGAGCCTGAGTTCCACGTCGGTCGGCACGTACGCCGGCAGCGAAATCATGCACGGCCTGCTACGCATCAAGGCGCCGATGTGGGCGTGCCGTGTGGTGACGCTGGTACCCGCGTTGGTGGTGCTGTGGTTCGCCAACAATCCGACGGAAGCGTTGATCGTCGGCCAGGTCGTGTTGTCGGTCGGCATTCCATTTGCGATTATTCCGCTGATGCGTTACACGCACGACCGCACGCTGATGGGGGAGTACGTGGACGGTCCGGTCAAGCACGTCGTCAATATCGCGGTCGCCGCGCTGATCGTCGCATTGAATGTGGTGCTGATCGTGCTGACAATGCTCGGCAAAGCCTGATTTCCGCCGCACCGACACTTCCGTTATACGAGACTTCCCGCACCCTTGCCGCACGCTCCGGCTACCCACGGTATTAGACTTGTGCAGTCTGCAAACGGAGGGGTTTAATTGCTGAAGAATATGGAACCGGAGACAAAACCGCGTCCGAACCGCGATGTCCACGGAAGCAACGGCAGCGACGGCGGGCACAACAAAGGGGGGGAACGGAGCTGGAAAGTAACAACAGCGGCAACAACCGCAACAACAATCGCCACAGCCTATCCTGCCCGCTCACGCGCGAGGAATCGTACCAAAACGACCATCTGACGCATGCCGCGTTCGTATCGATCGCCATTCTCACCTTTATCACGTTCGTCGGCAACTTCACGCAGCTGCAGTTGAGCGCCGCACTGCCCACCATCGTGTCCGATTTCGGCATTTCCGTGACGACCGGCCAATGGCTGACGTCGATTTTCCAGCTCGTCATGGGCGTTATGGTGCCGCTCACCGCCTACCTGACCCGCCGATTCTCCACCCGCCAGATCGTGATTGCATCGATGGCGGTGTTCACGCTCGGCTCGGTGTTCGCCTGGCTCGGCTCATCGTTCGTACTGGTTTTGATCGGCCGTCTGCTGGAAGCCGTCGGCACCGGCGTGATGTGGCCGGTCCTGCAGATCACGGTATTTTCGATTTACCCCCTTTCGCGCCGTGGCATGGCGATGGGCACCGTCGGCATGGCCATGAGCGTCGCGCCCGCGATCGGCCCCACCTTGGGTGGTGTGCAAACCGATTTGAACGGTTGGCGATCGATCTTCCTCACGCTGACGGTCATCGGCGTTATTTCGCTGCTTCTTGCGATTTTCGGCTTGCGTAATTTCGGCACGCGCGACGCGTCCGCAAAAGCCGACTTCTTCTCCGTCGGCCTGTCGATTTTCGGCTTCGGCGGACTCATGTTCGGCTTCACGAACATCGAATCGTATCCATTCACGCATCCGATGGTGTGGCTCGCCATGCTCATCGGTGTGGTCGGCATCGTCTGGTTCGTGCTGCGGCAGATCCACGGCGCTCGCAGGCAGGCGGCCGACCCGTCCAAGCAACCTCCGCTGCTCAACCTGAGCGTGCTGAAAAACAAAAGCTTCACCGTCGGCACCGTCACCGCCGCGCTGTCGTTCTTCGCCTTCAGCTCGATCATGGTGATCATGCCGCTCTACATTCAGGATTGCCGAGGCTATTCCGCCACGATCAGCGGCCTGGTGATGCTGCCCGGCGCGTTCGGCCAGTGCATCGCGCAGTTCTTCGGAGGCAAGGCACTCGACCGTCTCGGCGCGCGTCCGGTGGCGCTGATCGGCTCGATCACCCTGCTGTTCGGCACCATCATGATGAGCCTGATTTCCATGACCTCATGGATCTGGTGGGTGTCGATTTGGCAGTTCGTGCGCCAGATCGGCATGGGATTCGTGCTTATGCCGATCACCACATGGTCACTGAATTGTTTGGAACCGGAAGAGGTGAGCGCCGGATCCGCGGTGACGAATACGGTTCGTCAGATTGCGGGCGCGATTGGCGCTCCGGTGTTGGTGATTTTGATGGAGACGTTCACGTCTCTTCGTTGGACTGCCATTGGAGGTGCAAAGAACATGTACGCCGTGGCGAACGTGTTCGGCATCCAGTGGGCGTTGCGTGTGAGCGCCACCATCTGCTTCATCATGGTGGTCATGGTCTTCTTCGGCGTCCGCGGCAACGGCGCCGGCTCCACCCGCGACACCGTCCAGCGTGCCCTCAATCGAGTGCATCCCCGCGCCTAGTCCTCCCGCACCGCACGGGTTCTCCGACCCGCGCTTCCTTGGCCTTTCGTTCCGTTTTGGCCCACCCTTCCGCGTTTTGTTACCGTGACCGCCCGTTCCGAGTAACAAAAGCCGGATGGTGATGCGGTTTCCATACTTAGCTAACCCCGTTTTGGCTTAACCTTCCGGCTTTTGCTACTCGAATGGCCCGTTTTGGATTATAGAATGCGGATGGGCAGGCGGAGCCATAGCAGTGGCAACAGCAATGACGATTGTCGCACTGCGACGGTTCCGTACGGTTTACGGCATTACTCAGTATCGCTATACCTGCATTTTTGATTTTTTGTATGCATAGACATATTAGGCTCTTGTGTTGTTTTCGTGGGTGGTGGTTCGTCGGTGAGCCGTTGAATCCCAATGTGTGAGGGGCGCTTCCTGTAGGTTTGTTTTTCGACCAAGAAATACAACCGAAGAAAGCGCCTTAGTTGAAAAGCTTATTCAAACGATTGCTGAACGTCAAAGGCATGGTCGTCGAGGACGTGTCGGTGGACGATTCCCCGTTGCGTCCCCGCTCCCTCGCTGGTGGTCCGGGTGCGGTGCCGGAAGGCGGCACTCAGGTGTTCGCGCTGCGGGCGCAAGTGCCCTAAGTACGACGACGGGGACAGCGAACGGCGATGGCGCCACCAGGACTTCGGTTGCTATGGGGTCGAGCTCATGGGCTTGGCTCCGCGCGTGGCGTGCGCAGAGCATGGCGTGGTGGTCGCCCAAGTGCCGTGGACGGAGCCGGGCAGCCGGTTCACCAGGGATTTCGAGATGGAGTGCGCATGGCTGACGGCGGTCGCCAGCCAGAAGACCGTGAGCGGATTCCTACGCATCGAGTGGAGGACCGCCGGCCATATCGCGCGCAGGGTCGCCGCCCGCTTGGAATCCTCGATGTTGTCCATGTTCGACGGTCTCACCGCGATAGGCGTGGACGAGACCAGCTACAGGAAGGGGCACACGTACATCACCGTGGTCGTCGACCATAAGCGCAAACGGGTCGTCTGGGCGCACGACGGATACGGTAAGGAGGTGCTCGACCTGTTCTTCCGACAGCTGACCGACGAGCAGCGCGCCTCCATACGGATCGTCACCGGCGACGGAGCCAAATGGATCGACGCCAGCGTGAAGGAGCACCTGCCGAACGCCGAGCGCGTACTCGACTCGTTCCACATCGTCTCCTGGATGAGCGACGCGCTCGACCAGGTCAGGAATGTGTTCCTGCAAGTTAGTGTCCACAGTATGGTCACTATTTTTCAGCAGCACAGGCGGCGGGTTCCAACAGAAACTGCGCCGTCGGAACCCGCCGCCCTTTTCTTCCTGGCTATCTGGTCATGAGGGCGTGCTCGCTACGGTAGGAGCCTCCCTCGAATCTGACGAGCCTGCCGTGGTGCACGGTGCGGTCGATCAACGCGGCTGTATTTCGTCAAGTCGGTGTTTCGTGTTTAGTCATGTATTTTTTTCGGGTTTAG
>OGOG01002986.1_pt1 | contig 13418 bp, 12 predicted proteins | sample 1552581 | NCBI WGS metagenome assembly OGOG01 (sample SAMEA2580152, study PRJEB22360) | human gut metagenome | biome: human gut; feature: human-associated habitat; material: faeces | place: Denmark | collected 2008/2010 | reverse complement strand
TTCTTGCTATTTCTTGATATTAAGACTTCCTTTTTCATAACTCACCTAATCTGTACCCTGCAAATATACAAAAACTATATCTGTATCTGCTTTTGATTTAGAGTTACTTTTGCAAACTGATTTTAATACTCTTCTTTGTATTCTAAATAAAAGGAAATAAGCTGTATAATATAAACCTATATAATAGATAAAATGACAGCAAAACAGGTTTCCAATGAACTGATATTGAAAATCAATGCAGAGATAGAAACATCTTGTATAGATAGTGATATATCTTCAAGTAAGGCTCTGTATATGATTGATTTCATCAGACCATTGTTTGAAGAACTAAGAGAGTATATACACAAATATAACTTTCGGGATAACGAGGAAGAGATAGACTTCTTTAAAAATAGCAAACCGTTAATTCTAAGCAAACTAATATACTACAATGATATTTATACGCTTGAATTAAGAAAGCCAAATGGCAATAAAGAGGTAGTTAAGGAGCATTACAAGAAAAAGCAATCCGCAATCGTAGACTTCTGTAATAATAATCTTGACTTCTATCAATATTATCGTTCCAAAGCAATACATTTGGATAAATATTACTTTCTCAGAGGGCATGAGAACTACAAGTTATGCCATAATTGTGGCTTATTGGATAGAGATCCTTTGTTCTCGACCTGTTGTGATCATAGGGTAGCCAAGATGTTGGCTTATGATATGTTGGAAATCTATTTGCATCAGAGATTACAAGATGTAGAGAGAACAGAAGTGATAGAAACCAGCCGAGCTTCTTTGCCTGATAATCCATTTCGATGGACAGGAGCTAAAGTTGCTGCTATTGAATTGGGATATGCTATATATGCTGCCGGAGTTCTAAACAATGGAAATGCTGATATAAAGGAAATAATGACCTATATAGAGGCATCATTCAAAGTAGACTTAGGTGATTTATCGTACTTATCTTACAATCAGGGAGCGTAAAAGAGATAGGACAGCCTTTCTTAATAGTCTCATCGAAAAGCTCCTTCGGAAAATGGACGAAAACGACAATTAACTTGCTTATAAGGTTTTACTAAATTATTTTCTCTTTTCGCAAGTCCCTCATAAACTATATGGACTTTTGAAAAGAGAAAGTTTTTTTATCTGTATGCGAAAGATATAATGCAGTCTGCCAATCCAGCTATTTTGCAATAGTGCTTTCATGGTATCTTGTAATCTTGCCATCTTGAAATCAAGAAAACAAGTTGTCAAGAGATCAAGCCATCAATATTTCAAGAAAGCAATATTGCAATACTTCACTCAAAACTCATCGGTCGGGGAACGCCCAGCGGCAAGGGGCGGGACCACCCGTCCCGACGAGCGAAAAAGATGTTTATTTTAATTTTTCTTTCATTGGAAACACGACTTCGGAGTGCTTTTCTAAAAAGGTTCAGAGCTGCTGGGATAAATCTCAGCAGCTCTGAACACACCTTGCTGTAAATAGCCATGCGATTTTTTGGAAGATATATCTATTATGCATATATTTGAAAATTAACTTTTTAATCTGTTTTATGAGGATAAGTCAAATTTACAATCTTGAGAAGTCACAAGCCGAATTGGATTTTGTGGATATTGATCCAGAGATGGATTTACCGTTATTTCTTGACCCTTTTTTTCTTGGAAAAAAGCAGGATCATTGGTCTATCGAAGCGACTGCAACACTGAGGGATTTTTTTCAATGTTTAATATCTCTTATTCGAGATGGTAGGATTGATGAAGCAAAAGATTTATTTGATTACTTACATGAACCTAATACAACGTGCTTAGGTATGTCTACTGGAAATCCACAAGGACGTGGAGTTGGACATGAAGATACAGATAAGATATTTAGCAACTTGCTGCAAAGTCGAGCAATTCAAACAGGATTAATACAAGACATTGAGGATAATGTACTGTTTGTAGATAATTTCGGAAAAGACAAACTGTCTGATATGACAACTAATATTATAACTTCACATTTAGTAGAATACACTATAAATCAATGTACATTGCATAACATACCTTTAGTTTCTAATATATCTTCGGGATTTTTTTGGGATAGACGCAATAATGAATGGGATGAAGTTCATACAGATGCTTTATTAATAAATGGGAAACGAATTTTATTGGTTCCTAAAGGGGTTGTCTCATTTTGCAAAGCGTATACACCGAATAGATATTATAATCATTTTGTGTTGAATTATTTGCAAAATGAGCATATAAGATTAAGATCTGCGCTAGTCCAAAGAAGACAGAATGGAACTCCATATGTTACCAAAAAGAGTATTAAAGAGAGGAATCCACTATCTAAAGACTTCTTGAGAAGATTTACACATGAACACCCGGAACTGTTAGATAGATTTAAAGAAAATACTAAAATAGAATCATTGTCTAATTGGGAGATAACAGAAATAGATATACGTGGAGTCTCTCAAGCTATAATTCAAAGGTTGCGTCAAATACCTTTTGGTCAGGCAAATGCTTCTGCTTTTCATAATTTAATTATTGGTGCTTTGGAAATGATTTTCTATCCTTATTTAATAAATCCAGTGAAAGAAAGAGAAATCCATGAAGGAAGAAAACGGATTGATATCACTTTTGATAACGCTGCTGATGGTGGAATATTTTATAGATTATCAGAAATTTTTCACCTTCCTTGTCCATATGTTTTTATTGAATGTAAGAATTATACAGGTGATGTAGCGAATCCTGAATTAGATCAACTTGCAGGTCGTTTTTCTTTTAATAGAGGTCGAGTTGGCTTTTTGGTATGTCGGAATATTGAATCTTATGCCCTCTTTGTAAATAGATGTAAGGATACTTATAGAGATGATAGAGGATTGATAGTACCTTTAACAGATGATGATATAATATGTATGTTAGAAAACCTGAATGAGTATAATACAAATTTCATAGATGATTTTTTATCCAATAAAGTAAGAGATATAGTAGTCGGATGAAATTATAGGGGAATGTAGAGTAGGTATATTCAGTCATTCCCCTATATAACTTTAATTGGAATTAAGCTTCTGCGCTAATAGTTCCATATCATTGCTAACCTTTACATCGGTGATCCTCGCATATATTTGAGTGGTTCTGATATTGGTATGACCTAAGATTTTGGAAACAGTTTCGATAGGTACACCATTGCTTATCAGCACCGAAGTCGCACAAGAATGACGTGCGACATGAAAGGTCAGGTTCTTATTTATACCGCAAATGGAAGCAATTTCTTTCAAATAATCGTTTACTTTTTGATTGCTTATAATCGGTAAAATCATCCCGTTTGGCAACTTGTCTTTGTACTTTTCAAGGATAGCTTTCGGAATTTCGAGTAACCGGACATTGGAAGTTACATTCGTTTTGTGTCGTTTGGTCATTATCCACAAATTGCCATCGAATAAGATACGAATATTATCTTTGGTAAGCTCACATACATCAATGTACGAAAGTGCCGTGTAGCAACTGAAAATGAATAAATCCCGTACCTGTTCCAGTCTTTTAGATGCAAATTTCTTATTATAGATGGTGGTTATCTCTTCCATTGTAAGATAATCCCTGTCCGTCTGCTCAAACCTTACCTTATAATTCCCGAAAGGATCAGCAGTAACCAACCCTGTATTCTTGGCAAAGTTCACAACGGTTCTAAAGCGTTGTACAAACTTCATCGCTGTGTTGTGGGTACATTCGTGATGGTTCTTAATATACAGCAGGAAGTTATCAATGAACACCACGTTTATTTCTTTGATAAGCATATCCGAAACTGAATACTTGAACTTCATAAACTCGATAAGACGTTTCTTTGTCAGTTCGTAACGGGAATAAGTTTTATCTGCTGTATTCATCTTTACCTTCTGCAAGTATTGTTCATTGTGCATTTCAAAGAACTCTATTAAGGTTTTACCCCGTTCAATCTTACCTAAAAAGGCGTTTTTTACCCGTTCAGAGGTCACATAACCGTCTTGTTCCAACAAAGCATGATAATGTTGATATACGGTGCTGCGGATGCTATCTAACATGGTGTTGATACTTATTGCTTCGGCGCTTCTCCCTGCTGCCTTTCCTGCGCTGACGCTCCAATTAGCGGGATTTATCTCCATTTGGGTGTTGAACTGCGACACAATTTGATCAATGGTGATACGTGCGATGATTGGTGCATTGCCGTTCTTCTTTGCTGCGTTTCGTTTTACGAAAAATAATAGTTTGAAAGTTGTTCTCATAATCTCATTTTTTAAATTGCAAAATTACTTTGATCGATTGAAAATGAGATATTTGCAGCCCAGACAAATGTGGACAGAGGTTAGTCAATTTTGGACATTCCGTGACCTGTTTTTCAGAAATTTGGATTGGTCACGAATTGGTCATAGAAGTGTGTCTTTTCGTGACCTTTTCGTGTCTTTGGTCACAGACATTATACAAAGAAAAAACTCCTACAATACCTTGATATTGTAGGAGTTGTCTTCTTTAAGTCTTGTTTTGACTTGTCTTTCAGTGATCCGCCTGGGGCTCACCTATATCTTATAAATACCTGATATTCAGTCGTGATTTTCAATTATTCAAATAATCTCCACCGATTTCGCAGTGTGATACTTTCCGCGTTTTGCTCGCCACTCTTTGGCTTTTGGTTGATGCAAAGGTAGTATTATTTTTTGAATAACACGTTGCTGCTACTCGAAAAATATGTGTATAGCATCAGTCTTTTCGATTACGAAAACATTATCCGCTATGAACGTGCCTACTATAGTAATAACCCAGAGGTCATGATGGAACTCAATGACATCGACATCATGTTTTCCGATGTGGAGGTCAGACTGATGCCTGTCACCAAGAAGTAGCTTGATGATAGAAACCAAAAGCAAAAACAGACTGAGTTCCGACAAATGCTTGCACCCAGTCTGTTCATTTGGAATAAAGAATTCAATGATCGATAAAAGTTACTCTACTCAGTTCCCATACTTATCAAACTATGATTATCCTTTCCCAATTCAGCTTTAACAATTTTCTTCAAGGCAGATATAAACTCTGTAAAGGTCTTGCCGTTTGCTCTAATCACGTCTTGCGAAATAAGTACTTGATAGCCACCTGCCACATGAACCTGATTGTCCATATCAAGAGTAGCATCCTTCAGTCGTTCATTCAGAACACCAATATTATCAACAAAGGTCAGATGGTTCTTGATTTCCTCAAACGATGGGTATTCGTGCTTTTTCGCGTTTTCGGTAAACATAGTCATTTCTGCTACACAAAGAGCGTAATGGTTTTGCTGTTCGTAGGAAGTACGATGTTGAAGGGTACTCATCAATACGGATCGTTCGGTTGACCATCGCGACTTGACCTCTATATAATAAAGGGTATTACCATTCAGTTGCACCTTCAGATCCTGTCCTCCCTGTTCGTTACTCACAGGTTCCGATATCTTCAATTCTACATCTCCAAGAATATCATTGAGTTCATTCTGAAGCACATCCTCTACAAAGTTTCCAAGTTCCTTCTTGAACTGAAAGTCGTTCAACTCACGTTCCTCTCGCTCAATGGCTTCACGTCCTAGTTTTAAGATCCTATCAAAGTCCGGATCCTTTGCTAATTCGGCTATCTGTTGAAGCTTCTTCTCATCTTCCACCTGAATGATGGAGAAGATGCTATCCTTCTTAGCTTGACTGGTAATGACAGAGAATGTCAACTGTCCCTTATGCGCGTCAATATCTTTGAACAATGTACTCCACTTCGGAGTATCTTCGTCGTTAGTTGTGAGATGTTTTATGATTTCAATCACCAACTGACGATGGGTATAATTTGTGATATTATAACCCTTTTTTTCCAACTCGTCCTCTATCTTGTTACAATAGGTTATCGCCTCTAGCACGCTAGTACCAACAAAGTAATCTTGGTAATCTTTGGCAACTAATTCCGACTTGACGCTTACGTTAGGATCAATGATGGTATCGTAAATCTCCAAGGCACGATCAGGAACATCGATAGGCTTTTTCTTCAACCAACTGGCATATTTATAAACGCCCATCTGGTCAGGATAGACCTGATAGTTGTCGAGGTACGACCGCTGATCTTGATATTTGTATAGGATCTCAACCATAGTCTTCACCCATGTGGCATGTGATGCCTTACTCTCGCCAACGGTAAATCGAAACAGAGAGTCGTATATGAGAGCTGTAAATAACTGCCGGACATCAAAATCGTATAGGTTGTTATCTATTGACGCAATATCCTCATTCTGATTGATACTATAGTATTCCAAGAAGAGTGGATAAAGTTGATTTTCAATGCCTACGGCATCATCTTTGAGTAAAGCTTTGTACAGACCGAGGATTCGCTTTACCACATTATCAGTATATTGCTTGTCTGAATATGGTTTGCTATCGAACTTTTTTGTTGTTATCAACATATCCTGATACTTTTGATTCTTGATAGCCGAGCGCTGTCCGTTCTGATTACTATTGTGTTCGGTAATGTATGTTGAGATTGCGCTTTTCACCTTATCATACCCGAAGGTTGTAAAGGTGCATACATCCGCAAACGAAGGATGAACGAATGTCTCCACAGTCTCAGGTACCATCACGTCGAGCAAATCGCGAACAACCTTGTCTATCTGAATCGGTTTTACCAAAGGAGTCTTTTTCTGGAGTTTGAAATTATCGTTTGGTATCAACGTATAGGTATCGAGCAGATCATCACGCTTGATGTTGACTATGTATTTACATAATCGCAACAGCCAGCTAACATCATCGATAGTAATTTCAAGAGCAGGTATGGCAGCAACCAGATTGTCAATCGTGAGTGCATATGTATTCGTATCATCACGATACCAGCGATTGATGGTATTGCTCCAATAGAGCATATCTTCCTTTCGGGAAACCGTCCAGCCTTTGGACTTATTAATCAGACCATAGACCGCATCAAGTAGGGAGGCATCTTCCTCACAGGCTCTAGACAAAGTTTCGTCAAGCACTTTTATGGCAGAAACTTTATTCTTACCTGATGGATTGCCATCTACTATGCAGAGTGTTTCAAACTTCTTTCGCCAAGCCTTCTGAAGTTCGATATAATACTTGGCTAACTCTTCGTCACTCTGATGGGTGTGGAAGGAATCGCGCAAAAGGTATTTTGCATCAGCAAGTGTAGAGTGTTTTGCGATAATATATTGCCAAATCAGTTTGTTGGCAAGCTCTATAATTTGTCGGTTGCTTTCTGCTTGATCATCGTTGTTCTGACCATTACCCACCAATCGGAGGCTATCGCGACTGTCTTTGTCACAAGTAAAGAGAGACGAATGTAGGATGAAATTGAAGCCCCAATCCTCTGTACCCAACAAAGGCAGATAGATGAATATCTGTGGTACATCCTTATCAAAGCGGATAACACGCCTGCTACCGTCTGCATCTTCGGTGATTGGGAGTATTACCGAAACTTTTTCACGTTTAGGTTCATCTCCAGTCTGCTCATTGCTGGCTATCCAATAAATGAAAAAGGTCTTGTCGCTCGACTCGTTTGTCGCCTGATTTGTTATGGTGCGTACAACCTTATTCTTGTAAATCTTTCCGTCTGTCAGACTTTCTACATACTCAGCCTCTTTGACTGCCATCATGAACTTCACCGATTCTTGCTTTATCTCATCTACCAGTTCAATGCTCTCCACATTATTGTTGAGCATCAACACATATGGAGCCATTGCAGGAGCCTTGGCAAAGGCTGCTGCAGTATTCAGTCGGGCGCGATCGCCCTCATGCTGATAACGGAATTCGGTAAAAGGATATGGTTCGTCTGTAGTTTCTGCATACACTTTTCCCCAATCCTGCGTCTTGTTCCATTGCTTTTTGAGTTTATCCTTCATCACATCCTTGTCGGTTGCTGAACGATCAATCTCGAAATTTTCTATCTTATAGTACCTTTTGAACTCATCGGAAGTAAGCAGAGGTGCTGTCAGATTGAATTTTAGCCCGAACAAATGGGTGGTCAGAAACCCTGTGCCGTACTGCCCCACCTGCACATTATTACTACTCACCTTTGAACTAGTCTGCAGAATCAATGCCTCGATGGTTTTGTGGGTGAACGGTATTCCATCATGCCGAAACACCAGTTCGTTCTCCCTGCGTGTAAACACAATCTTGGCTCTTCTGCCATTAGACGTTACATCGCGTGCATTTTGCACCAATTCCCAAATGGCACGTACTGGATCTACTCCATTATTGTTTCCAATACCTGTTACAATGTCTCGCGCGGGTTTTCCCCACATCGTTTCCTCATGTGCCTCATTCTTTGACCTCTGAACGGATTCTAGATACTCTACTTCTGTCATAAAAATAAATTGATATTGGTATTATTCTTGTTTTTCTTCTGATTCTACCACTTAACGGTTTTCTTAATGTTTTATTACTCACCGTTATTGTCTATATATTTAATATCTTCATATTGAACCTGTAAGAAAGAGGAAGATCCTCCCACATATCCACATCGAAGAGAATAATCCAAATTATCCATGGGCAATGCTTCTTAGTGTGATTCTTTATCAAATGGTTAAGTAACTCTGATACATCTGCTTGAGAGGGCTGTGAAGTGAACTGCATCTTTTTACGTAATAAAGAGGCTGATATAGAAAATTCTACTCGTGGCTGCTCTTCCTCGCTTGATGTAGTGAAACGCACCTGATTATCATAAAAATCGATATCATTATAATTATAATACACGTCAATCATGTAATAATCGGTTTCAGCAGTGGCGTCTATCGAAAAATTAGAAGTTGACAGGTAAGACGAAAGATTCAAAAGATTATTGAATAAGACGCATTCAACTCCGGTTTCAATTTTCAGATATAGAATGTCCTGTAGTGTTTGATACAAGGTATAGTAATCTCTCTGTCCTGCGTACCCCCAACTATTTAGAATTTTACAAACAAAATCCCTTTTAACATTACATGACAAGTTCTTTAGTGTTCGTACATATTCAGTGTAACTTATTTCAAGAGATGTGTTCAATTCGTAATCTTCGAATACAGATAACAATTGGCTTTTGTCCCACTTCATCATCCCCATTGGTGAAGTGATATGGTTAAGAAAATCTCTAATTGCAGCTTTCTGTTGAAATGATAAATTGATCATACTAATAGAATGAAGTTGTTTAAACTAATTTACATTCGTTAAATTCAGTGTCTTCTCAACATATTGATTATATTATTGTCGCCAAACTTTAATATAGTTTCATTGGAGCATACCTATGAGCACTTGACTGGTTCGATGGATGCTCTCGGAATCTTCAACAACAAAGTCGCCCTCTAAGTATTCTACTTGGTGTACTAATTTTGTCCACCCACGTAAATTGGAATAACCAACCCCAAAGTCCATATGTCTAACGCCGACATTGCTGATTATATCATTGAGACCATCTTCAAATTTTATTTCAATATTATCATATATACGAGCCATTGTTTCCAATCAAGATTTTCATCTCTTGCCAAGCGTTGGACTGATTCGCAAAACATTTACGGCTTCATAGCAAATCCAATATCTTCTTATTAGCTCTGTCCACCACAGAAGTATCCAGCGAAGCAAGGTAAATCTGCGTGGTATTCTCAGAATCATGTCCCATGCCCTCGCTGATGACGGAGATAGGCACGTTGTGACTTTTGGCGACACTTGCCCAAGAGTGCCGTCCGACATACATCGTCAAGGGTATCGGCAAGTCCAACTGTTTCCCGATTTTCTTCAGCAGATGGTTCACCCGATGAAGTTCGTTGGTGTATTGCTTCCGATAATCCTCGCCCCTTTTTGTGATGATAGGTAAAAGGTATTCTGTTTCGTTTACCGGGTATTTGTCAAAAATCTCTTGCATACACTTTTCCCATTTGATGAACAACTGCTGCCCCGTCTTTCGTCTACGGTAGGAAAGGATACCGTTCTGCAAGTCCTTCTTTCTCAGATAAGCCATGTCTATGAACGACATTCCCCTTGTGTAAAAACAGAATAGGAACATATCACGGGCGTAGTCAAGATAGGGTTTTAATGACAAGTCAAGCCCTTTGATACGTCTGATGTCATTGAGCGACAAGGCTCGCTTTAGGGTTTTCTCCACTCCCGTATAGACAGACTTGAACGGATGCCGTTGCCCGGTCATTCCGTATTCCACCGCACGGTTATAGACCGCTTTCAGGATGCGCATATAGAACGATATGGTATTAGGCGAGTTACCTCTGACTTTCAGATAAGCCTCGTATTCCGCTATCAGGTCAGCGTTAATCTGGTCAAACAAGACCTCCTTGTCATTCATAAAGCCGCTAAAACTTCGGAGTGCCGCCGTATAGGTTTCCGATGTGCGTATCTTACCCAAGCGTTTCAGTCTTGCTATCTGCTGACGGAGATAGTCGTTAAACGATTGCTCCTGTTTGTTATCCTGAAAACGCGCGACTATATCATCCGTCACGAATGTGCCGGATTGGGATAATGTGTGTATAATCTTGTTCACCCTGTCTTTGTCCGACCTAATGCGTGAGCTTATCGAAAGCAGATAGTTGTTCCGCTCTTGTTCATTCGGGACACGATGCAGGACAATCGCTTCGGAACGGCAGTCCCATTCTGAAGCGAAAAGTTTATAGTCGGTATATATCTGTCTGACCACACGGTTGTGAATTACCTGATAATAGAGTGTGCCCTCCTTGCCGTCTAAGGTGGATGGGCGAAACTTGACCTTGACCGATGCCATGTCAGTCCGATTTGGATTGGTAACACTTTTCCATCTCCCTTGAAAGCTCCACAATCTCCCAGCTCAGTTTCACGAGGTCGATGGTGCACTTCTCCAACTTGTAGAGCAACGCCATCGCCTTCTTCTCCGAGAAGTGGATGCGCAGCTCCTTGACCACCTGATTGTAGTTCGTGCCTATGCCACGAAACTGGGCGTGGAAGTCCGAATTCCAATTTTTCAGAGAAGAAAGCACTTGCTTTACTTTACAGGCTGGAACAATGTACTTTGGAATTGATAAAGACTAATGAAATGATAGTACTTTTAAGCAGACGGTTTGAACAGTCCTACCAAAGAGAGGGGACAATATCGGCAGAGGAATAAAAACGGCTTGCCAAAAAAGAAAAATCCCGGAGTTGCCACGTGTACAACTCTGGGATAGTTTCTTTCTTATTTATCCGTTCCGTGTTCTTTTTCAAACTTTCGGAGCGTACCCACATCAAACCTTTCCTTTATGAACTCTCGCACATCAGAAGCCCGATAATAGGCTTTTCCGCTAATCATCATAAAGGATAGCATCTTTTTGCTTCGCAATCTCTGTAATGTTCGGGTACTTACTTTGAACAACAGACATAAGTCCTGATTATCCAAAAGTTTATCGCCCGGCATTACTTCGGGATTAGTTTGCAAACTCTTCACGTCTTTACCTACTTCTTCCAGTTTATCAAGTAGCTTTTGCATCCAGTCTTTGAACTCGTAACTATCTACATACATATTGCTTCATTTTTCAGGTTATACATAAATGATTACCAATCGATTGATGAAGCAAAGTTCAGAAAATGGAAGCAAAGAAATTACGGGGTAACAAGGCTACCCCGTATAAATTGATACTAAGTCATTGATTATCTATACCCTTTATTTTCGTGTTCCTTGCGGATAAGGGTTATTAGTCCATTAAGAAATTCCGTTAATTTAGTAGATTTCCGTTTTGTAACATCTTCATGCTTTTGGTGATAATCACCCAATTTTATATTAAAAAGCCATTCAAAACCTTTGCCTAAGTCCGTCAGGTGAACGGGTTTGCCATTCTGATATATGATGTTTTTGGAAAGAAATAAGCCGCTTACTATTTCCATGATATTAACAAGGCTTGTCTTATCAGTTAAATGGAGAGGGGAAAGAAATAGTTTGTTTGCGTGCTGTGTGAATTGTTCAGGATATTTAATGCGCCATTTTACAATGCGCATTTCAGTGTTCAACAGTCCTATTGCTTCATCAATCAAATGCAAATAGGGCATTTTTTTCTTGCTCAAACCGCACACGATACGATTTAAGCCGATGTAATCCGAAAGAAAAATAGCGTAGTAAAACGCTATAATCCTGCTCATTAATACTAAAATCAGCCAAATGTATAGCCAATTCTTCGATAGCTTCCGCAAATTCAGATGCAGAAACTTTATGCTGCGAGTATTCCGACAATAATTGGAAAAAACTCATGTTTGTTAAATTGTTCATTTTTTTATTTTTTGAGTAATAAACATATTCCAAATTGAGAATATACATAATGGAATAAAACTTATAGCAATTATTCCATATAACAATAGCATTGATTGGCTATTCATATTTTCGTTTACAACAATCCTTTCGAAGAAAACTATTGAACATACATTAATTGAAGTATGTAGTATTATTGTAGTCAGCAAATTTCTTTTTGTTTTAATGTATAGCCATGATGAAACAAAAGAGAATTCAATAACTAAAATAAGATATATAAAAAAACAGGTACTCCCAATAAAATATTCAAATGCCATATTCCCCAAAATATTCCAATTAAAAGGCTACTTGTAAATAGAGAGTGTTTTTTTAGAAGTTGTGGAAGCATAAAGCCTCTCCATCCTAATTCTTCACCGCAACTTCCTAATATTATAAGAAAGACTAATGTGCCATAATCACTTAACGAATGACTAAGTTTCAAATTAACTATCTCTTTGTATTCAACCATGGAAATCCCTATATAAGAGAAATAACATAATAAGATAGGAAATATTAATGCCAGTAAATACCATTTTAAATTTATAAACTTGAAAGACATACTTTTGATTAGTTCATAAACTCCTGATTTACCTTTTAGAAATAAGATAATTAGAATTGCAAATGCTCCCGGAGCCCATTGTGGTATGTAATCAAAAGAAAAAGTAACAACAATCAAAATGACTGTAAGGAAATTTGCAATACAAAATATTCTTATAGGATGTCTGAATAATAAATCTGTTTTCATTTGATATTCTTTAATTATCTTCATTTTTTAAAAACCAATTTTTATTCCCGCAGAAACATAAGGTGATGCTTGAAAATAATAGTCGTCATTACTAAACATACCTTTTAGTGTTCTCTCACTATAAAAGCCTGAACGAATTAAATGCATACCTGCTGTTATTGGTATAGACACTTTATTGCCGAGTTTTATTTCTGGACGAACCCCTGCAATAAAATATTGGTGGGAAAATGTTACATCTTCTCCGTCTTTCTCCGTAAAAGCTGATTGTCCACTCATTTCTACAACTAAGGATAAATCCAAGAATTTATTTATATCATATCCTGCTGCTAAATTCAATCCATCTACAACCGAAATTTTAAAATTGAATTTACCATCACTATTCCAATTGAAATATAATGCAGGAAATACCATTGGATAACCAAAGGTGCTATTTATTGCAATACCGCCCCCG
>OGOG01002985.1_pt1 | contig 13423 bp, 6 predicted proteins | sample 1552581 | NCBI WGS metagenome assembly OGOG01 (sample SAMEA2580152, study PRJEB22360) | human gut metagenome | biome: human gut; feature: human-associated habitat; material: faeces | place: Denmark | collected 2008/2010 | reverse complement strand
GGTTCGTCTTCAGAAGCGTGATCTTGCGGACGGAGTTGTTGTAGGACTGCCCCTCGGGAGCCGTCAGCGTGGCACCCATGCCGCCAAGCGGGTAGTAGTAGAAGTTCATGCCGGCCTGAGCATTGGTGAACACGTGGGCCGTGCCGCCGTAGGTAATGGAGCCGCCGGCATTCTCGGGAATGTTGCCGAGCATGGCCACGGTGCAGTTCGGCGCGAAGGCGTTCTGGCCGGACACCTGCATGTCCATCGTATAGCCGGTGGGGTTGCCCTTCTTCTGGGCCCCATGCCACTCGAAGACGAGCTGGCCGGTGAGGCCGGCACGCAAATCGAGACCTTCGAGGTTCTCCTTGGCCTCAGGGCCGGCCTCCTCGATCAGACGCTTGAGGATTGCCGGCCGATCATTCTCGCGGCCGGGGGTTAGATACTCGTCCAGGCAGATTTCCTTCTCGCCGTTGGTGTTGGGAACCTTCAGGTAAATGGACCAATTGTTCAGCACCGCCTGGGTATTGTTGCCGAAGTTGATGGCGAACAGCGGATAGTCATCGGGCTTGGCCGGGGTGCCCGCCTTGTCGCCGTCGGTCACGAAGGTGCCACCGGAGAAGGTGCCGTCGCCGTTCTTCTTGCCGCGCCAATCGGTGTAGCTGTAGGTGGAATCCATGCCGCCGGCGTCGTTCTTATATAAGTAGGGGACGTTCAGCGTCAGGCGCGTGCCCATCTCGTAGAAGCCCTGGGCGTCCTTCTGCTCGTTGTAGTCCTTCAGCTTGGCGGCGTTGCGAACCGTCTCGTCCGAGCTGCCGCAGTTGGGATCGACGAGATCGCCCTTCTTGTGCTCGGCGCTATCCTCGGTATAGGTCGTAGGGGTCATGTGATCCGTGCCCTCAGCGTAGGCCACGGCCTCAGCGGCACTGGTGAAGCGGTTGTGATCGTCCGCCGTTCCCGAGGGAGTGTAGATCGGCGTCACGCCGTCCTCTTCGTAGTCGATGAGACCGTCGTCGTTAGCATCCATGGTGCCGTAATAGTCGGACGGGTAGCGGCTCCAGCCGCCCATGTAGCCGGTGGAGCCGTTGAAGATGATCTGCATGGAGACCGTCGGGGTGTCCTTGTCGTTCACCAAGTAAGTGTTGCCGCCAAGGGAGGTGGACACGCCGCCGGCGACGAGGTTCGGGTTGAAGTAGGTCTCGGTCAGCGTGCCGCCCAAGGGAGCGGAGGGCGCCAGCGTCGTCGTGGCCGAAGCGCTGAAGGGCGCGATAGACGCCGAGAAGAGCGAGACGGACACCTGCACCGGATCGAAGGTGCCGAAGTCCTCGGTATTGGCGAGGTCGTCCATGGTCTCGATGCCGAGCATGTCGAGCGTCGTCTCGTTGTAGCTTCCGATCTCATCATAAATAGGAGTGAAATCGGCCGGCTGCTCCTCTTCCGCCGGCTCTTCCTCGGCGGGCTCTTCCTCGGCGGGCGCCTCGGTCGGCTCTTCCCCATCGGTGCCCTCGGCGGGCTCGTCGGTTGCCGGCTCATCGGCGGGCTGCTGCTCGTCGGTCGGCTCGTCGGCGGGCTCGGGCTCGGGCTTGGGCTCCGGCTCGGGGGCGGCCGGCTTCGGGAAGGCGATCGACTGCGTGCCCAAGTCGCTCACGAAGGTGAGCTTCTCGTCGGCGAGGGTGTCGTTCACCGACTCGGCACCTTCCACCTTCTCCTCCTGAACGGCCTTGGCCGTCTCGTAGGACCACAGCATGAAGGAAGGCTCCTCGGCGTTGTAGGCCGCGCCGTCCTCGGTCTCGGTGAGATCGGCGGCGGCGTAGGGCACGGCGATATACAGCACGCGGGTTCCGTCCACGGCGCCCGTCACGGCATCCAGAGCGAGCGCGTCGCCCTCTTCGGCCGCAAACGTGATGTCGGCCACGCCGTCTTCGGCCACCGACACCTCGGCCAGGCTGCGGCCGAGCGCCTCGATGGTCGCCGGGTCGGCCGGGTTCACGCTGGCAAGCTCCTCGTCGGTCAGATCCGTCGCGTCGAAGGCCACGACGGCGTCGGCGGAAAGCTTGCCCTTGCCCTCGGCCGTGTCGGGAAGGTCGCTCACGCGCAGGGTGTAGCTGTCCTCGGCCATGGCGCCGAGGGCCGACTTCAGCGTGAGGGTGAACGCAGCGAAACCGCGCTCGGCATCCATCACCGGCTCGCCGGCCGTCACGAGGGAGGCGTCGAGGGACGCCTGGGGCGCGGCATTGACGAGCACGGCGGTGGCAGCGGCCGCGTCGGCGTAGTTCATGCGGAGGTAGTCGCCCTTGGGGGTACCGTCCTCATTGGCGGCGGGCGTGTAGGAGCACAGGGCGAAGCCGGCGTTCACCGACACCTTCTCGGTGGCGGGCACGGCCTCGGTGAGCCACATAAAGCCGCGGGGCAGCTCGGTGCCGGCGGGCATCTGGCCGCGCGTCTCGCTGACCGTGATGCCGTGCTCGTCCTGCACGCCCTCGTAGCGCAGCACGATGGTGCCGGAAAGACCGGCGGCGAGTTCCTCGGCGGTGCGCTTCTGGTACTGCTCGCCGTGCTTGGTGAACACGGTCCAGCCGGCCGGCAGCGACGAAACCGCGAACAGCGCGCGCATGTCGTCGGCAGCGGCGCCGCGGGCCTTCCACTCCTCTTCCGAGAGCGTGGTGCCGTAGGTTCCGTCGGATTTCTTGTACAGGAAGGGAGCCTCGAACGTGAGAACGACGGCGTCGTTGTCCTCGGCGCCGCCCAGGTATCCGCCGTCGAAGGAGACGTTCGTGTTGCCGAGAGAGGGGGCGACGGCGAGGTTCGTGCCGCCTACGTGGTAGGCGTCGTCCGAGGCGCGCAGGGCGTTCGCAACCGCGAGAGAGAACGAGAAGCGGTTGGCGAAGGCGGCCTTGAGGTCGTCCTCGGAGGTGGTGGCCGGCGTCAGGATGCCGTCCTTTTCCTGCTTCAGGGTAGCGTCGGAAAGCGCCGGCATGACCTTCTCGGCATCGAGGAGATCCTTAGGCAGATATGCCTGCATATCTGCCACGCCGACGAGAGCGGCCGCGTCGTCGGCGTCCTCCCCACCAGAGGCATCGTCGCCCTCGGCGGCATCGCCCTCGCCCTCGACGTCGTTGGACGCCTGGTCGATGTTCTCGTCGTCCACCTCGTCGAGCAGCTCGTCGCCGGAGCCCGTCGACGCCATGGGTACGGCGTCGTCGCCGATGATCATGCGGCGGGCCTCCTCGATGGAGTAGCTGTTCCAGCAGGTCAGCACCAGCAGCACCGACAGCACCACGGCGATGGCCTTGCCCATGGGGTTCAGCTGGCGCGGGGCGTTGTGGCTGATGACGCCGGCAGAGGCGCCCTCGTCGTTGGCTGCAGGCGCAATTCCCGGGGGAACCTGCGGAGCGTCGAAGGCGCTGGTTGTGGGCGCCTCGGCGTTCTGGTTGCGATATTCGCTGCGTTCGTTCATGTTGCTCACGTTCTCTCTCTCGCCTCGCTTCGCGGCCCTGATTCCGCGCTGCTCGGCCTCGTTCGAGCCTCCCGAGACGTCCCTGATTCCGTCCCGCTCGACTTCACTCACCGCCGTTTTGCCTGATCAAAAGGCGGTTTTCCTTCCTTTTCCTTTTGACGCTCCCCTCTTTGGGCGCAGTGGTGCCAAAGAGTGTTTTCGTTCATGGATTATTATCTACAAATTGGCAACATTGTAAAGGCATGTCAATAACAAAAATGACCGTTGTACTGGTATTATTCTTTTGACTGTTTGTCATTTATCGCTAATTTTCACTGCGTCGATTACACAATCGCCGTTACTTGAGCGTCATCTTCATCGTTGGCTTTTCGTGAAAAATTCACAGCAAATAACACATATAATGTTTTTGTCTCTATATTCTTTTATCTCATACTCATGATGCCGTATAACAAATTCCTCTGTTTCCCCTGGTCAGAGCACTTATCGTTGTTATTATTTCATAAACTTATAGTGACTATATTTCTATATGATTATTGTTTCAGCCATATACATAGTCCTACTGTCTATATATGACAACAACATTATATATTGAAATGAAATAGCAACCCATCTGTTAAGCAACAGAGGAAATTTTTTCAAAAAATTTTTTGCAACAAGATTCCCGGCACAAAAACCCCGACCAACGGAGTCAGAGTTTAACACCCTACCTCAAGCACTCACCAAGACACTCAACTGGAAAATAAGTCTTGAAGTATATGTTGTATTACGCTACTGTGTTTGTGTCAACGGATGTAAGTCCCGGGTGCTGGCGGTGCCTCTGGAAGTATTGGATCGACCAATGCGAAAGGAGGTGGAGCCTATGGAGGTAGCCAACGAGATCCTCGGATTGCTGACGTCAGTCGTCGTGCTGGCAACGGCAGTGGTTAAGCTCTATATCCAGAGCGCCGAGCAGAAACGTCTTAGTGAGAAAAAAGAGGGGCCGACCGAAGCCGCGGCCGACCCTTCCACTCACAACGGCGCTGCCCGCTGAACAAAGCCCGGGCTTTCCGTTGGCGTCATCATAGCATGGCGAAACGCCGCTTTCAACCTACTTCATGAGTTTCTTGATGAGCTCCTCGTAGGCGGCCACAGCGGCCTGCAGCTCTGATTTGTGGCTCTCCCAATACTCGTCCAGCGCCTGGCGCATCACCTCGGCGCGGGTGACCTTCATCACCGAGGCCAGAAGATCGGCGTGCTCGCGCTGCTCGGCGGTCATGGGCACGAGCACCTGGGCGGTCATGCGCGCACCGGAGCCTTCGACGGCCTCTTCCACCGGTGCAGCCTCCACGTTTTTCTTGCGAGGCTTGCGCGTCCGGGAGGCCTTAGGTTTTGAAGGCTCGCCGGCAGCAGACGGTGCCGTAGCAGCAGACGGTGCCGCGGCGGCGGACGATGCAGTCGTCGCAGACGGTGCGCCAAAAGCCTCGACGGTCGATTTCGCCGCGCGATTCCGGCTCGCCGCCTCGGAGCGTTCGCCATCATCCGCCCCAGCCGCTTCGTCCGCCCCCTCCCCTCTCGTCTCGCGCGAAGATTCCAGCTCGTCATGGGCCGCATCGATGAAGGCCGCGGCAGCGCGGGCGGCGTCCATCTGGGCGCGCAAGTCCTTCTTAGCCATTGATGCCCTCCATCAGCTCCTCGATGAAGAAGCGGTAGTCGTAGGCCACCTTCGAGGAAGGGGCGTAGGCGAAGATGGACTGCTTCACCGCCTGGGCCTCCTTGACGACCGTGGCCTCGCGAATCCAGGCGCGGAAGACCTTGGTGTCAAGCTCGGCGGCCATGGCCTCCGCATCCTCGTGGATGATCTTCGAGATGGAGGTGCGCGGGTTGTAGCGCGTGAGCAGAATGCCGGCGATCTTCAGGTCGGGGTTGGTGTACTCGCGGATCGCCTGAATGGTGGCGGCCAAATCGGTTACGCCGTCGAGCGAGTACGCATCGGCCTGGGCCGGAATGACGACCCATGAGGCCGCCGTGAGCGCATTCACCGTTAGGGTGCCCAGCGCCGGCGGAGTGTCGAGAATCGCGTAGTCGTAGTTCTCGGCCACCGCCTCCAAGGCCTTGCGCAGCCGGTAGTCCTTCCCCACCGAGGGCATGAGGTCGTCTGCCTTGCCGTTCAGGCGGCTGGCGGGCACCACGTCGTACCCGTCGATGGACTGGGCGGCATCGGCGACCGTGGCATCGCCGGTGAGCACGTCGAGCGACGAGAGAACCCCCGCCGTCTGCGCCTTCAGCGTCGTGGAGAGGTTCATCTGGGGATCGAGATCGACGTACAGAACGCGCGCGCCGTCTTCGACCAGTTTCGCGCCGATGGCCAGATTGGTCGTCGTCTTCGCAACGCCGCCCTTCTGGGAGGCCGCCGCCAATGTGATCATAATCGTCCCTTTCCGCCGCACGAGGGCATAGCTGACCTAGCCCGCTTCTTAGCAAAACGCACTATAACATATAATGTTATGTTGTCTATAGGGTTCTAGGATTCTAAGGGGTTCCAAACACCGTCTTCAGTGACGATGGCGGTGATGAGTTCATAGGGCGTCACGTCGAAGGCGGGGTTGCGCACGGCAACGCCGAGGATGGGCTCAGCGAGTACCTCGGCGTGATCGCGCTCCTCGATGGGAATATCGGCTCCCGACTTCGTTGTGCAATCGATAGTACTTTTCGGCGCGGCCACATAAAACGGAATTCGAAAATAGCGCGCCATGATAGCGAGTCCCAGCGTGCCCACTTTGTTGGCTGCATCCCCCCTCGCGGCAATGCGATCGGCACCGACGATAACGGCATCTACCTGGCCTTCAGCCATAAGTGAAGCAGCCATGTCGTCGCACTGCAGCGTCACGGGCACCCCCGCGCGGGCCAACTCCCACACCGTGAGGCGCGCGCCCTGGTTCACGGGCCGCGTCTCGTCGGCGAATACACGGTTGATGATCCCTTCTTGTGCAGCCGCATAAACGACGCCGAGAGCCGTGCCATAAAACGCCGTCGCCAAACTGCCGGCATTGCAGTGCGTGAGGATGTTGAGACCCTGCTGCCGCGCGGAAGCACCAGAGCGCAAAGGAGCATCGCCGCCACGGTCATGGGAGGCCCCCGGAGCGCCACGTTCCATATCCAGCTTGTCGGCAAGCTCGCGCAGCAACGCGGCCCCATGGGCCCCGATGCGGCGGTTCACCGCCTCGTCTTCGGCAATAAGGGCCTCGCCAAGCTCGTAGAGCGCCTCGGCCGTCTCCGCCGCCGTCTTGCCGGCAGCGCGGGCCGCACGCGCCGCCTCCTGGGCCCTGCGCACTCCCCAGGACAGGTTGACCGCCGTCGGCCGCGCCTCGGCGATCACGCGTGCGGCCTCTTCCAAACGATGATCAAACGTAGCCCGATCGCTTTCTCCGGTAGAACCGATGCTCTCCTCGCCGTCGCGTTGCGCAGCAAGACGCGCATCCCCCTCGACCGCCGCATACTCATAGGCCGCCAGCATCACCGCCGCCGCTCCCGCCACACCGATAGCCGGTGCACCGCGCACGGCCAGCGTCTTCACGGCATCCACCACCTCGCGCCAATCCGACGTGCGCACCAGGATCAGCTCGCCTGGCAGGAGCCGCTGATCCACGAACCCCACCGCGGGCACTCCCCCGCTCTTCTCAACCCAAATCGTTCGCGGCAGGTTTTCCAAATTCAGATTCATGTCAAATCTTTCATATTAGCACTTTCGTGCGTGTTACTATTGTGCTATAGTGGTCGTGGCAGGTGGAGTGGTCGCCTCTTCCTCGGAAGGAGCTACCATGGTTACTTTGCAAGAGCTGCTTACGTTCTGCCTAGTAGTAATTGAGCTCATACGCTTGACTGTAGACCTTCTCGGTCGAAGAAAGGAGTAGAAGAGCCGCCCCACCAGCGGCGGAACGGCCCCTCTTCACGCAATGCGACAATGAGAGGCGGCCGTCCTGACCAAGGTGTCCACCTGCCATTTCATTAGCGATTATAGCTCGTTCATTCATACTGTCAAGCAAGAGAAGGGATAGCACCGAGCAGAAACGCGCGCTTGGTGATAAAGAAGGCTCGGACGTAGCGGCGTCCGAGCCTCACACCAAAAACGGCACTGCCCGCTAAAGGCCGGGCCTCCGTTGGCAACTATTGTAACAGCTGCACCGCCCTCTTGCAAGAAGGGCCGCTCCGTCGTGCGGAACGGCCCTTAGGGCTAGGTTCTTTCAGCGAGCGCTTAGCGCTGCTTGATGGCGGCCTGAGCGGCGGCCAGACGGGCCACCGGCACGCGATAAGGCGAGCAGCTCACGTAGTCCAGACCGATGCGGTTGAACGTGTGGATGCTCTCCGGGTCGCCGCCGTGCTCGCCGCACACGCCGCAGACGAGGTCGGGGTTGCCCTCGTGACCCAGCGCCACGCCCATTTCCACGAGCTTCGCCACACCGGGGTCAATCGTGGCGAACGGGTTGTAGGGCAGCAGGTGCTCGGCCAAGTACTGCGGCACGAACTCGCCCTCCACATCGTCGCGGCTGAAGCCGAAGGTGGTCTGGGTGAGGTCGTTGGTGCCGAAGGAGAAGAAGTCGGCCTCGGTGGCGATCTCGTTGGCGGTGACGGCCGCGCGCGGCAGCTCGATCATGGTGCCGACGGGGATGTCAAGTTCGACGCCCTCGTCAGCGGACACGTCGGCGATGACGGCCTCGGCCACGCCGCGCAGCTTCGCGAGCTCGGGCAGCACGGACACGAGCGGGATCATGATCTCGGGCTTAGGCGAGAAGCCTTCCTTCTGCAGCTTCGCGCAGGCCGTGGCAATGGCGCGCACCTGCATCTCGGGAAGGATCGGGTACACGATGCCCAGACGGCAGCCGCGCATGCCGAGCATCGGGTTCTGCTCCGCGAAGCCGTCGATCTTCTCCAGCAGGTCGCGCTTCTCGGCGATGGCGTCGGCAGCGGCGCCGGTCGCTTCCATCTTCGCGATTTCCACGGCCAGCTCGCGCGGGCTCTCCAGGAACTCGTGCAGCGGCGGGTCGAGCAGGCGAACGATCACCGGCAGGCCGTCCATGGCCTTGAACATGCCGTAGAAGTCGCCCACCTGGGCCTCGAACAGATCGGCGACGGCCTTCTCGCGGATGAGTTCGTCGTCGTTCAGGATGAACGTCTGGATGATCTGCTTGCGATCGCCCAGGAACATGTGCTCGGTGCGGCACAGGCCGATGCCCTCGGCGCCGAAGTCGCGGGAGAGCTGGGCGTCCTCCGGGTTGTCGGCGTTGGCGCGCACACCCAGGGTGCGGACCTCGTCGGCCCACTCGAGGATGGTGTCCAAGTCGCCGGTGAGCTCGGGCATGACCAGCTCCACCGCGCCGAGAACCACAATGCCCGTGGTGCCGTCGATGGAGATCATGTCGCCCTCGCGGATGACCAGGTCGGTGCCGGCGATGGCGGCCTCTTTCTTGGCGGCGTCGATCTTCAGCGCCTCCACGCCGCACACGCACGGCGCGCCCATGCCGCGGGCGATAACGGCCGCGTGGCTCGTCTTGCCGCCATGGGAGGTGAGGATGCCCTCGGCGGCGATCATGCCGGCCAGGTCATCGGGATTGGTCTCCCAGCGCACGAGCACGCACTTGCGGCCGGCCTCGGCGGCGGCCACGGCGTCGGCGGCGGAGAAGACGGCCTCGCCCACCGCGGCGCCCGGGCTCGCGTTCAGGCCGCGGGCCACCACGTCGTAGGTGGCGTTCTTGTCGAACTGCGGGTGCAGCAGCTGGTCGAGCTGGTCGGGGGCCACGCGCATGATGGCCTCCTCCTTGGTGATGAGGCCCTCCTTCTCCATCTCGATGGCGATGCGCAGGGCGGCCGCTGCGGTGCGCTTGCCGGCGCGGGTCTGCAGCATCCACAGCTTGCCCTGCTCGATGGTGAACTCGATGTCGCACATGTCGCGGAAGTGGTTCTCCAGCACGTCGAAGATCTCCTCGAGCTGGGCGCCGGCCTCTTCCAAGCCCTCGACGGTCTTCAGATCGGCGATGGGGCTCGTGTTGCGGATGCCGGCCACGACGTCCTCGCCCTGGGCATTCACCAGGTAGTCGCCGTAGAACTCGCGCTCGCCGTTGGCGGGGTTGCGGGTGAAGGCCACGCCCGTGGCGGATGTGTCGCCCTTGTTGCCAAACACCATGGACTGCACGTTGACGGCGGTGCCCAGATCGTCGGCGATCTTCTCCTTCTGGCGGTAGAGGACCGCGCGCGGGTTGTTCCAAGAACCGAAGACGGCCTCGATGGCCAGCTGCAGCTGCACCATGGGATCCTGCGGGAAGGCAACGGCGCCATCGACGACGAGCGACGGATAGGCCTCGCCGTCGACGTTCTCGGCGAAGATGGCCTTGAACTCGTCGACGAGCTCCTGCAGGTCCTCGGCGGTCAGATCGGTGTCGGAGGCGACGCCGCGGTCGTTCTTCATGGCGACGATGGCGTTCTCGAACAGATCGCCGTCGAGGCCCATCACGACGTTGGAGAACATCTGGATGAAGCGGCGGTAGGAGTCCCAAGCGAAGCGCGGGTTGTCGGTCTGCTTGATGAGGCCGTTGATGGACTCGTCGTTAAGGCCGAGGTTCAGCACGGTGTCCATCATGCCGGGCATGGAGAAGGGGGCGCCGGAGCGAACGGACACGAGCAGCGGATCCTCGGCGTCACCGAGGCGCTTGCCCATGCGCTCCTCCAGGTCGGCGCGGTACTCGGCGATGGTGTCGAGCGCGCCCTCCGGCCAAACGTTGCCGGCGTTGGCGTACTCCATGCAGGTTTGGCACGTGATGGTGAATCCGGGAGGCACCGGCAGCCCGATGTTGGCCATCTCGGCGAGGTTCGCGCCCTTGCCGCCGAGCACCCATTTCATCTCGGTGTTGCCCTCGGTCACATTGTTCCCGTTGGCGTCCTTGCCGAAGGCGTAGACGCGCTTCACTGCTTCTGTCACCTTACTTCTCCTTAAAGCTTAAGCGACGCCCCTTATGCGCGCCGCGATTGCCTTTCCCGCGCTTTTGCGCGCGCCCCGCCGGCCCCCTCGCCGCCGCCCCTTTCGGGTACGATGAGCGCGAAGAGCGGCGTGCGCGCGAATGGGCGCGGTTGCCTTTCCCGCCATGCCAGCCGAGCCGGACAAGGCGCCCCGCTCCGTTTCGAGCTTGGCCGCAGGCACATCGCGGGCATCCCGGGCATCGCAGGCATCCCGAACGTTCGGGCATCCCCGAATCGCGGGCATCCCTGTTGCCTGAGCACCGAAACGAAACAAGTTGGCTTCAATTATAAGGGATAATCTCGCCTATTTCGCGATTCCCCTCCCCCATCAGGCCGCAGTACCCCAAAATCTCACAAGCGGTCGTTTGCAACCCCAACTCTCCCCGCTCATCTGCCGATGGTGCATCATTCGCCCGAGACGATAGCGCTCAAGAAACGCAGCAGGAAAAACACTCTGGAGAACGAGCACAGCGGCACACGACAGTCTGGACAGTCTAGGAAATAGACACAGTGGCATACAGCCGCATTTCGATGCAAGCCCTCCACGGCCAGAAAATCGGCGTTAACTGCATCACGGGCCAAAAAAGTGGCACTGACTGCATTTTGGCAAGCCATCTTCGTGGGTTTTGGCCAAAAAGCATTCCTCAGCTGCAAAAGCGACGCGCAAATCGCATCTCCGTCCTCTACCACAAGCCCGCGACCTGGCCTTTTGATAACCCTTCTTTTCCCAGCTGAAGACAGTGGTCAATTTTCCCGTCTTAACTGCCAGTTCGCAATGCTTTTTTGTCCAGAAAGTGCCCGAGCAACGCTAGCGATCAGAACCCGTGGCTGGGCACCCCCGCTAAAACACCTCTGCGTGCAGCGCGCTTGACCGACAGCAAGACCGCTGCGCCGCAACCCACCCCTCGTCGAGATAATCGTCCATGGACCATCTCAGCTGATAGAGTCGTTTTTGCCTTAATGCAAAGTTCTTGCAGCGCAAGCGTAATCGCGTGCCTCGTCTTGCGTGCGCCTCCTGGGCGACGTGGCGCATAGCCGAAGCGCTGGCCAACTGCGAAGTTGTAACGGTGATTACCTTCAGGCCGTCACTTTCCAGCGCCATGCGCTTTGTCGCGTCAAGCGTCGCCTGGCGCGCCGTAAGATGCTCGGCATTCGAATCGAATTCAATGTCGAGCTTGCAGTCCGGCAAATACAGGTCTGGAACCAAGCTCTCCCGTCCAGCAAGCGCTTTTGCCCGCTTCGACGGCTTAATGCGCCTGTTCATCACCGACCCGCTCAATCCGAAACCGCCCAACCGTGCTGGGAGTCCGAGCACAAGCCGCATGAACACTTCAGGCGGCGATGCTGCCTCAGCGCAGACAAACCGCAGAGCCTCCCGCACGCGTGTAAGGCCATCGTAACCTGGGCAACGCTCGAGATAGGCGCCGATGCGTCGAGGGCTTGTCAACGGGGTCCGCCCCATAAGCCCCGACGGCACCGAGGGATCGAGGCCGAAAGTCGCGCACAGAAAGCATCCCGCTTGAATCAACGGGAGAAGATCGAGGCTCTGGGCCAGCTGAAGAAAGCATAATTCGGGACACGGAACAATAACGCCATGATCGATGCGCAAAAAGGATCCCGATCGATAGGGATACGACGAACCATGCAGATGCACATCATCGAGGGAGCAGCGCTCCCACTTAGGAACCAAGCAATGCACGGGGCGCGTAAGGTAAGGCATTCGCTCACGCACATAGTCCAGGGTAGCCTGCGTAGGGTAGCAGGATTTATCAAGGACGCTGGGGGGCGCCACCGCAGAAGGCGCATCGCCCGCAACGAGATAGTAGGCGAATGCCGACTCGCCGTAGAGAGCAACGCGCATGAACCTCCCCTTCCCATCGTTTGAACAACCGCCTCTCGCTTCGTTTCGCCTCCGCAGCGCGCAGCTTGAGCGATCCGACGCAACGGGCGAGAGGAAAGTGTTCCGCGTACTCTATGCCAGAAGCAGGCAATTGACTAGGGGTGCATTTTGCCGTCATCCCCGGCGCCAGTCGGGACTCCATCGGGAATGAAACGAGACATTGTGTTGAAGTTTTCAAAGCACGAGGTCACATGAGGGGAGTTATCAACAACCATGCAAGCCGATCGTCGTGCCGTTCCCAAAACGCAAAATACTTCAGGAACAAATTTCTCGTTGCTCTTCTTCGGCGAGCACCCACTGCACAAGATCCGCACATTCACGGCATTCCACGCAATTGCTCTGAAAGATATCTGGATCCGCAGCGGGGTGCGCTCGACGAAGCTTGCGGCGCGGCGCGAGCAGCAAGGCGCGCAGGGCTCGACGAGACACAAGAGGAGCGCGCCCGGCAATATATGCAGCAGAGCGCGACCGACAAATCAGGATCCTCTGGTGCGCCTCATGAATTCTTTTGGCCAAAAATGCCACGCTAGCTGGCAGCTATCGCCCTTATTTTGCCCACTACCTTGTTTTTTCGAAAAGAGCTCTATAGCAGATTGGAGTTTTACCTGTTCAGGAGCGCGCAGTTAGTACTCCGATTGAGCCCAGCGTGAAGCTGATGCAGCCAGCGGCTCCTTTTTGGCCAGAACCTGCCCCCAAGCCTCCGCAAAAGCAGTTTCCGCCACTTTTTTGACCAGCATTGGGAACAAAGTCGAGCAGCCGGCCGGGGGCGGAACCGCTGCAGCTAGTCGATGATGTCGGTGTTGGAGGGGTGGCTGCGCTCGTAGTAGCGGAGGATCTCCTGGGCGGTTTCCTCCACGGCGCGGCCCTCGGTGTGCACGACGATGCAGCCGAGTCGGCGCATGAGGGCGCGGCTGGCTTCCAGGTCGCGGTAGATATACTCGGGATCGGCGTAGTTCTTCGCCAGCATGGCGAACTGCCCGCCGCCGGCCTTCCCCGCCGCCTTCTTGATGCGCTTGCGGCGGATGTCCAGCAGCACCTCCGGCGTGATCATGAGCCCGAACAGGCGCGTGCGATCGACGTCGAAGATCTGCGAGGGCGGC
>OGOG01002968.1_pt1 | contig 13474 bp, 9 predicted proteins | sample 1552581 | NCBI WGS metagenome assembly OGOG01 (sample SAMEA2580152, study PRJEB22360) | human gut metagenome | biome: human gut; feature: human-associated habitat; material: faeces | place: Denmark | collected 2008/2010 | reverse complement strand
AACCCGCCTGTACGGACGTGACAGAGCCGTTGCGCGTGGAGGTAATACGCTCCTGCAGCTGCCCCATTTCGGTCGCCAGCGTCGGCTGATAGCCAACAGCGGACGGCATACGCCCCAGCAGGGTCGAAACCTCCGAACCCGCCTGCACAAAGCGGAAGATGTTGTCGATGAACAGCAGCACGTCCTTATGCTCCACGTCGCGGAAGTACTCCGACATCGTCAGCCCGGACAGCGCCACGCGCATACGCACGCCCGGCGCTTCGTTCATCTGCCCAAAGACCAGCGCCGTCTTGGAAATGACGCCGCTTTCCATCATCTCGTTCCACAGGTCGTTGCCCTCGCGGCTGCGCTCGCCAACGCCGGTGAAGATGGAATAGCCGCCATGTTCGGACGCGACGTTGGTAATCAGCTCCTGAATCAGAACCGTTTTGCCGACGCCAGCGCCGCCGAACAGGCCGATTTTGCCGCCCTTGGCATACGGCTCCAGCAGGTCAATGACCTTGATGCCGGTTTCCAGAATGCTCACGACCGGGCTTTGCTCGGCAAAGGACGGCGCTTGGCGGTGGATGCTCCATTTTTCGGTGGATGCCGGAAGCGCCTCGCCGCCGTCAATCGGGTCGCCCAGGACGTTGAACATACGCCCCAGGGTCGCGTCGCCGACGGGAACACTGATGCCGCGTCCAGTCGCCTCCACCGTCATGCCGCGCGAAAGCCCTTCGCTGGGTGCCAGCATGATGCAGCGGACAGTATGTTCATCCATGTGCTGCGCCACTTCCATGGTGCGCACTTCGTCTTCCACTTGGACGCGCAGTGCTTCGCGAATCTTCGGCAGCTGTCCCTCCTGAAACTCACAGTCCACCACAGGGCCGGACACCTGCACGATTTTACCATAGCTCAGCATGACTGCACCTTCTTTCTTTTCTGTGCCTTTGCGCCGGAGGATACCTCGGTAATCTCCTGCGTAATCGACGCCTGACGCACGCGGTTATACTGCACCGAGAGCGACGCAAGCATCTTGTCGGCATTTTCCCCGGCAGAGGACATAGCGGTCATGCGGGCGTTCTGTTCCGCGCAGAAGCTGTCCACCAGCGCGCTGTACACGAAACCCGTGATATAACTGCGGATGACGTTGTCCAGCACCGCCTCAACGCCGGGCGTAAACTCAAAGTGAACACTGCCCGGCGCGGCGACGGACGCGAAATCGCCCCGGTGAAAGGGCAGAAGGCGCGTGCTGGTCGCTTCGGCGCTCAGGCTGTTCTTCATATCGGTATAGACAATGAACAATTTCTGGAACTCGCCATTGTCATAGCGTTCCAGCAGGATATCGCAGATTTCGCGCGCGCGGTGCAGCGTCGGATTCTGCGCGGGATAGAGGAAGGACTTCTCAATCGGGATGCCCGCCTGCGCGAAATGCTGGCGGCCGTATTCACCCACGACGAACAGCTCCGTCTCCGGATGCTCATGCAGCATTTCCCGCGCAATTTTCAGCACATTGTGGTTATACGCGCCCGCCATGCCCTTATCCGCCGTGATGACGAGGCAGGCGTACTCCCCTTCCAACTTCGGCGCACCCGCCGGCGGATAGAAGTAGCGGCTGTCCACGTCCGGAACGGTACGGAAGATGCGCTTGATTTCGCCTTTGAGCGCGTCGAAGTACGGGCGGGTACGGTTCAGCTCGTTCTTCGCCTTGCGCAGCTTCGTGGAGGAAATCAGGTACATGGCGTTGGTGATTTTCTGCGTATCCTTGATGCTGGCGATGCGGCTTTTGATTTCCTTTGCGCTCGGCATGGATTACTCCTTCCTGAAGCGCTCAGCGTTCGCGGTGCGGAAAGCCTCCGCGATGCGCAGAATCTCCTGCTTCATATCGTCCGTCAGCACCTTTTCGTCTTCCAGCGAACGGCAGAGGTCGGAATGTTCCTGCTCGAAGTGATCAAGCAGCGCATCGCGGAAGTCCGTCACGTCCTTCACTGCCACCTTCGACAGTACATGCCCCATCGCGCACACCAGCACAATGACCTGCTGGTGCATACTCAGCGGATGATATTGCTTCTGGCGGAGGATGCGCATCAGACCCTGCCCATAGTGCAGCTGTTCCTTCGTGCTGTCATCCAAATCGCTGGAGAACTGCGTAAATACTTCCATCTCGCGGTACTGCGCCAAGTCCAGGCGCAGGCTGCCGGTCGCTTTCTTCGTCGCCTTCGTCTGCGCCGCGCCGCCGACACGGGACACGGACAGACCGACATTGACTGCCGGGCGCTGGCCCGCAAAGAACAGGTCGCTTTCGAGGAAAATCTGACCGTCGGTGATGGAAATGATGTTCGTCGGGATATACGCGGACACGTCGCCCGCCTGCGTCTCGACAATCGGGAGTGCGGTCATGCTGCCGCCGCCGAGCTTGTCGCTCAGGTGCGCCGAGCGCTCCAGCAGACGGGAATGCAGGTAGAACACGTCGCCCGGATACGCCTCACGCCCCGGCGCGCGCTCCAGCAGCAGACTCATGGCACGGTAGGCAATCGCGTGCTTGGAGAGGTCGTCATAGACAATCAGCACGTCGCGGCCCTTGTGCATGTAATATTCCGCCATCGCGCAGCCCGCGTAAGGCGCAATGTACTGCATGGTGTCCACTTCGCCCGCCGTTGCGCTGACGACGACGCAGTAGTCCATTGCGTCGCGCTTGCGCAGGTTCTCCACCAGCTGGGCAACGCTCGACGCCTTCTGACCGATGGCAACGTACACGCAGATAACGTTCTTGCCCTTCTGATTCAGCATGGCATCCAGCGCAATCGCCGTTTTGCCCGTCTGACGGTCGCCGATAATCAGTTCGCGCTGACCGCGGCCAATCGGGAACATGGCGTCGATGGACAGCAGCCCTGTTTCCATCGGCGTATCAACGCTCTGACGGTCGATGATGCCAGGCGCGGGTTCTTCCACTGGGCGATAGCCGTCCGCCGGAATCGCGTCTCCCCCGTCAATCGGGCGTCCGAGCGCATCCACGACACGCCCCAAGAACGCGTCGCCCACGGGAACACCCGCGGTCTTGCCCGTGCGCGCAACCTTGCTGCCCGCGGAAATATCATCGGCATTGTCAAACAGGATGCAGCCCGTCTCGTTGCGGCGCAGATCCTGCACCATACCCTTGATACCGTTGTCAAACATGAGGATTTCGCCATACGCGGCATGTTCCAGCCCCTCGACAACCGCAATGCCGTCGCCGATGGACTTGACCGTCCCGACTTCGCTGCTCTTGGCAAGCAGACGGAACTCGTCGATGCTGCTGCGCAGAAGCGGGATGATGTCCTTGCGCGTGTTCTTCGCCACAAGCTGCTCCACCTGCTGGCGGAACTGCTCCATGCGGCCCTTCGCGCTCCAGTCGTAGACCTCACTCCCCACATGCAGCTGGAAGCCGCTCTTCAGCGACGCATCCTGCTGGATGGTCAGCGCAACATCTTCGCCATACTTTTTCTGGAGGAAGGCGCGGATGCCCTGCTCCTGATGCTCATCCGGCGGCGTGACGCAAAGCAGCGTGGCCGTCAGACGGCTCTGCTTCGTATCAGTCATGGTCATTCTCCTCCTGCGCAGCCTTCAGGAAGCTGTCATAGAGTGCCTTGTCGAACGCGGGGTCGTTTTCTTTGTCCATCAGCTTGCCCGTAGCGGAGACAACCATCTGGGCAATGTCCTTCTTCGCGCCTTCGAGCATGGCATTGCGCTCCTGCTCGGCGGCACCGCGGGCATTCTTGAGCAGCTTGTCCGCGTCTGCCTGTGCGCGCTGCATCCGCTCCTGACGCTGACGGTCAGCTTCCTGCGCGGCAGCGACGTTCTTCTGGCGGATTTCTTCATCCGCACCCGCCAGCTTCGCGTTATACTCCGCAAGCGTCGCTTCCGCCTGCGACTTCGCCTCCTGCGCCTGCTTCTCCAAATCAGCAAAGTGATCCTCGCGCTTCTTCATGAAGGCGACAACCGGCTTATACAGCAGCATGTACAGCCCGAACGCCAGAATCACGAAATTGAACATGTGCAGCAGAATCTGCTGGAAATTGATATTCAGCGGCATATCTTCACCTGACTGAACAGACGTTTATGTCCGTCTGCTCCCTTTCCTGCTCAAAGAAATTACAGAACAAAAACGACCAGAATCGCAACGATCAGAGCGTAAATGATAGCCGTTTCGATGAAGACCAGACCGATCATCAGGCTGCCGCGGATGCTGTCGGTCGCTTCGGGCTGACGGGAAATTGCCTCCGTCGCCTTGCCAATAGAAATGCCCATTGCAATAGCGCCTGCGCCCGCCGCCGCCGCAATCGCAATCGCGGCCGCAATCGCCTTCGCGGGAATCGCACTGTCAGTCGCTGCCGCAGCCGCTTCTTCAGCCAGCGCGGGGGCAAACACGGAGAGCATCAGCACAGCCATCAGAGCCAGAACGAGAACGCTTGCAAACTTCTTCATAATCAAAATCCTCCTCAAATCAATTCACCGCCGGAACAGCACCGGCGGGCTTCTTTTCCTTCTTCGCCTTTTTCTTCGGCGGTTCGCTGACCTCGCCGTAGTAGTTGGCGGTCAGCATGGTGAGAACGTAGGTCTGGATGAGCGCGTGCAGAATCGTGAACAGAACGCCCACAAGCACCGGCAGCACGAAGCTCAGAGAAATCGTGTAGTACACCAGTTCCGACACCAGCAGACCGCTCAGCAGCGCGCCGAAAAGTCGGAAGCTCATGGAGATGGGCAGGGAAAATTCTTTCAGCGTGAGCAGGATGCCGCGTCCGCCATTGCTGGCAATGCCGCCGGACATGATGACGCCGTAGGACATCAGACCCATCGCAATCGCCGCGTTGATGTCAGACAGCGGCGCAGGCAGGGACATCGACATTCCCTCCGTCGTCACGCTCTGAATGCCCAGCAGTTCAAAGAGCGTACCAACAGCGATGTACAGCCCCGCGCTGAATATGTACACGCCGAGGAACCCGTTGCGATGCGGGCTGTACGACTTCGCCATATCCCGGAAGAACGAAACCAGCGCTTCCAGTGCGCTTTGCAGCTTGCCGGGAACGAGCTTGAAGTGCGGAATTGCGAAAATTCGCAGCAGCGCCGCCACAACCAGCAGCAGTCCCGTAACCACCCAGTCGGAAATGACCGACGGGTTCACCTGCATCCCCAGAAAAGCCATCTGGTTGTCTTCATGCAGCACGGCATCCTTCATGACCGCCTGAATGGACTCGGTTTTCTCTCCGCCGGGGTCAGTCAGAAAGATGGCTGCAAGCAAGGCCGCCAGCAGTACGATCATCACAAGGATGAGCCGTACACGGCTGTTTTTCTTCTCTTGCTTCATATTATACCTCGCTTCCATGAGTTACTTTTGGGGAAACCATGCACATTATAGCACCGAGATTCGGAATTTGCAATACGGAAAAACGATTTCTTAGCGTAACCAGATTGGACAAATTCAGCTGCGTCTGCATGCAGAAAAATCCGCCGCGGCAAGACTGTTTGCGGCGGCGGATTTCCTATTTATATTATCGTTTGTGAGCCGCGTTTTCCTTCAGTTCCTGCTGCTCCTCTTTCAGCTCCTGCTTGAGCGTCCGGTCGATTTCCGCCGTTTCCTTGCGGATTGCGCTGATGTCCTTTTCGATGAGCGGATTCTGCTCCAGATCCTCGCGGATGAACATCAGTGCAAAGGCTGCCAGCAGCAGCAGGCACGAAATCCAGATGGCATGTGCGCCGATGCGCCCTGCACTGACGCTGCCGATGCCCGCGCCCAGCGCAAAGAGCAGGATAATGCCGAAATAACGAAGCATCCGATCTTTCGCGTGCGGTTCGTGCGTTTTGCTCCAAATGCAGAACGCCTCGACACCGCTGCGCAGGTCGCCAATGCACATCGTGCTGGCAAACGCATAGCCGTCCACCTTGCGGAACGCCTGCACCTGCATCGCGCAGGAGAACGACACGATGGCGTTCGCCAGCAGATTACAGCTTTCGGGCAGGAAGCCGACAATCAGCAGCAGGAGCATTTCTCCCAGCACGACCAGCTGCCGCCAGTGCAGGCGCTGCATGGTGCGGAAGCGTTCGCGCATTCTCTCCGCCACCAGCACACCGAAGGCAAACGCGCACAGCGGGATGAAGTAGTGCAGTACCATTCCCCACTGTCCGTCCATGATATGTGCACTGAGCAGGACGATGTTGCCCGTCTGCGCGTTGGCGAACACTTTGCCGCGAAACAGGTAGGTATACGCATCCTGCAAGCCGCCGGACAAGGACAAAAAGACGGCTGTCAGGAAAGATTCCGACATTTGACCGTGATGCGTTGTTTTCATACTGATTTCCTCTTTTCGGATGAAGGTGTGGCGCTTCATCACGCCTATTATAGCACCACTGTCAAGCGGCGGAACAAAAAAGCTGCCACAAAAGTACGGCAGTTTGATGTTATTTGTTGCCTGATGTGACGAACGCAATCGCCTGCAGATACCCCTGCATGACCGCCTCAAACTCGAATTGCGGAATATACTGGCGGCAATTCTGCGAATAGCGCCGCTGAATTTCCTCGCTGCTCAGAATGCTGTCGATGGCTTCCGCCAGCGCGTCGGCATCCTCCGGGTCAACAATCAGCCCGTTTTCGCCCGAGTGTACGATGTCATACGCGCCGTCGGCATACTTCGACGCGACAATCGGCGTACCGGAGCAGAGCGCTTCCAGCAGCACCAGCCCGAAGCAGTCCTCGCGGGTCGGCAGAACAAACACGCTCGCCCGGCGATAGGCATCCGCCAGCGGCTCGCCAGACTGGAATCCCAGCCAGCGAATGTGCTGCGCAACGTGCGTTTCTTCCGCCATCGCCATCAATTTCGCCTTTTCCTCCGCCTCGCCGTCGCCGACAATCAGCAGTTCAAACGGCTGATGCAGCTTCGGCAGCGCGCGCAGGAGCAAATCCAGCCCTTTCAAGGGGATAATTCTGCCCACAAACAGCAGCGTATGCTGATTTTCGCGCTTTTCGGCATAGCGGAAGCGGGAAATATCCACCGTCAGCAGACTAAGGAAGATTTTCCGCTCCGGCGCGCCCCAGTGCAGCAGCTTTTCCTTCGCTTTGGTGCTGCTGGCAATGCACGCATCGGCATGATGGATGATGATATGCCGCATGAGCTTCTGCACGCGCCCGATGTTCCGCTCCGAATGCAGTGTGCCGTCCGTGAGGTGGATGAACTTCCTGCCGTGGCGCTTGCACCAGAGCAATGCTTTCAGCGCGGACGGGTTGTACTCCCACGCAATCACCACATCCGGGTTGATGCGCGTGATTTCCCTCGTCAGGTGCTGCGGAATATGCAGGTAGTGCACATCCCCTTCGCCCTTGCGCTTGATGATTTTGGATTCCAGAATCGTCGATTGCAGGAGTTTGCGCTCGTCAATCGTCCACTGGCGGTTGTCCTCATTGCGATTCGTGTAAATGACGAAAAACTCGTGCGTCTGCTGATGCGTCTGCATATAGTAGAACAAATCCACCCGATACGGCGCAGGGATATTCGTAATCAGAAGCACTTTACTCATCCGGCATCCTCCACCTCCAGTAGTTTTGGCATTGCTTCCGTTTCGAGAGACAGCATATACCAATTTATGCGTTCACCATCCAGAAGCCGCACTGCCTCGCCACCGTGTAGGGGCTGTACGGATGGAACGGCGTGGTTTCGCGCTGCAGAATCTCCTCCTGCTTGCAGCTTTTCGCCAGCTATTCTTGAAAATAGATACACTGCTATTATAAAGAAGTAACTTTCAAAAAGCACAGGGGGATAGAAACCACTGTCAGTATAATCTTAGGTTTCATATCATTTGCAATGCTGCCGAATGACACCTTTCTTCAGCAGGATGTTTGCGTACTGCACGCTTTCGCCTGTCGCGACAATGCAGTACGCTTTTTTCGCGCGCTCGTAGTAGGCAAAGCGGTCGATTGTCTGGATTTTCGCGTCCGGCTCATAAGCCGTCAGCGTCGCGCGGTATTCGTCCCAAATCACGGGTTCTATTGGGTCGCCCGGCACAACCGACATCAGCACAAAATTGCCTTCATCATATTGATCCAGCGGGAACAGCGGCAGAATCGCGCGCAGCAGTTCCGGCGCGCCGATGCCATCCGCACGAACGACGCGCTGCCCCATGCTTTCTGCGGGGAAATTCGCGTCCGCCAGCACAATCTCGTCCCCATGCCCCATCTCGCACAGCACTTTCAGCAGTTCCGGCGAAATCAGCGGGGAAATACCCTTCAGCATGATCGTACCTCCTTAAACCAATGTGCAGTCCCACACGTCCACGCCGCAGTCCTGAAATGTATCATGCAGGCGCGCGTTCAGCTGCTCCCTCGTCACGCCGCGCTTGAGCAGCACCTGCAGGAATCCGCCGCCGCCCGCGCCGCAAATCATGCGCCCATCAATCAGGTCGTCAATCGCAAGAAAAATCTGGTCGATGCAGGTGTTGGTGCTGCCCGCGTCAATCGTCTTGGAAAGCTCCCAGTGGCGATTCAGCAGCTTCGCGAAGTCATCCACATGCCCACGCTCCAGTTCAAACGCCATCATCACGGCGATTCGCTGAATTTCCTCCAGCGCGTACAGGCTGTCCGGCGCATTGCTGATGTAGCGGCCCACCACATCGCGCAGGAGATTCCGCGCAAGGCGGCGCTGGCCGGTATAAATCAGGGTGAAACGCGCGTTCAGTTCCGCCTTGGTGTCCTCCGACAGAGCGATATGGCGGACGTTCAATTTCTGCTGAATGCCCGCGGGCGCGGTGATGAGCTTCAGTCCCGGCGTCATGCCGCCGACTTGATCCTGCCAGCCACCGCCGGTGGACATAATCTGCTCGACGCACATGGCGTGCTCATACAAATCGTCCTCCGTGTGCGCCACGCCGAAATACTGGAAAAGCGCTTTGACGCACGCGCCTGCAAGAATGCTGCTCGTGCCCAGACCGCTACCCTTCGGCACGCCGTGCATCTGCGTAGAGACGTACAGTCCGCCGATTTTCGCCGTAATATCCGTCAATTCGCCGCTCTCGCGCGGAATCACGCCGCAGGCAATCAGCGCTGCCTTGTGCAGCACAAACGGGTCGTAGGGATTGTGGCACTCCTGCAAGTCCGAAATTGCCGTGAATTCCCCACGCGCGCCCATATCCGCGCTTTCCAGCACGACCATCGGCTTCGGCAGACGGCGCACATGCACCTCCACGGGATACTCGCCGCCCAGCAGAATCGCGGCATTGAGCACCGTTCCGCCCTTTTCGTTGCAGTACGGCGGCGTATCGCTCCAGCCGCCGCCCCAGTTGACCCGCAGCGGCAGACGCACCGCTGCTTCTTCTTCCACTGGCTGATGATGTGCGCAAAGCCCCGTGCCGTGCGCTGCCGCTCCCGCAAGCACCATGCGCTGAATCTCCTCAAAAGCCCGCTTGATGTACGCCTCCCCTTCCTGCGAATCACCCAGTACTTTACCGAGGCAGTAGAAGATTCGCATCCGTGTGAACACGTCTGCCGATGCCGCCTTTTCCGCAATCAGGCGGCGCTGATAGGCGCTGATGGCAGCATCCTGAAAAATTTTCTTCGCTTCCTCGATTGTGCCGCCGCGGCGAATCACAGACAAGAAGCGCTCGACCTTCACGGCTTTGCGCAGGTGCGTCTCCCATTCCAGAATCGCCGCCGTGTCCGCGCTGTTGAACGAGCTGCACAGGCTGACGCGCTCCGCCGATGCCCACGCATCATAATTCCCCGCGCCCATTGCCAGCGCGTAGACATTCAGCGCCGCATCCACCGATTCCGCCATAGAATCGCAGACTGGGTAGATTTTCGCCTGCCACAGCGAATGGTCATCCCCATCCCACACGTTCCCGAACGCCGCCATTGAGCCGCCCAAGAACGTACCTTCCTTCGGATTGTCCGCCACGCCGTAAATCCGCGTCACAAAGTGCCCGTCCGCCAGCTTCAGGCTGTGCAGGACGACATTCGCCGGAATGTTCTTTCCGCTGACTGTAACATGCGAAAGCACCGTACCGCTGCCGATAATCGCGCCGCCCATCACATGGCTGTCCTCCAGATAGCAATCGTCATGGATGCAGCAGTCCTCCTCCACCATCGCGTTATTCAGCGCATAATTCGCCGATGAGCAGCAGCCGGACACACACTTCTTCCAGTCCAAGAAGCTGTACGCCGACACGCCGTCTGTCATCAGCGCGCGCAGTTCGTGCGTCGTGCCAAAGTGAATGAACGACGCGGGCGCCAGCCGCAGCAGACGCATCCGATACTTCCGCAGCACCTGCCAGACAGCGGTGCGGCAGGCGTGCAGCTCCTCAGTGAACGAGCCATCCGGCTTTTCGCGGTAGAACTGCTCCAATGTCGAACGGCTTGCCAGCGGATAGAGGAAATCGCCATAGAAGGACAGCCGCGCGCGGTCATTCACAAAAGCCGCAAACTTTGCGGGCGTATCCACCAGCGTATACAAATCCGCCAGCAAATCCGTGCTGAACAGCACCGCGCCGGTGTCAATATCCACCTTGCCCTGCGCGTTGACCGCCCCTCGGCTCGTCAGCGTCTCTACCGTCTGTTTATGCAGGAACTCGCCAACGTTACCCTGTTCATCCATCTGGAACACGCCATGGTTCTTGCCCGTTTCCACGTCCTCTTTGAAGGAAATCGCCGCCGCGCCGGATGCGGGCGCATCAATCTGCAGCGGATTGAATAGCAGCAGCACATCTCCCGACAGCACAAGCATCCCGTCCCGAATCCGCGATGGCACGCCGCTCATGCCAATGATGAACTCGTCAAACAGCGTCGAGCGCCTGCCGTTGGGCAGCTCACGCGGGACAGGCGAAAACAGCTTGCCGCACGCGCTGTACTGCGGCACGCGCTTGCTGTCCCCGCCTGAATGGATGCACAGAATGCGCTTGCCCGCAAATGTGCCTTCCTGCGTGCAGACATAACGAAGCACATTGAGCGTCGCGCCGCCGCTGCCCACGCGCAGCCCATCCGGGTCGGGCAGAACGGCATAGTGCGTCCGCGCAGGCAGGAGGTTTTTCGCCCGGCGAATGGCAATCTGCTGACGATACGCATTCGCCTGCGCCTCATTGGACGCGGTGAGTATGATATAATCCCAGACCGGGAAATCAGCCCTGTGCAGTGAGCGGCGGTAGTCCTCCCACGCGTCGAGATACGACTGACGCAGGAACAACGAATACGAATTGCCCATGGCGACTCCTTTTGCATTGCAGCAGCTTAGGGGGCAGGGTTGCACCCCTGTAAATTATTGTACAACGCAGCACTGCAAAAATCAAGGGGTATTTTGGCGAATGTTGGGTAATGTTATGGAATGCTGGACGCAAAAAAACGGGAGACTGCGCAGGGCAATCTCCCAACAGGGTTTACTTCGCGTATACGTAATGGTAATAATTCTTCTTGGCGTACGTTTCCGCATACGAACCGGGCGTGACCACCCACACCAGTTTGTCCTTCTTGCAGCCGTCAAACGCTGTCGAATCAATTTTCGTGACCGAAGCCGGAATCGTGATGCGCGTCAAGGAAGTGCAATCCCAGAAAGCACGGAAATCAATGGTAGTCACCGTATCCGGAATCACGATTTCTTTCAGCGAAATGCAGCCGTAGAAGAAGTAATTGCTGATAGATTTCACGTTCTCTGGGAATACAAATTCCACCATATAGTTGCAGAAGCTCACACCATAGCCAGGCAGGTACGTGAGGTATTTCGGGAATACAATCCGCGTTGCGCTTCGGCATCCGCCAAACACATGATTGCCCATTTTTACCACAGAATCCGGCACTATGATTTCCTTCAGCGAGGTGCAGCCGCTAAACGCTTCTTCCTCGATGGTCGTCACGCTGTCTGGAATCACAATTTCAGGCAGACCATAGCAATGTTTGAAAGCCGCTGTGCCAATCGTCTCCATCGTATCCGGCAGGGTGACATTTGCAAGGGCTTTGCATTCCCTAAATACTTCGTTTGGCAGCCGCGTCAGATTGCCGATTTTTCCGACCGTCACCAGCGATCTGCATTCCTCAAACGCATTTTTGCCAAGGCTGGTGATGGATTCGAGGCTGACCACCGTTTCCAGCGTGCCGCAGTAGCTGAACGCCTTCTCCCCGATGCTGGTGACATTCGACAAATCAAGCGACTTCAGCGAAGTGCAGGCGATGAACGCTTCTCTTCCGATTTCTGCCGCAACACCATCCAAACCAAGCGTCTCCAGTTTGCGGCATTCTTCAAAGGCATTCGCGCCAATGTACGTCACTTTCGGTGCTGCGCCGAACGTGGTCAGTGAAGTTGCATTCCGGAACGCTGAGTCGCCGATATACTCCAAGCTGGGCAGGTCGCCCACCGTCACCAGCGACCGATTGGACAGACCGGATGCGCCAATCCTCCGCAAGCGCGGCAGATTCGCAACTTCCGGGATGTTCGCGCTGTCCAGTGCGCTCGCGCCGATTTCTTCCAGCGCCGGCAAATCACGCAGTCCGGTCACTTTCGGGCAGCCGCCGAACGCGTAGCCGCCGATAATGCGCAGGTGCTGCAAGCCATCCAGCGAAAGTACCAACTTTTGGTCGAGCATAAATGCGCCGCCGCCGATTTCCTCTATCGCGTCCAGCGTGCCGATATTCACCAGTGCTCTGCAGTTTGAAAACGCGCAAGCGCCGATGCGCTTCATCCGCTCAAACGTGCCAATGTCCGTCAAATAGCCGCAGGAATAGAACGAGTACTCGCCGATTTCCGTCACTGTTTCCGGCAGCTTCACGGTTTCAATATAGTAGCAGGATTGGAACACGCGGTCGGGAATGCGCGTCACTTTCGCCTGCCAGTCCACTTTCTTGATGCCGTCGCAGTCGCAGAACGCACCCTCGCCGACATTCAGCAGCTTTTCGCCAATCGTCACTTCTGTCAGTTTCTTGCACTGGCGGAAGGCGTACTCGCCAATTTCCGTCAGCGTATCCGGCAGCAGCTCGGCGTTCCAGAGCGTACACTTGTCGAACGCGTAGCTGCCGACGCGCGTCAGGTTCGGCGGCAGGGGGCAGTTTTCCAGCTTCTTGCAGCCTGCAAAGGCAGAATCACCGATTTCCAGCAGTCCTTCCGGCACCGTGACCGTCACCAGTTTTTCGCAGTTCTCGAACATATGCGCCGAAATGCCCGTCAGCGACGCGGGCAGGGTGATTTCCGGCAGGCTGAGGCAGCGATAAAAAGCGCTCTCCCCCATTTCGGTGATGTTGTCGGACAGCTGCACCGTTTTCAAGCTCACGCAGTTGTCAAAGGCATGTGCGCCAATCTTGGTCACGCTCTCCGGAATCGTGATTTCCGTCAGATACCAGCAGTTTGCAAAGGCATAATCGCCGATTTCCGTCACGCCCTCCGGAATGCGGATTTCCCGCAGCTCCCCGTCGCCGTAAAACGCGTACTCCTCGATGCGGGAGACATTCGCCGGCAGGGTATACACCGTGCCTTCGGAGGATTGCACCGTCTCGGCA